>Ga0208624_1000139_pt1 | contig 37437 bp, 23 predicted proteins | sample Knorr_S23_td_DCM_FD_185607 | JGI IMG/M metagenome (GOLD analysis project Ga0208624, IMG submission 185607) | Marine microbial communities from Southern Atlantic Ocean transect - Knorr_S23_td_DCM_ad_71m_LV_A (SPAdes) (version 2) | ecosystem: Environmental > Aquatic > Marine > Oceanic | place... | reverse complement strand
CCCCGGCGTCCCTTCTATGATTCAAGCGAGTACTTCATTTAAGTGGGAAGATCAAACAGAAACCCGGCACACCTCCGGACGCCGAGCAGCCTTTGCTCGCTGGCTCACACAGGATCGCCATCCACTTACCTCGCGAGTCATTGCTAATCGTCTATGGTTACATCACTTTGGCGAAGGACTTGTGTCGACGGTCGAAGATTTTGGCTGGGCGGGAGAAAACCCAGAGCACAAACAACTTCTGGATTGGCTGGCGGTGGAATTGGAAGATAGCCAATGGAGCCTTAAACACCTCCATCGAACGATCCTCACCTCTAACGCGTATCGTCAAATCGCAACTCGCGACTCATCTCATGCAATTGCAGGGGATAAGCAAGATCCAACAAACCGATTACTCTGGCGTCAGAACATCAAAAGACTGGAAGCCGAAGCGTTACGTGACAGTCTGTTATTTATCGCCCAAGCACTCGACTCCAAAATGCATGGTTTCCCCGACGGCATTCGCAACCTAGATTCCGGTGAAGTCATTGTTGGAGACGGATCATTCCCTCAACGTCGCAGTATCTACATTCGAAACAAGCGATCGGCTCCAGTTTCCATCCTCCAGCTTTTCGATCAGCCCGACATTGAAACAAACTGCACTCGCCGAAGCCAATCTACCGTTCCCCTCCAAGCCTTATCGTTAATGAATAGCGACGTTGCTAATCAGGCTGCAGATGAGTTTGCAGAACAACTGCTGGCAAGCGAGTCGGCCGATTTAATCCACAGAGCTGTCCGGGATGCGTATGGTCGAGAGCCAACAATGTCGGAAGCAAAGGTCCTAAAAGACTTTTTAGCGATGCAAGTCGACAACTACTCCTCCAAGATTGGCGATAGTTCGGCATGGACTTACGGAACAGGCAATCTCAATGAGGCGGATTCTGCCGCTACGGCCTTCAAGCCCTTTGCTCACTTTGAAAACGGGCAATGGCAATTAGGGCCGGGCTATCCTTATATGGGAGGCATGTGGGAAGGCTTGAATGCCACAAGCGGACATCCTGGTGGTCACATGGGAGTCATTCTCCGCTGGACTCCCGAACAAACGACGAGTATCCAAATTCAGGGAAGCGTTAATCATGGGTCTCCAGCAGGAAATGGCGTCCGCGTCACCGTGATCAGCACCAAGCACGGTCAGTTAGAACAACGAGTGGTCGCTCACGGCGAAGAGAAGTTTACCCTGTCTTCCCGAAAAGTAGAGCAGGGGGAATCACTCCTATTCCTTCTAGACAACAACGGCGAATTGACATCCGACAACTTTGATTGGAATTGGGTGTTAACCTCGACCGAATCAGATAATACCCTTGTTAAAACATGGGATAGTACGGCAGGTTTCCACGGACCACTCAGTGGTGAAACAGCTATTTTGCGGTCTGTAATGAAATCCGCATTAACCGATCTGTGCCATGTCTTACTATCTAGTAACGAGTTTAGCTACGTCGACTAATCCAACAGGCTAAAGCCATATGATTGAAATCACACAACGCGAACACTACGAAATATCTCGTCGGCAGACGCTTAAGCAAATGGGGGCGGGATTTGGTGGTGCCATGCTCGCTTCCTTGTTGCATGAAGAAACACAGGCTGGAACAAAGATTCATGACCTGAAACCACGTATGCCCATGCATGAACCACGGGCGAAGGCTGTGATTCAATTATTTATGCACGGAGGGCCAAGTCAGGTTGATCTACTTGACCCCAAGCCTCTGTTGAACAAGCACAGCGGCGAAACACCGCCGGCCACCGTCGCAGACGACGAAGAACGCACCAAATACCTGCTCGGCACTCCTTTCAAGTTTCATCAGCACGGCGAATCAGGCACTGAATTCTCTGACCAGCTTCCGGAAATTGCCAAGCACGCGGATAAGATAGCCGTCATTCGGTCGATGGTCGGTGAGCATCGAAACCACGAACACTCCATCTGGCTTGCTCAGACAGGCCTGATTATTCCCGGCCGCCCGACCCTAGGATCCTGGGCAGCCTATGGACTTGGAACAGTTAATCAAAATCTTCCAGCCTATGTCGCCTTGCCTGATCCAAGTGGCCCGAGTACCGATGGGGCTCGAAACTGGTCTAGCGGTTGGTTACCACCGATTTATCAGGGAACAGCCTTTAAAAGCAATGGTTCGCCTGTACTCAATCTCCAGCCAACCAAGTCGATTTCCAGTAACACCCGTGAACGCAAACTCGATCTCCTTAGAACACTAAACCAGAAACATCTGGACCGGCATCCGAAAGAACTGGAACTGGATGCGCGGATAAACAACCTTGAGTTAGCAGCGCGAATGCAGCTTGCTGCTACGGACGCGGTCGACATCACCCGTGAAACCGCAGCGACTCAGGAAGCCTACGGACTCAATAACAAGACTACCCAGTCATATGGAAAACGGTGTCTAATGGCGCGGCGTTTAGTCGAACGTGGAGTCCGTTTTGTTCAGATCATGATGAGTGGACAACCTTGGGATACACATACCTCCAATGTTGCTAACACGAAAAGCTGCTGCCAACAAACCGACGGGCCTGTCGGTGCGTTACTGACGGACCTAGAACAACGTGGACTACTCGACTCCACACTTGTGCTTTGGGGTGGCGAATTTGGCCGAACTCCTGGTGCCGAATTACGGGGCGGTGCAGCAAAAGGGAATGAAGGACGCGATCACCATCCATACGGTTTCAGTGTATGGATGGCAGGAGGAGGAATCCGCGGAGGACAGACTTACGGTTCCACTGACGATTTCGGTTACCGAAGTGTTGTCAACCGCACTCAGTACTCGGACTTTCACGCCACTGTCCTACATCAACTCGGATTCAATCACAAAGAGTTGGTCTATGAACACAATGGACGAAACGAGCGCCTGACCGATGTCTATGACGCTCATGTCATCCGCGATCTAATTAGTTAACCCGAAGTACTTATCAGCTTTGATTCTCATCTCCCATTGGATTCTTTCATTGTGACCAACGTTAAATCAGCTCTCTTTCTTTGCACCCTGTTTCTAACAACTTCATTAAACGCCGGCGATAACTGGCCGATGGCTGGCGGTCCTGATGGAACCTGGAAAGTTGAAGGCCCTGAACCACCATTGAAATTCAGTGTGCGAACACATCGCAACATCGTCTGGAAGACGACTCTACCCGAAGGAGGTCAAAGTGGGATCGCCGTCCACAACGACCTCGCTTTCCTAACGATCATGAAACCCTGGGAACCTCAAGACAACCCAGACTTATTGGCCGTGCATAAAGAAGATGCGGAAGCCGACAAATTAGTGCAACAGGAATCCATCGACAAGGCGTTAATCAGGAATAATCCGGCATTCCAAACTCTACGGACTACCTTCATCAATAATGAGAAACAAATTGAACAGTACATCGTTAATCGCGTTCAGATGTTACTCGAAGAGGATTCATCACAAAACGTCCAGAAACTCAGAGAACGAGTTCGTCGCTTCCACCCCAAAGTAAAGGAATTGGAAATAGAGCAACGTCGCGTTACCAATCAAATGGATAAGATCCGAGCCGAGCACTCGCAACAATACCAACGCATCCTAAACTTACTGGCCGAACTGAATCAGAAGATTCGCAACCTCCCTCCGCTCAAAGGCACGGACATTGTTGCGTATTGTTTAAATGCCAATACAGGGGATATCCTATGGAGCGTTCCATTAAAGGGCTCCGTCGAAGGGCCGTACAACTACGGATTCAGCGACTCTAGCTCACCCACTCCCATCACGGATGGAAAGCATGTTTGGTTCGTCAACGCTAGTGGGTCCATGGGATGCTGGACCGTACGAGGAAAATTGATTTGGTTTCGTGAATGGACTCCTTCCGCTAAGGCTCCGTTTAATAAGCAATTCGAGCCTATCCTCACTGGCGAGTGGATTCTCAATGTCGAGCCATTGCCGGAAAGTGACCCACGCAAAGCAAAGGAAGGTGAACGCAAGTGGAATTACCTTCGAGCGATTAACAAACGTACGGGAAAAACGGATTGGATTGCAGAAGACGCCATCACGCACTACAACACTCCGATCTTAGGGCAACTGAACAATAAACCGTTCATCCTGCAAGGGCGCGGAGGGCCTCACGAGGTTCCCGAGCGCCCCAATGGACTGAGCTTAACCCATGTCGCTGGCCCCAAGGCCGGCAAAGCAGTTTGGCACTGGGATCCTCAAGAAGAAATACCTTTCGGAGCATTAGCCAACCAACACTGGGACAGCCAGTACGCTTACTGGCTCAAGACCGGACAACTAAAGCTTGCCGTGCTTAATGCTCAAACAGGCAAACAGATTCATGAACACGACCTGTTCTCTCAAGCCACTACCACGCTCTGGAATAAGGAAGTCAACGGATACGAAACACAGGTGAAAGAATCGATTGGTGGAGTCATCGATCTTCGACACACTAACATTGTGGCTGGTGGTCACTTTTACTTTTTAGTGCGAGATAAATGGCAAGTTGCGCGAGTCAATATCGAAAGCGGTAAAACTGAATTCCTTGAATTACCAAGTCAAGTCGACGCTCCGTTGCGTGGAGCCGAGAAATGGACATTTGGCGAAGTCCAACCCAACGACACTCGCAACTCAAGAGGTTTCGACGTTGCGCAAGATCCACGAATCAAGCTAGGAGGATTCACAAAATCGTTCCTGGGAGCTCCAACCGTTGTCAATGATCGAATTTACTTCACGTCGATGACGGGACTGGTTTATATTCTCGACGCAAATGCGGAAGCTCTGGATGCAGATGCGATCCTGGCCGTGAACGACCTTGGTCCTATCGGACAAACGTGGACGGTCAATTCCGTTAGCTACGCGAATGGACGCCTCTATCATCGAACTATGAAAGAAGTCATTTGCATTGGCACGATTTCTCCATAGCAAATCGCCTGTCCTCTCAGGCACGTGTGGTCTTGTTTATAGCACACAAAAAGGGGACATTAGATACTTATCACTCGGAAGTTAACCACTTGCATGAAAGTTATTAAACGATGCCCACCGACGTTGTACTTATCGATCCTGAACACATGATCGGCCTTAAGGATGCTCAATATGTCAAAGTACTACAAGAAGCTGGATTTGAAGTAATCTACCCAGATGATTCGACTTTTAGTCGCGGTAAGAGCGAAGAGGAGACTATCGCTCAGTTGCAAAAATGTAATGCCGTACTGGCCGGCGGCCCGATTATCACCGAAAACGTGATGGCAGCCTGCCCCGAATTACGTGTCATCGCTCGAAGTGGTGTAGGGTATGACCGAGTCGACATTCCTGGAGCAACGAAGCATAACATCGCTGTATGTATCACTCCCAATGCTAATCATGAATCCGTAGCGGAACACGCATTGATGCTGATGTTTGGTATTGCCAAAGGAGTTCTCGCCAACGACGAACACAGTCGTGCCGGCCGATGGCCTCAATCCGAAACATTGCCGATCCGCGGCACAACGCTTGGGATTATCGGACTGGGGCGGATTGGCCGCAGCCTAGCGGTTCGGGCTGTTGCGATGGGTATGAAAGTAATCGCGTATGAGCTTTATCCCAATCAGGAATTCAATGAAAAGAATGGCATTGAATTGGTTGAGCTGGACGACTTACTGGCTCGCAGTGATTACATCAGCGTACATTGTCCCGTGACTGAGCAGACCAAGGGGCTAATCAATGCGGACTTCCTTGGAAAGATGAAGCAGGGAAGCGTCCTGATCAACACCGCTCGCGGAGCCCTCCAGGTGGAAACGGACTTGTATGAAGCATTAAGTAGTGGGCATCTATACGGAGCTGGACTGGATGTTTACGAACAAGAGCCTCCTAGTGCAGACAATCCGTTGTTTTCTCTACCCAATGTCTTATGCAGTCCACACATCGGATCGGGAGACCACTTATCTCGCCTCATGATGGGCGTCGAAGCGGCAGAATGCATTGCCAGCCTGCGTCATGGTAATTGGCCCAACGGTGCAGTGGTCAATGCTGAGATCCAGGACGGCTGGACCTGGTAACGTCTTCATAAAAAGAGACAGAGGAGCACCATGTACGAAAGCATTCAGGCTTTTAAAACCAAAATGGACACCGGCCAATTATGTGTTGGTCCCACGGTGAGTTTTTCAGATGCCTCCGTTACCGAAGCCTTGGCGGCAAATGCCGATTACATCTGGATCGACTTGGAACACAGCCCGACCAACTTTGAATCCATGGTGAACCACATTATTGCCTGCCGCGCTTGTGGCGTCCCTGGCATAGTGCGTGTCCCCTCCGGAGAGATCGCCTGGATCAAGCGAGTCCTTGATGCCGGCGCTGACGGCATCATTCTCCCACAAGCTCAATCCGTTGAAGAAGTAAGAGCGTTTGTCGCCGCCTGTCGATATCCTATGCAGGGGACGCGAGGGTATGGCCCGCGACGCAGCACCAACTATGGCCGCCTGGGAAATGACAAGTATTTACCACAGGCCAACACCGAAACCTTTGTGGTCGGCCAAATCGAATCCCGCAACCTCGTAGACAATATCGATGAATTGGTGGCCATCGATGGGCTCGATGGAGTGGTGATTGGTCCGTACGATTTATCGGGTTCCTATGAACTACCCGGAGACATTGACCACCCGACTGTCGTCGAGGCTATTCAAATTTCTATCGACAAATGCCGCGAGGCCGGGATCTACGTGGGCGTGGGAATGGGCAGTAACGCCGCCACAGCAAAACGCTGGCATGCGGCCGGAGCCCACTGGGCCATGGTGGGAGCGGACTATCAGTACATGGTGCAGTTTGCCGATAATCTATACTCCGAAATCCGTGGTCCCGAACGCCCATAATTTTCTATCTTGGCGGTGTGGAAATGGGTAAAATGACACTTCCTTTCGCACTTTAGGACTGGAAGAATTCATGAAACCCACACAGCAAAGATTTCTACTTAAGCCCTTACGACTCAACCTTTTGAGCATCGTGACTATCGTCACATTATCAACCGTTGTCTTCGGAGCGGTCAAAAGCTACCTCGGAATTGGTGAAAAGTGGTGGCCTTCACCCTATGGCGCTAATGATCAGCGTGGGGCAGCTAACTTACAGACAGCAGAAGAACTGCTTTCTGCAAAAGAACTGATCAATGAAGGCAAAGTCTACCAACTTGGTCGCCTCTACGAGCATGGAATGCCACTGCCTGGTAAACGCCACTTCAGTCTTACAATTCCCGGCTTACCGACCGGACTCCCTTCTGGCAGCAATGGCATGGTGTCCAACGACGAACTTGTTAGCGGTGAGATTGGTCAGGTAGGAACGCAATTCGATGGTCTGGGCCATGTTGGCAAACACATTGATGGGGAACACATTTTCTACAACGGAAATAAATTATCCGACTTCGGAAATCCCTACGGTCTGGAAAAGCTGGGAGTTGAAAACGTTGGTGTGTTCTTTGCTCGCGGTGTCCTATTAGACGTAGCTGCTTTACGCGGTACCGACCGTCTCCCAGCAGGGTATGTCATTTCAGCCGAAGAATTACGTGCTTGTCTCAAAAAAGCCAAGCTGGAGCTAACTCCAGGAGACATCGTCCTGATTCATACTGGGCATGGCAAACTTTGGATGCAAGATAATGATGTGTATGGAGAGGGTGAGCCCGGAATCGGGTTAGGCGCAGCCAAATTCCTGACCGACCACAAAGTTTCTATGATCGGAGCTGATACCTGGGCAATCGAAGCTGTACCGCATGAAAATCCAGAACAATCATTTCCAGTGCATCAATGGAACATCACTAAGAATGGCGTCTACCATATCGAAAACCTTGATCTAACCTCTTTAGCCGAAGACAAAGTGTATGAATTCGCATTTGTCTTTGCTCCGCTGCGACTGAAAGGCGCTACCGGCTCTCCGGGTAACCCGATCGCTATTAAATAAATGACCACGCTACATTCTCCTGAAGAAACCCAACGACTCGGCAGCCTTTTGTTTCAGGGATTAGGAGCTAGCGAAGCGGAAGCGGAACTGGCAACTGCAGAACTTGTAAAGAGTAGTCTACTCGGACATGATTCCCACGGAGTCATGCGGATACCCGAATATCTGGGATTCATTGAAGACGGGAGCCTAAAGACTGGCACCACTATTGAGACTCAGCAGACCAGCCCGACGACAGCCGAGGTCGATTGCGGATACGGGTTTGGAGCAGTGGGAGCTACAGCTGCCATTGAAACCGGAATTCAAATCGCTCGCGAACAGGGCACGGCTTGTGTCATCACTCGCAATTGCAATCATGTTGGGCGATTGGGTTCCTACGTTACTACAGCCGCCGAAGCGGGCATGGTGGCAATTGCCACGTGCAACTCCCCTAGCTACGGACACCATGTCCTTCCTTACGGTGGACGGGAAGGAAGACTGGCAACAAACCCGATTGCTTATGGAGCTCCGACTACCGGCAACCCCATCGTCGCCGATTTCTCGACATCGGTCGCTCCCGAGGGCAAAGTACGTTTTTATCGCAATGAGAACAAAGCGGTCCCCGATGGCTGGATACTCGATAGCGACGGACAGCCTACCAACGACCCAAACGATTTTTACGGTCCTCCGAAAGGCGGAATCCTGCCGATGGGCGGTACGGTGGGGCATAAAGGCTATGCGTTAGGGCTTTTAGTGGAAATCTTAGGCGCTATCTTCGCCGGAGTGGGTTCCACTTCTACAGAAGTATTTGGCAACGGTGTTTGCTTTATCGTGTTAAACACCAACTCATTCACTCAAGCCGAGACATTCGCTCAACTCATGAGTGACTCTGCAGACTACATGAAGTCTTCCGCTCCCGCAGCCGGATTCGATGAAGTCCTCGTCCCCGGCGAGCTTGAGTTCCGCAATCTTGCACAACGCAAACAAACCGGCATTCCGATTGACCCTGCCACTTGGCAACAACTTGTTGACTATGCGACAAAACTAAACATTCCTTTAGACGGTTGATTCTATGAGTTCATTAAAGACTGGCATGTTTGTCATGCCTGTACATAACCCTACGAAATCACTTGTACAGTGTTTTGACGAAGATCTGGAACTCGCCGTTCGTTGTGATGAACTGGGGTTTAACGACTTTTGGGTTGGCGAACACCATTCATCCACGTACGAAAATATCGCCTCCCCTGAGATCTTCCTAGGTAAAGTATTAGGCGTTACGAAAGATATCCGCATCGGACCGGCTCCTGTCTGCCTGGCCTATCACAATCCGGTTCATGTCGCCAATCGTCTGGCATTCCTTGATCATCTTTCCCATGGCCGCTTAAACGTTTGCTTTGGCCCCGGCGCCGTCCCAACCGACCTAGAAGCATTTAACGTCGCTCCTCCTGAAATCGGACGACGAGTCGCAGAAGCGATTGACTGCATCATGGACATTTGGACTTCCGAACCTCCCTATAAATTCAAAGGTGAATTTACTGACTTCGAATTAGCGGACCACATCGATCCAGAAATGGGTATTGGGGGGTTACACAAGCCTCTTCAGCAACCGTTGCCTCCCATCTACGTTCCTTCCATTAGTCGCGCATCAAAAGGACTTGAAATAGCGGCAGGAAAGGGTTTTAACTTCATTTCTCATCACATGATTCATGCGGATGTATTGAAGGACCAATGGATCACCTACCAGCGTGGAGCAGGGAACGCAGGCATTACTCCCACCCCGGAGAACTGGGCTGTATCCCGCAACATTTTCGTCGGCGAAACAGATGAAGAAGCTCAGCAATTCGCTCGAGAAGGGTCGCTAGGCAAATGCATTGAGTACATTCTGGAATTGACACGAAGAACCGCGCCAAATGGCGTCGGGCTATGGAAACCCCGACCTGACATGGCCGATGAAGAAGTCAATCTGGATTACTTCATGGATGAGATTATTATCGCCGGATCATCGGAAACCGTGGCGAAAAAACTGGTAGAATTGCGAACTCAAGTGGGTGAATTCGGCAATATCGTTTTAGTCGCCCATGACTTTGACAACCGTGAGAAATGGCTCCGTTCGGTAGAACTGTTTGCGACTGAAGTCCTTCCGACTGTCAACGAATCCATACAACCATCCTTTAACTAGGCAAGAATATAAATGTACTTAAACATCAAGAAGTTTACCGACAAAATGGATGCGGGCGAACCATGCCTGGGGTCAGCGGTTACCTATGGCGACCTTTCGATCACAGAAGCACTGGCAACCGAATGCGATTTCATCTGGATTGATCTGGAACACAGCCCCACCAACATGGAGTCACTCGTCGGCCATATGATTGCCTGCAGAGCAACGGGAACGCCGTTTTTAGTTCGCATTCCCTCTGGTGAAATTGGATGGATCAAACGTGTCCTCGACAGTGGTGCCGAAGGGGTGATACTACCACAAGCCAAGAGCTACGAAGAAATCAAGCAATTCGTAGACGCCTGTTATTACCCTCCGACAGGAACACGTGGATTCGGGCCTCGACGACCTACCGACTATGGCCGACTTGGCGGTGACGAATATCTCGAACATGCCAATCAAGAGATCTTTGTTTGTGCTCAAGTTGAGTGCAAAGCTGTTGTGGAAGACTTAGACCGAATCGTTCAGATTCCCGGACTGGATAGCCTTTGCCTTGGGCCGATGGACTTGTCCGGGTCGGTGAATAAGCTTGGCAAAACGTCCGACCCCGAAGTCGTCGAATTGATAGAGACGACGATTCGTAAAGGGCGTGAGGCTGGACTCTATATCGGGATGGGAATGCCCGCTTCAACCGACTTTGCTCTGAACGCGATCCAACAGGGAGTCCAATGGTGTCAATGCGGGACCGATATGGAGTTGATTGTGAATGGCGCCAATCAGCTCTACAAAGGCATTCGCTCCAAACTGTAGTTTTAGGTACGTGCTAAGAGAACCTGGGCGACTCTAGAAGTGTTTAGACGCGTCGCTAGGCAACTTTATTTTCTATCCAACGTCGGAATTTATCCACGAGGATGATACTAACAAGCACAACGCCGATGAGTCCACCTATGGCGAACCAACGACTTTCCAAAAAGCCAGCCTCGGGGTCGTGATTGGACCATGCCCCCATCGCTCCCAAAACTGCAAAGACGCAGCCTGCCAGAGCATAGGCGACGCGAATCCATGGCTGAGAACGCAGCTTGTTCGGAACATGTCGCGATTCAATCCAGAGATTTACCCAGCAAAAGACAGCACAAGAAATCACACCTGTGAATAAGTTGACGGGCCGAAGGATTAAGAAGATAACGGCTTTGGTCTTATCACCTTCTTCAATACCGGCACCATAAACTACCTGGAACATCATCAACACAACGACCACGGCAAATCCGGCTTGCCAGACCAACACGTTCCGTTCAATTTTCGGACGTCGTGCATTTGCCCATTTCGCGTTAAACGAGCGCATAATTTCCATCACGATTGCGACGCCGATTTCAAACGTGCCATAAAGCGTTCCAAACATCGTCAAAACAGCACCGGCAACATATAACGGGTATAACCACGGATGCACATTGGTTAAAATCTCAGCCTGCTGTCCAAGCATATCCCTACTATCCGGGATCGCTTCTTTAGGACCAAGCATCTCAACACCGGACGTGACAAAGACGGCACTAAAAATGATGATTAAAGAGAAGCTGACCGCGCAGTCAATCACCGGGGCTTTGAGCCATTTCCGGGCAGCATGTTGAGGGTCATTAGCGATCTCCTCGATCAACTCTGCTGAAGGTGGGGCACTTCCTGCATACCCCCAACGCTTATCTCGCAACCAGGTGGTGTAGGCCATGTAATCGAACCCTGCGCCACCGATTACACCTACATAGGTCGTCAACTCCACCCATTTGTTCTTGTCGGCGATCTCTTTGAATTGCTCTTTCTGTTCAATCCATTCTGGATAATCCCGAAATAATGGCGTGAAAAAACCCTTAAGCATCTCAAGATAATTCGGATCGTACATCAGCATTGATGCCACCGCGGCCAGCATCAATCCGGCTACCACTCCGATCTGCACCTTCTCCATGACGTTGTAACCGCCGAAAAGCGAAAGGCAAAGTACTCCCCCAATCATAAGAAGTGCCCATAAGAATTGCGCAGCACCATTGAGCGACTCTGTTGTTCCCGTCAATAACGCAAAGTAATTCCCTAAGACGCTGCTATGAAAACTCACCCAGACTGGCTGTGCTACCAAAATAATCAACAGGAACATTAAGGCCATCCAACCACGCGGGCCAGGCAAGTCCAGCATACGGCGAAATGGATGAACCCCCGTGAGTAACAGATGCTTTGATGTCCCAAACACCAACGCCCATTTAAGGAGCGAAATCGTGAGAAACAAAAACAGGATGTTATAGCCGAATAGCACTCCGCCCCGAGTAGAGAAAATCAACTCTCCCGTTCCGATGGTTACACTGGCGACGATTGCTCCCGGACCGAACAAAGACAGCCACCCAACAAAACTCCGTTGCGTCAAGGCTTTCGGCAATGGAGGCAGTTCAGAAGCAGGCATTGATTCCGAGGTGATTACCATAAAGTAATTCCGTGGGTCAGGCGTATTTATAACAAGCCTTCAATGGGTGACGCATGGTAAATATGATGAGGACGTTCTTCTTCATCGTGCCAAGCCGCAGTCTGAGGAATACCGAGGCAATGGTACATTGTCGCGGCCATATTTTCAGGCGTCTGAGGGTCCGAGGCAGGATAGGCTGCAATTTTGTCTGATGAGCCAATCACACGTCCGCCCTGAATCCCACCGCCCGCAAAAAACACGGACTGCACGGCTCCCCAATGGTCACGACCTGGATCATCAAAGACATCGCTAAGCAACGAAATCTTTGGCGTCCTTCCAAATTCTCCAGCCATCACTATCAACGTTTCATCCAGTAAGCCATCTGCTTCCAGATCATTCATCAATGCACAAAGTGCTCGATCCGTTGGCGGAAAGAGTTTTTCCTTAAGTCGGTAAAACGCATTGCCATGAGTATCCCATGTTTCGTTGTTACCAAGATTTACCTGCACCATATTAACGCCCGCTTTGACCAAACGTTTGGCCATTAGCAACGACCAACCAAAGCTGTTTGCGCCATACCGTTCCTGTGTTTTCTCATCGGCGTTCGTGACATCCACAGCGTGGCGAATTTTGTGATCCGTCAACAACGAAATAGCCTGCTGGCGATTACTGTCATAGCCGAGCACATTGGCCGAGTTCTCGAGTTTTTCCCGCTGGCCATCCAAGGTATTCAGGAGTCCTAATCGACCGCCAAGCCTGCGACTATTCATGCCGTGTGGCAAAGTGAGGTTTGGCGCCTGATACACCCGTGCATCTGCTTTGGCTGGCGGTTTCTTACTCTGGTTGGGATAGGTATATTCCGGATAAGCTCCCCGCCACATCGGATCTCCGTATGGTGAGGCTTCGATGAAAAATGGATCCCGGTTTGATCCCATGAGCCCGCCATAGGCTCCTGGTATAACGCCTCCCGACCAGTGTACCAATCGTTCCGGAAGCACGACCGACGGTGGTAGGTTGTTATACCGTGCTGGCAAAGCATCTCCGACAATAGATGAGATCGACGGCCAGTCAGTTGGCCTTGGTTTACGATCACCCTGAAACCCCGCAGGTGCTTCGCTACGACCGGTCAACATAAAGAAGTGTCCGAGTGTATGGCCATTGGTAGGGTGGGTTAACGATCGACACATTGACCACTTGTCACTGATCGAGGCGAGCCCAGGCAAATGTTCACAAATCTGTGTACCTGGAGTTTTTGTCGAGGCAGGATTAAACTCACCACGCACATCATCCGGTGCATCCGGTTTCAAATCAAAACTATCCTGCTGGGCTAGGCCACCGGATAAAAAGATATAGATGAGAGACTTGGCCTTACCAAAGCCAGGTAGAGAGTTAAAGGCCTTTACATCTGCAGCCTGTAGCGACTGATGATGATTCATCCCTAAACCTAGCAATCCGACTGCACCAGCCTGAACGGCGATACGACGACTAAATTGTGGGTGCCGATAAACACTCATTATTGAATCCTGTAGTAGGGCATACAACTCGTTGCAAACTATGTTACTTATTATCGGAACAATTTAAATGCAGGTCAATTTATATTGCCTTGCATGTCTGAATTCATAGTCCTTCAGAGGGGAGGGCGTATCGTGAATCACGATATCCGTCTTATACTAATGAGAGTTTCATGATCTCCCACGAAGGCTTTTATGCTCCAAGTACTCGGTAATCGTTCCGGCTTCTCACGACGCCAGCTACTTCAAGTAGGTGGCGCGGGCATGATGGGCTTACATTTTGACAAACTGCTTCAGGCGGAGGGGCAAACTGGAGACCGCGATGCTCAGGCCAAGGCGGTAATATTTGTTTTCCTGTTTGGTGGTCCCAGTCAGCTAGAAACCTTCGATGTCCGCCCAGATGCTCCGTCAACCATCCGAGGCCCGTTCCAGACAATCCCGACGAAAACTCCAGGTTTACGATTTTGTGAACATTTGCCCCAACTGGCCAACATCTCTGAAAAATTCGCGTTGATCCGGACCGTCAATCACAGTGAAAACAATCACAACGGTTGCCATTTCATCCAAACCGGTCAGGCCTTACCTCCAGCGGATCGAGGGTCTGCCAATGTCAGTGCCACAGAGAAGGATTGGCCTGCATTTGGAAGTGTGGTCTCGTACATGGATCAAATTCAAGCGAAAAAACCTGCATCTGCTATCCCTCCTTATATCTACCTTCCAAATACGGTCGGTCGATTTGCCGGTTACGACTACAGCGGACAATACGCCGGCTGGCTGGGGAAAGAATTCAATCCCATGGCCACTCAGATCCAAAAACTTCATTCCACGGACAATCCATTCTTTCGGGACTGCGAAGATTCACAACTGAACTACCAGCCACCTGGCCTGAAACGCAACGCAGATATCACCTTGGATCGCCTCAATCGCAGGCTCGACCTTAAACGCCAATTTGAATTGGAACGTGACAAACTGGAATTGGCACAAGGCCCAAGAGCGTTCAATTCATTGCGCAGTAAGGCATTGAACATGCTGAATTCTGCTCAGATTGCAGATGCCTTTGATATCACCCAGGAACCCGACGCATTACGTGACAAATATGGACGAAGCTTGTTTGGCCAATCGCTATTGATGAGCCGAAGACTTGTCGAGGCCGGAGCTCGATTCGTATCGGTTGGATGGGACATGGCGGTGCGTGGGGACGACACCACTAGCTGGGACAGCCATCGTCAATTGACCCGCGTCATGGGCGACCATCTCTTACCAGGCCTGGACCAAAGCCTGCCTCCATTCCTGCTGGATTTGGAAGAACGTGGAATGCTGGAGGATACGTTAGTCATTGTATGTGGCGAGATTGGCCGCACTCCCAAATTTCTTAATCGAGGCTCAGCCGATGGTCGAGATCACTGGTCTTACTGCTTCCCTGCCTTAATGGCTGGTGCAGGAATTCAATCTGGTGCCATTTTCGGCGAGTCGGACAAACATGCCGCCTATCCAATTGAAGACGCCGTCTCGCCGGCCGACATTGCTGCCACAATCTACAATCGCATGGGGATCTCCTTAGAAACGAGGCTTCCCGGGCCTCAGGGGCGTCCTGTTCCGATTGCTGAAGGCGGGCGTGTCCTACACGAGATCCTCTGAAACTCCGTTTTCAAAAAACAGGCCAGGCTATTACTTTTTTAAGCGTGCCATCATGCCGGCCAGCATAGCCTTCATTCCGCCATTGACTTGGACCTGATCTAGTTGCTTCTTGTCTTCAAGTAGTTTATCCAGCTCATTTTTATCCAACCACATACCGAAACACTGTACGCAGTGGTCCATCTTTACTGGTTGCATGTATGAAACGTAATTTGTTCTCAACCCTATATCCACACAATGTGGACAACGCAAATAGCCGTCTAGCGATGTCATTGGAGCGGGTGGATTTCCAAATTCTGCTTCCAGCATTTCCTCGACGCTTTGGGCACCGGATTCACGAAGTTTTTCAAGCTCACCATACTCCAGCCAGATCCCATCACAGCTTTGACACTTATCGACAGTGACGTCGTCGACTGGCAAGGCAGTCAAGCCAGCACCACACTTGGGACACTTCATAACGATCGCTTCCTTTGATTACCTTTGCCGATACTTATAGATCGCCGTGGAACGGGGATTGGGCAGTGCAACAGTAAGCCCCTTGGTAGCCAGGCTTTCACCGGTTGCGCGTTGAATCACTTTTCCTTCGAGATTCTCAACAACATACATTTTTTCGGGCTCGAGACCGCGCAATCTAAATTGCATCTCGGAAGCTAAGCTCTCTGGCCGCCGGAAGGACATCACCACGCCGGACTGTTCCGATTCCCGGTTAAACTGCCATGCCATCCAAACATCATTGTCCGTGCGGTAACTTGTAAGCGGATAGAAGTCATCATAATAATACGAAATCACTTCACGTCGTTGCTTTAGTAATTCCTGTGCAGATTCAAAGTCAAAGTCATCTCGCCTCACATCCCACGTTGTTGTATTCGCCGGTGCAAGCTGACTCCAGAAAGTATAAGGATCGGTCGTATTGATCCCCGTGCCGAAATAAGGGATCCACAACGCCATACCATAGCTCAAGGTTTGCATTCCAGTCGTCTCGTAGGCATAGTCACTTCGCCAAAGAGGCACAGCCCGCCTGAGGGTCTCCAGTTCATTGCGACTGCCACCACCAGAACAAATATCGATTCGTAGCATTGGGTGCCGTTCACGCAGAGTGTCCCAGTACTGCAACAGACCAGCCACGTGCTTCATTTCCGACACTCCCTGCCGCAAGGGCTCGTCATTGGACTTCCAGTAGGACAAAGGTGGAATTCCATCGTGCCGATACAAATCCACACCCTGACTATGAATACGTTCATCCACATAGTCGGTGATCCATTGAGCGGCATCCGCATCGCCAAAATTGAACAATCTCATATCCCCTCGTCCCCAAGGCGGAGCTTGCGGTGCATCCATTCGAACCCAACAGGAAAGCGTATAATTCTCATGTGCGGAATTAGGAATCTTTACACCATAGTCATTATTGAACGCCAATGCCTGACTTGCTTCAGGCCCTACGCCTTTAACGAAGCGATACTCACCGGCACCTATTTTTTCACCGTGAATCCCGCCTGCCATATCGTCGACATTGCCATCAAACGGATAATGATGCAGAGGTTCAAGAGCCAACCGATGTAATGCCAACTGTTCGACCTGTATGGCATCCAAAGCGACGTCGTAAACACGCACATCATCAATCTCACCAACGATCCCACGCGTTTGATATTGTCGCCCCACTCCGAATGAGTCGTTTTTATCCATCCCAGAGATATTGTCTGAGATCGCTATGGCAGACAGTGTGCCGTCTACATAGACCTTCAGTTCACTCTTACCTGCTTCTTGATTGATGAATCTTGTCGCAGTCACCAAATGCCAATCACCGTCTGCCAACGATTGCTTACTGGTAGCTGTTGCGTCCGGATTCCCCGTCCCAAAGGCGGCGACGTCTTCCATAAGCGTGAGTCCGGAATCATTGACGTGCGCTGGATATTCTCCTTGAATCAACGCATGCCCCATCCACCATTCAGCCCCACCTTTGAGCAACCATTCGGGCCGTGTACGATCAATTTCACTTCCACGCGTCACTATTTCCGGCGTGAACCAAAGTATAAAATCGATTTCCCGAGCATGCAGGTGATCTGAGATAGGTTTAAGCCCATTAGGAAACCGATTTGTATTGGGATTCCAGCTTCCAACATTCAGCCAATAGTCTTCATAGTTATACCAGCCTGCATCAATCCACCAGTAGTCCGGTTTAATCCCACCATCCACATAACGGTCGACGAACATTTTCTGATTAGACTCGGTAGCCCCGGAACTCTCGATATAATGAGCAGAGCTCGAGGCATTGTGCTGAAACGGCGGCAAGGCGCCATCGGCCGTTCGAGGAAGATTCTCCTCAATCATCCACTTCCGCCATAGATTCTGTGCCCGCAGCCAGTCCCCGCCATCCCACATTAACACTGCAATCCTTGGCGTGCGGACCTCTTCCCCAGGCAGAAGTTCAAACCTGACATTCTGCTGCCCGGCCTGTAACTGAAGAGCTCGCCCCGCATCACGAACAAAGGAGGCTTCCCATTGCCCAGGCCAGCCGATCGCGAAAATTGACCCCCGTGAATTCCATTCGAGATTAAAAAAGGGAAGATCATTACTGGCGGGAAGGCCAATGAGCGAGCCAAGTTGCTTTGAGGACTCGGGCCCCAGAACGGTTCGACGTGGAGCATAATCCGTTTCATCTGACATCCTCACTAGTGAATGAGGACTGCCGTTGCTGTGGTGCAAAGTGAACTCACCTTCATTATCACGCTCCATGGCAAGATCCAAAGGCAAAACATTTTCCAATATCTCAGTGCGATGCTCAGTTGGGTTTCGAAACACCAAGACCCATTCCGCCACTGGTAGCTTACGATTGACGGTCAACGAACATTCGACCACGATTCCAGTCTTCGGATCGGTATAACTCAATACCTTTTCCACTGTTGATTTGGTAGTAACCGCTGTGCTCCATTTTTTATCCCAAGATGCAAGAAAGTCCCGAGAGTTCTTACCTCCATAGGAAAAGGAGAATGGCGGACTCATCGGTGGAGCAGTCCCTAATGGTGCGACCGGAAGATCCCCCAAGCGTATCTTTTGTCCATCCATCAATTCCACCTGAGCGTCTGCCCAATCGGACTGGTTAAAATCGACACGCTCAATCACACCTTCGGGCAATCCAACTGAAGTCAGCGTGAAGGAACTGGCTCCTTCCAACGCAACATCGATACGATGTCCGGCCATTCCCTCTCGCATGACAGGAGTACGATATAGTTCTTTACCGCCAGCAGAGACTACGCCAATAACAGCACCGCGATTCGCATTCGAGTAAAAGCTGGTTACACGATTGCTATCCACACCATATACGGCTTCAAATCCCCTGGCTGGTGCAGGTAGCACCACCTGAATCTCGCCAGCTGATGACAAATACAAACCGTGGTCATACGTTTTACGGTTTATTTTTAAAGGCAAGTCACCCAACTGCTTGTGGTAGACCTTGGTCGTCGCCATGTTCTTTAATAGAGGGCCATGTTCCAATTTAACTTCGAGATAACCGCCATGCTCAAACTCGAGCTCCTCACCGTAAAAGCTCGCACGAATCCAGTTATCCATCACTTGGATCTCAGAACTTGTGGGCTCCACAGCAACAGCCGATAACAGCAAGATATTCAGTGAGAGAAGGCATGCTAGGAGGCGCATTGAATTTCCTCGGGACAATAAAAACGAGAGTGTAGAAAGCCTGATTATACCTCAATTGCAAAATGAGATTTCGGGAGTGTTGGTTTCTATGATTTCCTAGTCCTTGTAAAATGAATGCAACATTTACTTTGGTAGCTAAAGTCCTTTCCCGCAAGGCAAAGTCCTTTTTAACAGCGGTATTAGCGACTTCAACGAAACGATTCCCCAGGCATGAAAATCAACACCTTAACTGCCGCCATCCTACTCACGGCATTGGCACAACCCTCCACTTTGATTGCCGACGAAATCTCTTTCACAAGAGACATTCGCCCGATACTTTCCAACAAGTGCTACAAATGCCACGGGCCGGACGAGGACGCTCGAGTCACCGAAATGCGACTGGACACCCGACACGGTCTTTTTGGAGAGAAATCCGCCCCTCATTCTCCTGTCGTCCCACGCAGTCTAAGGAGGAGTGAGATCATCAGCCGAATCCTCTCAGAAGATCCCGACATCCGAATGCCGCCGGCCGCCAACAACAAAGACCTGACTGCGGATGAAATAACTGTGCTCAAGGCCTGGGTTAAACAGGGGGCACAATGGGAACCTCATTGGGCTTTCCAAGCTCCGCAAGCGACCAAGGCCCCGTCTAGAAAACATGACTGGGGAAACAACCCGATTGATGAGTACGTAATCTATCGACTCAAGCAAGCCAATCTAGTTCCATCCGAGTCCGCCGATCCCCACACGCTCATCCGGCGACTCTATCTCGACTTAATCGGTCTCCCTCCGACGATGAAAGAGTTAGACTCAGCAATGACCACCGTTTTTCACGATGATGGCCAATTGAATCAGGATGAATACGGCAATTTGGTGGACCGGCTCTTAAACGACTCTCGTTATGGTGAGCGTTGGGCTCGCCGCTGGTTGGACCTGGCTCGATATGCAGACACCAATGGATATGAGAAAGATCGAGATCGAAATATGTGGCCATTTCGCGACTGGGTAATCCGAGCGATTAATACCGGAATGCCGTTCGATCAATTCACCATCGAGCAACTCGCTGGTGACATGCTTCCGAACGCCACGCCGGAACAGCGTATTGCCACTGGCTTCCATCGCAACACCATGCTCAACGAAGAAGGTGGGATCGACCCGCTTGAATTCCGGTTCCATGCCATGACCGACCGCGTTGCGACAACGGGCACTACCTGGCTAGGACTCACCACCGGCTGTGCCCAATGCCACACTCATAAATACGACCCGATTACGCACCGCCAGTATTACGAATTCATGGCTTTCATGAATAACACGGACGAACCAGAGATGGACATCCCAGATGCCGCGGTCGACCAGCGACACCAAGCTAATCTAGCCAAAGCAGAAGACCTCATTTCTGAGCTCAGAACGCAATACACCAAATCTGGCAAAGACCTTGAGGCGGAATTCACCGTCTGGCTAACTTCTCAACGTAATCGCAAACGGAATTGGCAGCCGATTTCCCCGCGGGCCATGCAAACCAACCTGCCACATCTCCAACTTGAAAGAAACAAGGTAGTCTTTGCATCCGGCGACTCCACCAAGCATGACATTTTTGAATTGGAGTATCCCGTTGAGGTTGAAGCAGTCACCGCGATCCGATTGGAAGCACTCCCCGACCCCAGACTCCCTAATTACGGCCCGGGAATGACCAACTACGAAGGTACGATTGGCGATTTCTTTCTCACTGAGTTCGAAATTCAGGTCAACGGCAAACGAATTAAATTAGAAAAGGCCGTCCATAGTTACGCCAAGAATCGTTATGGCAATCAGGACACATCAGCCCAGCTAATGATCGATGGTGATATCCAAACTGGGTGGTCGGTACACGAAGGGCAGGGCGAACGGCACATCGCGATCCTGCAACCGACCGAACCGATCCCTGCCGGGGATTGGACGTTAACCATGCACTTCGGTCGCCACTTTTCGAGTTCTCTGGGTAAATTCCGCCTTTCCATTGCAACCGATAATAAACCTCTGTCAGCCGAGGAGCTTCCTCCTGCTGCAGAAAACCTATTAGACATTCCTGACTCCGAACAAACGGAGGAACAACGCCAGGCATTAGCAACTCAATTCTTATTGCAAAGTCCTGAGTTGAAAGAACAGGCGGGCCGGATTAATACTTTAAGAAAACGCCCCGGGTATCAACGTGCCATGGTCATGCAGGAGCGTCCTCAGGAAAACCCTCGCCCCACGCACCGACACCACCGAGGCGAATATTTGAGCCCTAAAGAATCTGTTACCCCTCAACCATTGAACTTCCTGCATCCGTTCCAAACGGGTACCCCCGCCAATCGACTCGGTTTTGCCCAGTGGATTGTGGCTGCAGAAAACCCTTTAACATCACGTGTCGTCGTGAACCGACACTGGGACGCATTCTTTGGCAATGGAATTGTAACGACCTTGGATGACTTTGGTTTTCAGGGCAATGCACCATCCCACCCACACTTACTGGACCACCTTGCGATTGAACTGTTGAAAAATGACTGGTCCATCAAATGGCTACACAAGTACATCGTGACGAGCGCGACCTACCAGCAGTCTAGTGTGGTGAATTCGAATGCCATCAACATTGACCCGTCCAATGAATTATTAAGCTACTTCCCACGAACTCGGTTAGATGCCGAGGTAATCCGGGACTCGATTCTCCAAAGCGCGAAGTTACTATCGCCAAAAATGTACGGTCCTCCGGTCAAGCCTTTGCAGCCAGCCGGTATCGGCGCCGCAGCCTATGGTTCCCCCAAGTGGACAGCGAGTATTGGGGAGGACCGTTATCGCCGGAGCTTGTACACCTACACGAAACGAACGGTCCCGTTTGCCATGTTTAATACTTTTGATGGCCCCAGTGGAGAATCCTGCACTTCTAAACGCAATCGTTCCAACACAGCACTTCAGGCCCTTACCTTATTAAACGATGTGATGTTCCTGGACATCGCTCGCCAATTCGGGCAGGAACTTGCGGAATCCAACCAAGACACTGAATCAAACATCCGCATGGCCTTTCTGCGTCTGTACTCACGCCCACCGAACACAGATGAGTTACGTGAGGTAACAGACGTGTTCCATTCAACCTTCGAGTACTACTCTGAAAATCCAGATTCAGCCAAAGAGTTTTCCGGTTTGGAGGGCGAGCGAGGTGTGATGACCACCGCCTGGGCAGTTATCGTCCGAGCTCTTTTCTCCACCGATGAAGCAATAACCAAAAACTGACATAGCTATGAATACCAAACACTCAACACTTAACCTGACACGTCGCAACTTTTTCAAAGACTGCGGAGTAGGTACCGGAAAGATCGCTTTAGCCAGTCTTCTTGCCGGTGGAACTAACGCCGGTGTTTCTGGAGCGGATGTCTCGCTTGCCGGTCACGTACGCCCACACCACACCCCCGCGGCCAAGGCGGTCATCCATTTATTTATGGCCGGAGCTCCGAGCCAGCTTGAATTATTCAATGAGAAGCCACTCCTTAAAGAACTCGAAGGGCAACCCCTTCCGGACTCTGTACTTGGAGATCAGCGTTACGCTTTCATTCAGGCAAATGCCGGAGTACTCGGACCACAATTCAAATTTGGAAAGCATGGAAAGAGTGGACAGGAGATCTCCGAGGCTCTACCTCATTTACACACGATCGCCGATGAGATTTGTATATTCCGAGCTGTCAGAACGGATCAATTCAATCATGCACCGGCTCAGCTATTCTTTAACACCGGCTTTGGCCAACCAGGGCGTCCTAGTGTTGGCTCTTGGGCAATGTATGCACTTGGTGCGGAAACCAAGGAGCTGCCCGCTTACGTGGTCATAAACACAGGTAGTGGTTTAAGCGGTGGTGCAGGCCTTTATTCAAGTGGGTTTCTACCAACGGTAAACACTGGTGTATTGTTTCGAAATCAGGGGCCGCCAATTCTTAATGTGTCAACGCCTGATGGATTAGCCGAAGAGTCACAACAGGCAACTTTCAACTTGATAAACAAATTAAACAAAACGCAACTTGAGAAATATCAAGACCCTGAAATACAAACTCGAATTGCCTCGTTCGAGATGGCTGCCAAGCTGCAGGTGTCCGCTCCGGAACTGATGGACCTCAGTCAAGAGTCGCAGGAAACATTGGATCTCTATGGCTGCAAGCCGGAACAGGCCTCCTTTGCTCGTGCTTGCCTGCTTGCTCGGCGAATGGTCCAGCGAGGCGTACGGTATATCAATATTTTCCACAGCGGCTGGGATGCCCATTCCAATGTCAAAGGCAACTGCACAAGTAATTGCACCAAGACAGATCAGGCTTCCGCAGCACTTGTTAAAGACTTAAAACGAACGGGGCTTCTGCAGGACACACTGGTTGTATGGGGAGGAGAGTTTGGACGAACTCCCATGGTGGAACAGAACCCAACACTGGGCAGAAGTAACGGCCGGGACCATCACCCACAGGCCTACACGATGTGGATGGCCGGTGGCAGCATGAAGCCAGGGTATTCCATGGGAAAAACAGACGACTTCGGATTCCATCCGACCGAGGACTCCGTTCATGTTCACGACATTCAGGCTACCATTCTGCATCAACTTGGCCTGGATCACGAACGGCTAACCTACCATCATGCTGGGCGAGACTTCCGGCTCACCGATGTTCATGGCCAGGCGATTACTCAAGCGATGGGCGTGTAAATCTAATTCATGCGGTGACGTTAAGGAGTCTTCGCTTTAACCGGAATCGCGTCCGTGTGATAGAACTGAATATTTTTTGAATACTCCGGGCCAACCCACGTTGCAAACGAGACTAACGCATCTACCGGAGCGTCAGGAATCTTAAACTCCACGACCAATCTCCCTTTACCGCGGATCATGGCCACTTCGCGTGCTACACGGTCTCCGGCCTTGCCCTGTTTGAGCGTGATCGTGATTCCCTGTGCTCCCAGTGATGCGGGAATATCATAATTCACAACATATTCCACATTTGAGCCTGCCAAGATAGGAGTGGGCAGAGTAACCTTAAAAACTTTCTGTTTGGCATTAACCGGCTTCGGAGTGCCTTTTGAGTTTCCCTTGTTCCTCGATGTGGCCTCCTTCTCCTTCGCAATAACATATTCTTCTCTAACCTCGGCATCGTCAAAATGCCTAAAGCAATCAAGCATATGGTCGTTGGTGTCTTCCATCCATTCCAACAGTCGATCACGTTGTTGCTGAATGAGGCGTTGGTGCATCGGACTATCTATCAGATTGTGTAAACAATCCGGATCCTTTTCCACATCATAAAATTCTTCCGGCACGCGATGTTTGTACATAGCCAATCGCCGTGCAAGATACTCATCTGTTTCTGCCAAAGCTGCCATCCGACGATAGGTCTGCGTACCTGTTGTCGCCGTCGCAAACACTCGAGAGCCATTCGCCCAGGCATTCGCCAGATACAAATATCTCTTAGTCTGTACAGCTCGAATTGGATCTCGCGACCGACCTGAATTCTCGTTGTATTCTTTAATGACAAATTCACGACCGTCCTGCGATTCACCCTTCAATACGGAAGCAAAGGATCGCCCATCCATTCGCGGTCCTTGGACGCCGGCAATTTCCAGAATCGTAGGAGTCAAATCCACGGCAGAGACCATATGTTCTTCATCCAAGGTGTTACTCTTGGTGACCCCCGGCCAACGTACTGCTAAAGGGGTATGTGTGCTGTGATGGTAAAGCTGAGTCTTGGCGAAAGGCAACGGCATGCCATGATCAGACAAAAACAAAACCACCGTTTTCTCTTCCTGGCCTGACAGTTTCAAGGCCTGCAAGATTTCACCTACACAATCATCTGCTCGGCTCACAGAACTGTAATACAGAGCAAGTTCCTGTCGGACCTGTGGGTCATCAAACAGAAATCCGGGCACAGGCACATCTTCGGGACTTACAACCAGAGTCGGTTGATTCTTGTCGTCAGGCCCCGAATAGAACGGTTTATGGGGATCCGAAACATTCACCATCAGGCAGAATGGCTTTTCAGCCTCGACTGCCGCGGCAATCCCCCGCGCCGTCGCTTCACCGAAGTGAGCGGGATTCTTCTTGTCATAACTACTCCCATCTTCTGCCGTATCCAGAATGGCGTCCCAAGGGTAGGGGTGGTAAGGTGTCGAGTGACTGGTCTTCCCCATGATGGCGGTGAAGTAACCGGCCGCCTTCATCATGTCAACTAAGTGTTGGTGCTGAGGATTGGCTACGCGGTAGAATCCCTCGACGCCGTTGTTATGTGGATACAGGCCAGACCACATCACATTTCGTCCAGGCATGCAATTCCCCACCTGTACGTGGGCATATTGAAATCTCATACCGGACCGTACAAGCCCATCCATGTGAGGAGAGATCCCTTCGATAGGGCAGCCGTAGCTTCCAATCGAATCTGCGCTCATATCGTCAACGGTGACAATTAACAGATTCGGTTTAGCATCCACCGACGTGGAGGAGATTACCAACAACAGAGCGGTGACCAATGCGCGTAATAACATGAAAGGTGATCCTAACAGACTTGGGGGGGGAAATCGAATTCAGCAAAGACAAACAATCGGGTTACTCTTCTAGGTCTTTAATGACTTTACCGAGGACCTGATTAACATAGCCGTTGTAACGACGGTCCGGGGACGCTCCATTTTTACGTGGCAACGCTTTGATATCAGCTAATGCATGAGCAGCTTTTCCATCCAGCTTATCCACTGCATTCAAAGCCGACAGGGCGACAAAGACTGGCCGAGAGGCGTTCCATTCGGTCAGCGACAGCAGATGATCTGTAGCGTGACGCACGTCTTCACCTTTTCCGTACTTTGCCAAAGCGTAAGCACCGGCAATCTGCACGTAGGGTGATTCATCTTCCATGCATGCCCGCAGTGCATCTGCTTGTTTGGCATAGGCAATCCCCCCCCGATTTAATAGTCCCACGGCTCCCCAATAGCGAACAGCACTATCACTGTCCTTAAGATAATTCACCATGAGCCCCAGGCTTTCCTCATCGCGATGGGTTGCTTTGTCAGCGGCTTCAAAAATCTTTGAGAACGGATAACGCTTATCATCATGGCCCATCTCGTACGGTGATGTACCAGCACTGCGACTGTGTATTTCACCTTCCGGCAGGAAGCCTACATCCCGGATCTCTTCACACCACCCATATAAGGCTCCACGCAATTCTTTCAAAATCGCCTGATGGTCCTTCGAATCCACTAAGTTATTTACTTCATCAGGATCTGTCTCCAGGTCATATAACTCCTCGGTCGGTTTCAACTGCCAATAAGCCGACTGTGCATCATTCAGCTCGCCGGCTAAATAATCTCGTTTCCAGGCGGCGGTGGACGGAGTCACGAAATTATACGCAACGTACTGGCCATAGATAAAATGCGGGTTGAAATTACGAATGTAGTGATAACGTCCATCGGTGACTGTCCGAATGAAGTCATATCGCTCATCCATACGATCCCGAAATCCAAACATGTATTTGGGTTTACTCTGTTGGTATTTACCGGCAAATGCATGCCCTTGCATATGCTTCGGAGGCTTAACTCCGGCCAGGCTTAACACGGTCGGTGCCAGATCAACAAAATTAACCAATCGATCACTCGTCCCTCCGGTTTTGTATTCTTTCGGAGCCAGATGTTCCCATTTCTTGGGAAAGAATACAACCATTGGAACGGAGAGGCCTGAGTTGTATGGCCAACGTTTAGAGCGTGACATACCGCTTCCATGGTCACCGTAATAGAAGACGATGGTGTCGTCGGTAAGGCCTGCCTGATCCAACTCTGCTAGACGTTCGCCTGCGATTTTATCGGCGCGACTGACAATGTCGTAGTATTGAGCCCAGTCCTGTCGGGATTCTGCATTGTCCGGATGATAGGCAGGTACACGTACTTTGGCGGGATCCAAAACCTTTTCGTGAGGGCGAGTACGAATCTTACTTTCATGACTGATCGTCACATTGAAAATTGCAAAGAACGGCTGACCCTCTCCGCGGTTGCGATAGTGAGCTTTATTCGAAGAAACATCCCACCCTTGTTCAGTCTTCTTGACGTTGTAATCCTGCTTTGAGTTGTTTGTCGTATAATATCCGGCTTGCTTCAAATACCAGGGATAAAACTGCACATGCTCAGGCAGTGACACCATGCTACGCATGTGTTGTCCGCCAATCGACGGTGGATACATACCTGTAATGATCGTCGTTCTGGCCGGAGCACAAACAGGAGCACAGGACCAAGCCAGATCGAATAGCATTCCTTTCTTTGCCAACGCATCCACGTTGGGAGTCACGGCTAATTCATCGCCATAACATCCCATTTCGGGGCCATGGTCTTCACTTGTAAGCCATAGAATATTTGGCTTATCAGCGGCCGATGAATTGACGGCGGTCAAAATGACGAACAGTCCTGTTAGTAAGACTCTATTCATTGCAAATCCCCTAAAAACTCAATATCTATCATTGGCAGTGCTGCGTGTTACTTCTTCGGACTAGCGTTTGAACGGGTCCGTAAACGGTGACTTATCAAAGGTGGACCCATCGCCCGTGACCCGTGGATCTCCGGTCGATGTCAATTCCTGCATCAGTTGGCTCTTCAGTTTAGCTTTCACCTCTGCATACTTCATTTTCCTTGCCACATTATGAACTTGATCCGGATCATCGGCCAGAACGTACAGCTCTTCAGGAGGACGTTTCCCGAATGCCAAGTCATAATGTTGTTGCCATTGGCTCTTAAAACGATTTTCTATCAACCACGCTTTGGTGGGACTTGCATCTAAATCCCCAAAGCAGATGAACGTGTTATTCTCAAGCTGGTCGGTGGAAGGGGCAGAGTCCTGAGTAACTGCCATTGGTGCCCCCATCGGCCAACGGTCAGCCTTGAAGTTTATGATATATAAATAGTCTTTGGTGCGAATGGCTCGCTGGGGATAAGGCAAAAAACCATCGCGTACTTTGGCAACATGACGTTCGCGACCGGTTACCACCCACGATCGTGAAAGATCTACCAACCCCTCTTTCTTTGAATTCAAAACAGGGACAAGACTCTTTCCTGTCATCACTTCTGGTGGTTCTAGCCCACCCACTTCTAGAAACGTCGGTGCCAGATCCATCAAATTCACGAAATCGTCCACAACACGCGGGGCGGATTGTCCCGGCATGGATACGATTAACGGAACCTGGGTACCAAAATCGTACAGATTACATTTCCCACGAGGGAATCCCGGGGCCCCATGATCACCACTAATCACAATCATCGTGTTATCTAGTTCTCCGGTTTGTTGCAGGACTTCTAGCACAGCCGCTAAACCAGCATCGAAGGCCCGAGCTTCTCCCAAATAATCTGCGAAGTCCTGCCGAATTTCCGGTACGTCAGGCAAAAACGCAGGCAGCTTCCCCTGAAGGTCATCCGGATTGATACCCCACAATTTTTTTCCACTTCCTTTAATCCACTTCCTGTGGACATTGGTCGGTCCCCACCAGTAGCAAAACGGCGCATCATCTGGACGGGCATCGAGAAATGCCTGAACGTTTTGTTTGACTTCATTCAGCAGAACTTGTTTTGCCTCAGCAGAACTCTTGTCCTGCTTTGCCACCATTTGGTAGACCTGTTGTGAGAATCCGTTAAATTTCCCACCAGCGGACTCAAAGGCTGTGGCTTTGCCACCATACGGAGCATCAGCTGGTGAGCCAGGCGACCAAACCTTGTAGGTTTGCCCGATATGATATCCGGCATCCTGCAGCAACAACGGGTAGGTGGGAATATTTAGATCCCAGATGGCCCCCTGCAAAATGGCCCCTCGACCGGTACGGTAAAAATACTGGCCTGACAGAAGTGAGCTTCTACAGGGCGTACACGAAGGAGCGGTGACGAATGCATGTTTGAACAACGTCCCTTTACCAGCAATGGCATCTATTGTGGGCGTCTTAAATACAGTATTGATTGAATTCGGCCCGTCCACCTGGGCATAACAACTGGCATACTTCCCCCAGTCATCTGCGAAAGCAAACAAGATATTCGGACGTTTCTCTTCCGCGTTGACAACGCTGACACTCGCCATAAAAAAAAGCAATGCAACAAATAGTTTTTTCATAGCTGGCGGTTCCTTCTACAATTCCCAATACTCTACTGAACTCGATCGTTGTTCGCCGGGCGAGCCTTTAACCACTCCGCGTGTTTCTCTGCCAATACACGTTCAAACGTTTTACGGATGGCTGCTGTCTCACGTGTATCGTCTTCTGCATAGATCATATGTTGTTCAAGAGGATCCTTCTTCACATCAATCAGGATGCCGTTGTCGTATAGCTTGTAACGACGATTTTGGATAAAGCGATGCAGCGTAAATTTGTGCTTATCCCAGCCTGGGCGAGGATCATAGTGGTAAAACACCCAAGGGCGTTCAGGGCCTTTCTTATTGAGCAACTGATGGTAAAAGCTGATTCCATCAAGTTCTGCTTTGGGTGAAACAGGAGCGGCGGCCGCTTCCATGATCGTGGGAAGGAAGTCGGTGGAGTCAACAAGCTTATCGTTCACACTTCCCGCTTTGATTGTTCCCGGCCAACGCACATAGAGTGGGACGTGTACCCCAGCATCAATCGACAGGCCTTTGCCACCCTGACTCAACCCCCAGGCGGTTTCTGTTTCGATCTTTTGATTGGTTCCATTATCGCTATAGAAAATCAATAACGTATCTTTACCGATACCGGCTTCATCGATGGCCGCAACAATTCGCCCCAAGACCTTATCCGTATACTCCACCATATCACCGTAAAAGTGATTCTCTTCGTCATATCGTTTGGAGGCATCCTTCCATTCGGGGGAATCCGGAGTTGGCGAAAACGGGTTATGCGGTAATGCCATTGGGTAATACAAAAAGAACGGCTTTTCGTGTTCCTTACTCACATAATCACAAATAAAGTCTGCCCAAATATCCGGGCCGTACTTACCTTTGGTGTCCTTGATGTACTCTCCATTTAGATTGATTTTGGGATCTGGATACCTCGAACCTTTGTCTTCCGTATGGTGGGTGTGCCACAGGCAATAGTCATCAAATCCGGCTTTATCAACGTGCATTCCTTTGTCCCGTCGCAAGGCAGCTCCCGGATAGTCCGGTGGATCGTAGCTTTGTAATTGCCACTTACCAACAATCGCCGTCTTATAGCCAGCATCCTGCATCATGTGACCGAACGTTCTGGCTTGAGGGTCTAAGATCCCAAACGCCAGCCAATTGCGATGGTTATAGATCCCCGTCATCAACTGAATTCTGGTATTCGTGCAAAGAGGTTGGGCATAAGCGTGTGTAAACCGCATACCCTCTTTCGCCAATTGGCTCATCACAGGGGTTTTATACTGCCGACCGCCATAGTCTTCCACACTATCGATGCCAAGATCATCGGCCATGATCAGAACAATATTGGGACGGTCTGCGCCTTGAGCGGCGACGCTCAGTGCCATTACGAGCATTAGCGAAAGTTGTTTCAGCATGGTGAAAAGCCTAATTCCCAGAGAATCCAGTTCGTCATTGACAGGCCTCTATCATACCATCACAAGCAAAAGAGGAAATCACACTCTCAAACGTGTTCGAATTACAGGTGTAAAGGCGTTATATTAGCAAGATACGCCCCCAAGCAATTCAACACGACAATGTAATGAAAACACTCTCATTCCTTCTTGGCACGTTACTGATTCTCCCAACCAGTTTGCTTGCAGCCGACACCAAGCCACCTTTTGAAGTACGATTGTGGGAATCCACCGCACCAGGTAGCGAAGGCGTTCAAGACAAAGAAAAGGTGGTTGAGCGTGGCGATGGAAAAACACTAATCGATCGTAGCATCTCCGATACTGTCATACCGACGCTCACCGTCCATCTCCCCAATAAACAGAAGGAGCCGACTGCAGCCGTGGTGATCGTTCCCGGCGGAGGCCTCACGCGAGCTGTCATTGACAAGGAAGGGAATGATTTAGCCCGCCTTTTGTCTCAAGCTGGAATTGCCGGACTCGTGTTAAAGTTCCGTAATGCCAAAACCTCGACAACCTTTAATGGCATCGAAGTCATGGAGGCAGATATTCGCCGTGCCATCCGCTTGACTCGCTTTCATGCCTCCGACTGGAATATTAATCCACAGCGAGTGGGAACATTTGGATTCTCTGCCGGTGGTATTGTGGCGGTCACTCCATTGATTCACCCGATCGGCGAGCGTCCAGATCATCAGGACAGGATTGATCGACTGAGCAGTGAAGTGGCATTCTTCGGCGGTGCCTACCCTCTCTTATCGATGCAAACGGAAGTTGCCGGTGCCGGATATCAGAAACTTCTATTTGGCGAAAAACCAACCAAGGACCAAATCAACAAGTACTCGGCCGAGTTACACATCACTCCCAACATGCCCCCCGCGTTTGTAGCTCATGCTTTGGACGACAAAGGCGTCTTGGCTGAAAACTCGTTGCGATTCGAATCGGCGTATAAGAAGGCCGGGGTTAGAATCCGGACTTTCTTCCGAGATACCGGCGGGCACGGATATGGAATCCGCAATATGGGTGCTCCTATTAACCAGTGGGTAAACAGTTATATGATTTGGATTCAGGAGCAATAATCCGTTGATCACAAGAAGGTCTTTAATTCAGACGCTGCCGGCTCTTCCCCTCGCCACCGGTGTGCTTCACCCCGTCCAGGGAATCAGCAAGCCCAAGACGCTCCGTGTGGCAGGCATTGGCACTCAATACTTCAAGAACTCTCATTGCGATGTCATCTTTTCAAAACTTCTGGAAGGCTGGGACCATCTAGGTGGAGCAGGGCCTGATCTGCAGTTGGTTTCCATGTACGTGGAGCAAAAGACTGGCAATGACATTTCCGTTGCTAAAAGTGAAAAGTACAACGTACCGATATTTGACAACATCCACGACGCATTGACACTTGGGACAGACCGACTGCAATGCGATGCAGTACTGAGTGTCGGCGAACACGGGAATTACGAATCCACCGAGGAAACTCATCAGGTAAAATACCCTAGACGCCGTTTTTTCGATGCGATCGCGGACACCTTTGAACAAACAGCCCGAGTCGTACCGGTATTCAATGACAAGCATCTGAGCTGGAACTGGAAAGACGCCAAGGCGATGTATGATCGCGCTCGGCGATTAAAAATACCGTTTCAAGCTGGCTCTTCGCTTCCTTTCGCCTGGCGGTATCCAGCAGTCACCATTCCTGTTAGTTCTAAGATTAAGACGATCACCGGCGTAGCCTTCGGAGGCCTGGAAAGCTATGGTTTTCACGCCCTCGAAACGATTCAGTGCTTAATGGAGCGACGCAAAGGTGGTGAAACGGGAGTCCGCAGTGTCGAAGCAATTCCCTATGACAAAATGTGGGAGGCAGAGAGGGCAGGCAAGTGGTCAAGAAAAGCGGTGGCCACAGCACTGAAAGCTGCCGACAAATCAGTGGACGATTTGGAACAACGAATTCGTCGTGATGACAGTTCCATCTACGTGATCGAATACCGTGACGGCAGTCGTGCTGTGTGCTGCATGTTAAATGGGGTGACTGATCAGATGTCGGTCGCCATCGAATTCGACAAGAGTAATCAATTGTTGGGACAGTTGTTCAAAATGGAAATGCAGTATCCATACCGTCACTTTGAACAACTTGTCCGCGGAATCGATAGTTTTTTCCACACCGGAAAAGCGCATACCCCGGTGGAACGCACATTGCTTACCACCGGGATACTCGACCGTGCCGTGCATAGTCACTATGCCGGTGGCGTTAAATACACGACTCCCGAGCTCGCGATTAAATACAAACCTGGGCGTTGGCATTTCGCCAATGAACTTGAAGAAAACTTCCCCGAACCAATCCAGTATGAGCAAGCTTCACCTTAGCCTGATCATCTGCTGCACTACATCTATTCGACTGCCAGCAAACTACAAACTTCAGAAACACCGTAGCCGTCTGCAGATACAAAACGTTGCTTAAAACAGTATCAGGTTGACGGCCAAACAAGAAACGATCCTTTGCAAAAAGTAGAACCTTATGCGAATCGCATTATTCATTTACTGTCTCTTCAGTACTTGTTTCCTAGAAGCACAAACGTATTGGAAGCGAACCGGCGATACCGTGGTAGTGACACCGTACCCGATCCCCAAAAGCGTTCAAAACACGGATTGGAAATCTTCTTGGGAAGCCGATTTCCAGAAGCGAGCTAATTATGTCATCGCCCATTCCTCTAAAGACGGACGGTATGGCAATACCTGGTTTGAAAATGAAAAACGGTCATATGGCTGGGCTATGATCTCGATTCTTGCTGGGTACGAGCAAAACGCTCTTAAATTCCTACAGGAAAAAGATGCTGCGGCAGAACGATGGAACAAACATACGCTCGGAATCGATTACTATCCCTGCTTCACTCTAAAACACCAGATACGCAAGCTCTTCTATTTCGGCCATCTCCTCGCTCCTGAGTACAAGGCCACCATGATAAAAGCCGCCAAGATCTTCACTGAGAAGGATCCGCTTCGCAGACCACATTATGCGTATACAGGAAAGGGAGTTTGGGATCCCGAGGGGAAGAATTCATGGGTGGATGTTCGCAGTACCGACAATTTGAAATTAATGAGAGAATCCAGCGTCTATCTCCTTGCTGAATTATCTGGCAATGAATCGGTAAGAAAGCTCTATCTAGAACGCATCCGCCAATATGTTGTAGGACTCTATTACGTAGGCATGGGAGAGTGGGATTCCGAAAACTACCTGGGCCATAGCATCGTCCCCCTGCTTAACTTATACGATTTTGCTAAGGACTCCGAAGCGAAGCTACTTGCAAAAGCAGGATTGGATTTCATGGCGACTTGCTGTGCATTAAAGTATTATCGCGGAGTCTTCGGCGGACCGACATGCAGAGACTACAATCATCCCTATGCATTTGGAGGCAGTGCCGCCACAGCTGGCTGGCTCTGGTTTGGTGGCACGAACCAGCTACCGGAAGAGTTTGAATCCGACGAAGTCCACTTCATCACTTCTGGTTATCGTCCACCGGCAGCCGTTGTTGAACTGGCTCAACGGAGGTTTAAGTCTGATCTAGAAGTCATTAGTAGCAAGCCGCAATGGCAGCCCTGGGATAAACAGGACGGTCTGGAGGCAAAATACAGAGAGACACTCTATTTTGGAAACAAGTTCCAATTAGGCACTCTACAACGAGGAACTCAGGCTCCGGATATCAATGGATTCAAATTACTTGCTGCCGCCAATGACGGAACAGCTCAAACAGTCATCGCAGCCCCTTGTGCCGATCCCACTAAAATTGGCTCACCGATGTACCAGGACGGACTGCTCGCACCTAATTCCGCCGTTGGCCAAAATAAAAACATGGCCATCTATCTGACACAGGAAAGCAAGCTCCCCTACCTTTGGCTCATTCCCAAATCGGCAACGACAACACAAAAGGGCCATGTCACTTTCATTTCACTCGACCATGTCACGTTAGCTATCTGGCCGCTCAATGCCTCGCTTGCCACCGAAGATGCGGCTCTCAGTAAACAGGCTCAGTTCAAAGAGAAGAAAGATGGCAGCCAGCAAGAGCTCTGGCCACACACAAAAGTCTTGAAGTCCACCCGCAAGGGCAAAGGAGTATACGGATTCGTTGTCGAGGTAAACGAGGGGAATCGGGAGGCCTTCATGAAGGCTGCCAGCAAACTACAACCCGAGGTTGATGAATTGGCTAAACGAGGAGCCGCCGCCATGACAACCGTTCAGGGAAACAGAATCCGACTTCAATGGGGCAATACAAGTCAAGCCATTCACGCATGGCGAAATGGCAACGAACTAGATTGGACTGGAAGTGATAACATGCTTTTCAAATCTCTGAATTCTGATGTGATTTCCATGCCCTGGAATGACAACGGCCTGTTAGAGATTGAGACCGCCAGTCAGCAATTTCACATCCAGGTTTCGCGGGATGGAAAGGTCACTTTCAAATAGCGTCTATTTTTAGCCTTGGGTTTTAGCCTTGGGTTTTAGCTTCGGACTAATTCCAGCCCACGGATCGATTCGGCTGTACTACTGCCAAACTGATTGATCTCAATTCCCATTCGTTGAGCAAATGAAACGAACATATTCGCAAACGGCGTATTATTATCTTGGTCATGCGCAACGTGGTTACCGTGTCTGTAACCGCCGCCGGCTAAGACAATCGGCAGATTCTTCCAACTATGGCTACTCGCATTACCCAAGTTGGAACCATAAAGGACGGCGGTGTGGTCCAGCAGACTTTGCCCTCCTTCTTCAACTGCCTTAAGACCCGACAGAAAATTGCTGAACACTTTAAATTCCGCTTCTTCAATGACTCGCAATTCATCAATCTTCGCTTCATCTTTGCCATGATGCGAAAGATTATGCCAATCGTTCTTTACGCCGGCAATGACAGGAACAGCGTTCATTCCACTCAATTGAAAAGTTATCGTTCTGGTCGAATCAGTTTGCAAAGCCAGCACCATCATGTCATACATCAGGCTCTGCTTCCCAATGGCATCAAGACGATCTGCAATATCGACTGGGGCGTCTCTATTGACTACGGGTTTCGGCCGAGTTGCCCATCCTTCTGACTGCTGCAACCTAAATTCCAAATCACGTACCGCCGACAGGTATTGTTCCAACTTCTGCTGATCCTGATATCCCAACTCTCGGTTCAGCCCCTTCGCTTGAACTAGGACTGTATCCAAGATACTGCGGCCACGCTGTAGATTTCGCAATTGAGCTTTGATTTCATCTTCACTGCCTTCGATAAACATCGAACCAAACAGGCGGGAAGGGCGGGTTTCTCCTGGAATTTCCACTCCACTACCGGTCCAGGAGATCGAGCGTCCGCTGGTTGAGAGCACTAAGGATGGAAACCGCGTCTCAATTCCAATTTTCGAAGCGATTAACTGGTCGATGGATATTGTATTTTTGAACCCCGCCAGGCCTGGACGCGGGGCGCTGGTAAGCCAGGTCAGTTCCGAGGCATGGCCGTTATTTCCGTTGGAATTGGGATGAGACAATCCTGAGAACAACGTAATGTCATCTCGATGATCGGCGAGGCAACTGGAATAGGGCGTCGCTTTGTAATCCGTTCCTTCAGTCTCGGGAAACAGAAACGGAGTATGAAATCCCAGCGTTGCGCACATGGCCACAAATCGCTTTGGAGTTACCACGGTCGAATTCGCCAGCGCCCGTTCTCCCAACGTACCCTGCATCGCTTCAAGCAAAGGCAATCCCAAAGCAACACCAGTGCCTTGTAGCATACGGCGGCGATTCATTTTCTTACGATTGACGACAAATGGAGTCTTCATGGTTATTTCTCTAGGAAAATCCTACTCGTTACAGCGGCGACCAAGAGATCCCGCATTCCATAATCACTATTTTTCGCTGTCTGTACTATCCGAGTGATTTCTTCACGATCGGAAAATCCCAGTTCACGTCCGGTAGCAAACGTAAGCAACTTGGTTACAAACGCCTGAGCCAATACTTCTTTATCGGCAGCTAGGTGGTCTCGAAATTGTTTGTATGACTCAAATTCACTTCCATTAAGCAGTCGCCCACTGGAATCTACATCGCGGCCGATTCGATACTGCGTCTTTCGACCATGGACATAGATGAGAACTTTTTCACCCTCACCGACAGAACGGTAGTAGTCACGTTGGCCACCGATCGGGTTAAAACTTTCCAATGCAAAACCAGGTGGATCGATCAGTTTGTGGCAACTTTGACAACTTGCAACATTACGATGTTTCGCCAGAATTTCACGTAACGTTTCGGCGCCGCGAATATCCGGCTCAACACCATTTACATTCGGCGGAGGAGGCGACGGATGAATCCCCAGAATTCGCTCTGTCACATAGACCCCGCGGACCACAGGTGATGTGTTCGTACCGTTAGCCGATACCTTCAAGACTGCCGCCTGGCTTAAGAAGCCCCCTCGAACACTATCCTCAGGAAGCTTAACCCGACGAACCTCGCTACCTGAAACGCCAGCAATGCCATAATGGTCAGCCAGACGCTCATTAAGCATGGCGAACTCAGATTTAACCAAATTACTTATTGGAAGATTCTGCTGAAGACAGTGATCCAAATAGGCTATCGTTTCCTCTTCCATCGACTTTCTCAGGTACCGATCGTATTCAGGAAACAACTTTCGATCAGGCACAGTAAAATCGAGC
>Ga0208624_1000138_pt1 | contig 37499 bp, 37 predicted proteins | sample Knorr_S23_td_DCM_FD_185607 | JGI IMG/M metagenome (GOLD analysis project Ga0208624, IMG submission 185607) | Marine microbial communities from Southern Atlantic Ocean transect - Knorr_S23_td_DCM_ad_71m_LV_A (SPAdes) (version 2) | ecosystem: Environmental > Aquatic > Marine > Oceanic | place... | reverse complement strand
AACTCCTACAATAAATGTAGAAAGACCTACTGTAAATTGAGTTTGCTCAGATATTCCTTGTGCAAGAACTGTCCAAGGACTAACGCCTATCCCTGCTCCAATCAAAAGTGCCTCGCCGGTTCCAAAAATCCATAAACCTGAAACTAATGCTAGTAGTGTTGAAAGTTTCGGCTTGAAATTAAGAGGATGCTCAGAACTCCAAACTGTCTTTGGAACCTTATGAGCTGGACGAAATAGCTGCAGTAAATCCAGTTTGCTCAATAATTTTAACCAATTCTTCGGCGCTAATCTGACCGTTTGTTTTCACTACTCCTGAGTTTGTTTCGTGAGATATTTCGGCAGATTCTACGTTTAAATTCATTTCAAGTACGCCTTTTACTCTACCTGAACAACCGCCGCAAGTCATTCCATTAATTTGAAACTCTAAGGATTCAGTCATGCTTATTCATCTGAAGCTAGATTAAGAAATCATGCCCTATGTGGCTTCCAGGTTCTAAGAGTTAATGAATTCAGAACTACACTTACACTAGAAAATGCCATTGCACCTGCCGCAAAAGCTGGAGGAAGTAACCACCCTGTCCAGGTAATCAAAGCCCCCATTGCCAGTGGAATGCCTATGAGATTGTAAACAAAAGCCCATGCTAGATTTCCCCTAATTTTTCCCATAGTAGCTTTTCCAAGTTCTAATGTAGAAACTACGTCTAACAAATCATCACGTAGAAGTACGATATCTGCAGCGTCAAGAGCGATATCGCTTCCGGCACCCATTGCAATGCCAACATCTGCCATTGCTAAAGCTGCAGCATCATTAATTCCATCTCCAACCATAGCTACATTTGACCCGTTTCTTTGTAGTTTTTTTACAAAGGCTGCCTTTTCATCGGGTTTCACTTCTGCTTCATAGCTAGACACTCCGACTTCCTCAGATATAACTGAGGCCGTTTCAGCTCTGTCGCCAGTTAACATGATTACTTTGAGACCCAACTTCTTGGCCTTAGATATAGCTAAAATTGTGGTTTCTCTTAGTTCATCCTTCATTTCAATCCAGCCCAATAATTTTTGTTCCTTAGAAACTAAAACAGTTGTAACTCCTGTTGAGAGTACGCTAGTTAAGTCATCCATTATGTTAGAAATATCGACTCCTTGTTTTTCCATCAATGCCTGATTGCCTACTGCATATTCTTGATCTTCTAGGTAGCCTACTAATCCCATTCCTCCGATATTTTCAATTTTATCAAAATGCAATAATTTATGTTCAGTTTGTTTAAACTTTTGTGAAATTGCTTTTGCAATAGGGTGTGTCGATGCAGATTCTAATGATGCGGCTATGGTTAGAACGTCATTGTCTTTAGAATCTAATGATTTAATATTGATTAACGATGGAGAACCTACCGTTAATGTTCCAGTTTTGTCTAAAACTAATGTATCTGTATTATAACTGCTCTGAAGAGCATCTATGCCTTTGATTAGTAATCCATACTGAGCTCCCACTCCAGTACCTACCATAAGGGCGGTTGGAGTAGCTAATCCTAGAGCACATGGACAAGCTATTACTAACGTAGATACTAGAACCATTATAGCGAGTTCAGTTGAGTTATACTGTCCATATCCTTCTGAAAAGAACATCCAAGCCAGTGATGCTAAAATTGCACAAACGACCACTAATGGTACAAATACTGCAGAAATTCTGTCTACTAATTTTTGAATTGGGGCCTTGCCCATCTGCGCTTCATCAACCAAATGTATTACGTTTGCTAAAACCGTATCATCGTGATGCTTTGTTGATTTTATATGAATAGAAGAATCCAAGACAATTGTCCCTCCCATCACTGGATCATCTTGCTTTACAAATACAGGATTAGATTCTCCTGTCATCATCGAAGTATCAATTGAAGCTGAACCTTTGACTACTAAGCCATCAAGAGGAATTATTTGTCCAACTTTTACCAGAAGCTCTGTTCCTTCTGGTATGTCTTCGACTGGAACTTCAGAATGGGAACCGCTTGAATCTAAAACGAGTGCTGTTTTAGCTTTGATATCCATTAATGAAAATACGGCATCAGTAGCTTTCAGTTTGGCTCTAGCTTCCAACCAATTCCCAAGTAATATGAATGAAATAATGAATGCAGCTCCGTCGAAAAAAACATGCTCAGTAGATGAAAAGATAGGCGGTAAAAATTGTAAATACGGTGCAAATACCACTAAGGATGACCAAATCATCGCTGTTGTAGTGCCAATGTGAACTAATACATCCATATTTGCTCTACCTGATAATATGGCTTTCCAAGCTCCTTTATGAAATTCCATTCCTGCATAAATGTAAACTATTGACGATAAAACAAAAGCGACGAACAAGCGTAAATCAAGCTCAATAATGTTGCCAATATCAGATAATAGCATTGTCAGAAAAAATGTTGGAATTGTTAAAATCAAAGACGTAAATACTTGAAATCCAAGTTTTCTTGTATTTTCTAATGATTCTTGTCTATATTTCTTAGGATCTACATACTCTTCCGCACCAAATCCTCCTTTGCTAATTGCGCTCTGAATCGATTCTATATTTTTTTCAGCACCTTCTGACAACTTAATAGTGGCTTTTTCGAGAGGAAGATTAACTCTGACTGATTCTACGCCTTCCAAATTACTTACAATGGACTCAACTGACGCTACACAAGATGCACAAGTCATGCCTGTTACGCGTATGTTCAAATCGTCCATAATACAATTTAGAGATGAATTGAAATAAAGGTTTCTTCGTGGAGATTTATTGTTTGAAATCAATAAGCGAGATGGACTTGCACGACTTGGAAGAATTAAAACCAAACACGGTGTACTAGATACTCCAACTTTACTCCCTGTTGTTAATCCAAAGATAATGACTTTATCTATGGAAGAATTATCTGAATGTGGCGCTCAAGGGATTATTACAAATAGCTATATTATTTACAAAAATCCAAAATTAAAAGAAATAGCCGAGGAGAAAGGAGTGCATGGCTTAGTTAACTGGTTAGGTCCAATAATGACAGATAGTGGAACTTTCCAATCACACGTATATGGAGAAATCGAAATGAAACCAGAAGAAATACTCGATTTCCAAAAAAAAATTAAGGTCGATATTGGAACCGTTTTGGATGTTTTTTGCGAACCAGAAACCAGTTTTGAAGATGCAAAAAAGGAATTAGCTGAAACTCAAAGTAGAATTGAAATTGCCGATGTCAACAAGGACGATATATTCTTGGCTGCACCAATTCAAGGCGGAAGACATCTTGACTTAAGGACAAAAGCTGCTGAAATGGCCTCAAGAACAACTGCAGAAATTTTTCCGATAGGAGGAGTCGTTCCTCTTATGGAAAAGAATAACTTCAAAATTTTATCTGAAGTTATTTTAGCCTCTAAAAAAGGACTTGACATTTCAAGGCCGGTACATCTTTTTGGTTGCGGACATCCAATGGTTTTTGCACTGGCTGCTTTTTTGGGATGTGATGTTTTTGATAGTGCAAGTTACGCTAAGTTTGCTTCTAGAGATAGCTTGATGTTCACATGGGGAACTAAAAACCTAGATGAATTAGAAGAATTACCTAACGAATTTTCAGCATTCCCTGGTATGACTGCCGCTAAACTAAAAAAGCTCGATAAAGATAAAAGACAGAAAATAATTGCAAAGCATAATCTGATGGTTTCTTTTGCTGAAATCAGAAGAATTAAACAGGCCATACACGATGGATTACTATGGGAACTGGTAGAAAGTCGGTTACGATCTTCTCCAGCTTTAATGAAGGTATTTGACGTTATAGAAAATAATATTGATTGGATCAGTAAGTTTGAACCTGCTTATCGGTTTAAAACTCCCATAAAAAGCGGAGAGAAATCAAATATTAGGCCTATTTTTTCTAGTCTAAAAAATTCATTCAAGTCTGGTGAAATGCTGCATCCTTATTTTGGAAAAGTACCGAACCATCTATCTGAAACCTATCCATTTCATCCCGGATTATTACAAGACGATATCGAAGGATGGAAGATGCAAGAGTGGGACGTTAGTCGTGTTAAAACTATTCTGGACTATCAATTTGGCCCAGGAGTTGGAAAAATATTTACAGATGGCGAAACTGAATTAGTAATAAGTAGAAAAACAAAAAGACTGAGAAATTTACTTTTAAACGGTGAACACGTAGCATCACTCTCTCATCGAAGAGGAATGTTTATACTTCAAAGACGAGGGGCTGAATTACTGCACGAGAATTCAAAGAAGTCTGCTTACCGTGTTGTTGTTAATTCCGAGACTGCAGAATTTAATCGAAAAGGAAAGAGTGTCTTTTGTAAATTTATTGAGGGCATTGACTCAAACCTAAAATGTCTAGATGAATGTATTGTAGTCACTCCAAAAGATGAATTAATTGCTTATGGAAAATTAATGATAGGCCCTAAAGAAATTGAACTTAATCAGCAGGGTATGGCAGTAAGAGTCCGAAGCGGAATAGAGTATTCAAACAAATCGTAAGTTCTTTAATCAAAGTCCTACATCTCATTATTATGCAACGCAAAGCTATAATGGCTGGAATCGTAATTTTTTTGCTTATCAGTACTGGCTTTGTCGGGATGTCCACTGAAGAAAAATTGGATAATAGTATATCTTCTGAAAATAATCTAAACTGGTGGGATACTTATTCTAGGGATAAGGATCGTAATGGAATTTCTGACCTATTGACTTGGAAACTTGCACAAGGTGAAGAATTTTTCAAGGCTGGAGAAGCTCGAGTATTTGTAAGATATGACCATCACCCTACTGATTACGACATCGAAATGCTAGAAAATGCTGGCATCAAGGTTACTTTCCGGGCTCAATACATTGACTTAGTGGGAACCACAATGCCTAGAAATTTAGTTTCTGAGGTTGCTACTTGGGATGGAGTCGTCATGCTAGATGACATTGGTAAAGCCGAGCCACACATGGCTGACGCAGTGCCTGCAATGGGTGTTGATGATGTATGGCTTAACCATGGAATTTACGGAGAAGGAATTTCTATTGCAATTGTAGATACTGGCGTTGATAATGCTCACGTTGGCCTAGATGACATGGATGATAATCAATTTACATTTGATGACATGAAGGTCATTGCTTACTACGATGCTGTCCAAGATGCTGTTATCTGCTCTCCTTGTCTCCCCGGAGAATCAATCGATAGTGGAACCCATGGAACTCACGTAGCTGGAATTGCGGCAGGAACTGGGGCAGGTGACAATACAGGTACTCCACACATCGGAGTCGCTCCGAAAGCTAACTTAGTGAATGTCTTAGCATGTTGCGATGGCGATATTGAAGATATTATAAGAGGTGTTGAATGGACTATAGAAAATCAAAAGCAAGTTACTCCTCATATCAGAGTTATGACTTCCAGTTTGGGAGAACAACAAGTAGAATTTCATATCGATAATGATGGTAGCTCTGCATGGAGTCAGGCTGTTGATGCTGCTGTTGAATCTGGACTTGTTGTTACTTTGAGTGCAGGAAACGAATTTGGATCTGCAACTGTTGCCGGATGTAATACTATTGATTCTCCTGGAGATTCAAGATTGCCAATAACCGTTGCTTCTCTTGACAAAGATTTAAGCTTAGCAATTTACAGCTCTAGAGGATATACTTCTGATGGGCGAGTTAAACCTGATGTCGCTGCAGTAGGTAGCAACATTATGGCTCCTAATCAAGGAACTGGTACTGGTTACACTAGTAAAAGTGGTACTAGTATGGCTACTCCACTCATGGCTGGAATTGTTGCTCTAACATTAGAAGCAAATCCTGATTTAACGCCGAGTGAAGTAAAGGAAACTCTAGTAGCAGGATACTCTATTGAAAGGGAAATTCTCAATGATGATCCTGATGCAGCCTCTAATAACTGCTCACTTTTTGAAACTAGACCAGATAATGAGTATGGGTATGGTCAAGCCGATCCTTTAGTATTCGTTGAGATTGCTGGAAAAATAGACCCTGAAGTCTCTGTAAACTGGAGTTTAGAATATGACATGGAAGAAGTTAACGGAACCATGGTTCCAGTTAAACCTAAGCTATACAAAAATGATGTTTTGAAAGGTACTGCCATCACTGCAAATAAGCCGACTAACGGCGGAGGAATTCAGATTAAGTTTGGAGCAAGTGAATGGTACTCTGCTACTGATACTTCAACTCAAAAAAATTGGGCTACATGGGAACTATCAGTTCCTTCTGATTTAGTTATTGAAAACAATCAAACTATTACTCTGTCTGCAAGATTGGTTCTTGATAATGGCGAATCTATGTCTGCTGTTAGTAGCTTCTCCGTTGTTTATCTAGACGAAAATCGACCTTCCAGTCTATTACTCGAAGGTTTAACAGATTTGGCTGGTGGGTTGTTCTTACCTGTGATTCTTCTATCAATGGCTGCAACGGGATATATTTTTACACAAAAAAGAAGATCTGAAAGTAATGTAGAAGTTGAAGAGGCTGGAGATGATGAGTTTGTCTGGGAAGATGAAGGCAGTCTAGCTGAACAGGCAAATTTAATGACTACAATGTTTGGAGGAATGAGTGCTAAAGCGCTTACCCTTTGCTCTCTATATGTTGCACAGGGAATACCTTCTGGATTTATCTCATATACACTAATTGCCTACTTGGCACAACAAGGATTTACTGCTGCTCAGATTGGAAATATGTTATTCTGGGTTTATTTGCCTTGGGTTTTCAAATTCCTATGGGGGCCATTTGTCGATAATTATCATTATTTGCCAATGGGGCGCCGAAGACCTTGGATATTAGGTGCTCAAGCTGGAATGGTAATTACTGTTGTAGCTATTGCACTAGTTCCAGGAATAGAAAGTAAAATCACTCTTCTCACGGCATTACTGTTCTTCCATAATTGTTTTGCATCTTTACAAGATGTTGCTGTCGATGGTTTGGCTGTTGATGTTTTGAGTCCAGAAGAATTCGGTAAAATTAATGGTTTCATGTTTGGTGCCAAACGTTTCGGTACAATGGTTGGAGGTGCAGGAATCGGTATGTTCATTGGATCTTTAGGTATTGCAGGCGGATTATTCCTAACTGTTCCTATGCTACTATTGATTATGTGCTTGCCTGCATTCATCAGAGAAAGGCCTGGCGAAAAATTATTCCCATGGGGCGAAGGTAAAGCTGTTATTAAGGTAAAAGATGAACCAAAACCAACTAAGTCCAAGAAGAAAGTTTCGAAAGAATTGAACTGGGATATGGGAACTCACACTCCTCAATCGCTTGGAGTTGATTTCGGAATTTTAATTGCTTTATATCTATTTTTGTTACTAACAGTTGGAGATATCGCCGGAAACATGACGGTTCTATTACTTACAGCCGTTTGTGGTGCTGCCTATTTCTATTTCTTAAGAAATAACACTGTTGGCCAACAAGCATTTGACTTAGCTCCTCAAAAAAGTGATATTGTCAAAGCCTTGTCTCTTAGAGCTCCACTTATTGGAATGCTATTAGCTATGCTTACATACTTCTGGGAATTTTTGATTCCTGTTCTAAATGTCCTTTTCATTCAACAACTAGGATGGAGTGATGCTGAATATATCGCTGTTACAGGAGGATGGGCTGTAACTGCTGGAATAGCCGGAACAATCATTGGTGGACTTATCGCTGATAAATTTGGTGCAAGACGTATCGCAAGTTTATTTGCTGTTTTAACGGGATTGTCAATCTTTACTATTGCCCTAGCTGAAGATTTATGGCAGAATAGAACTGTGATGACTTGGTTAATTGTCATATATCCTTTCTTCGGAGCTGCCATGGGAATATCTCTAATTTCCTTATTCATGAATGTTACATGGCCAAAGGTTGGAGCTACTCAATTTACATTATATATGGCACTTTTGAATTTCGGAGCCTTATTTGGATTAAAAATGGCAGGATATTTTGAGGAGAATTTCACATACACTACTACCATTATGATTGGAGGAAGTTGCCAGCTTCTTATTGCATTCGTATTGCCCTTTATAGATCCTGGACAAACCCGAAGAGAATTAGGTAATGAGTTTTAAGCGATAATCCTTAAATGGAGTTCTTTCTAGAAGGTCGTCTTGGTAAACAAGACAGGATTTAAGAAATGAGTAATAATATCTATGTAGGAAACTTGCCATGGTCTTTCAAAGACGACACACTAAGAGAGCTTTTTGAAGAGCACGGAGAAGTATCTGATGCGAAAGTTATCGTAGATCGCATGAGTGGTAGAAGCCGCGGCTTTGGATTTGTCGAAATGGCAAGTTCTGATGATGCTGCAGCTGCAATTGAAGCCTTGAACGGTCACGAAGCCGAAGGCCGCGAATTGAAGGTTAACGAGGCCAAACCTCGAGATGGTTAATTTTATAGAAAACGACGAAAATTTTATTCTAGTTTCACTGTTAATTACAGTTTGTATGCAATTAAGCTTTTTTGCAATAGCTTACAAGCTGCAAATAGATAAAGTCACAGATTTCGCAGGAACTGCTAATTTCCTAGTTTTAGCAATTATCACCTTATGGCTAGGAGAAGACTATTCATATCCTAAAATTCTTGGTTCACTAATGGTCATTTTATGGTCGTTAAGACTTGGTATTTACTTATCTTATCGAATAATTGTTTGGGGTGAAGATAATCGATTTGACGAGATGAGATCCAAATTTTGGAGTTTTTTAGGATTTTGGGTTTACCAAATACTCTGGGTATTTCTAACGTCATTACCTTTGATTTATTTTAATAGTTTAGAGGCTCCAACCGAATTAACCACTATTGCTGCAGTTGGTACTATCATGTTTATCATTGGATTTACAATGGAAGCTTGGGCAGATTACACTAAATTTAATCATAAATTATATGGAAATAAATGGTGTACAGCCGGTCTTTGGAAGTACAGTAGGCATCCTAATTACTTTGGAAACATTGTCCTTTGGTTTGGTATCTTCATATTCTGTTTTACAAATGGTGCACCATTATGGACTATTATTGGCCCTCTTTGGACGACATTTCTATTAGTTTTTGTGAGCGGGCTACCTTTCCTTGAAGCATCTGCTGACAAGAAGTATGGAAATGACCCTGAATATCTAAAATACAAAGATAATACGTCGATATTGATTCCGTGGTTTAATTCTTCAAAATAATTAGTTAACGTGCCCAAAAAGGTTGGTCTTTCTTCTTAATTTTTTGCATTTCAGTGATTATATCTTCTTCAATTGGATCAAGCTTTACTCCTGCTTCTCTTATTGTTAGAATTGCTCGTTCATCCATTTCAATGTAAAGAACATCTCCTTCAGATATTTGACGACCTACTGTAACTTCACTAATTGCTATAGCAACTTCATCTCCTTGAAGGGCTTCTTTCAAAACTTGATCTCCTGATCTCAAAGAACGTATATGTCCTACTACTGAATTGTCATTTCGTAGAACTGCCTGATTGAGGGCAATTCTTCCTCCAAGAACTCTAACTCCAACTACTGCGGGATCTCGTGTTCTAAATGTATGACCTTCAAGAATTTCAAACTTACCCGGATGTGCAAAATCTTCTCTCAAATGTTGTGCCTGTTTATCCTTAATTTGGCCTCTCCATTCTTGATAATCCTCCAGTAATCTGTAAACAATATCTGATTCAAAAATCTTCACTCCTGTCTCATGGAGTTCAGATTTAGCATCTGGATGAACTTTTACATTAAATGCTAAAATTGCCCGATATTCTTCGTCCGATGGATCTGCTGTCACTACATCTCGCCTAGACACATCTCCAACTACTGCTTTTACAATTGGTATATTTACTGCTGATAATTCATATGCTAAAGCTTCTAATGATCCTATTGCGTCTGCACGGATAACTACTCCTTCATCTGTACATTTTACATTTGATTTCATCGAATCTGTTAACTTATCTAATGCATTGTCAATTTCTTCCTCTGATGATGCACTGTAGAAAGGAGCGCCTGCTACAACTCCTTCTATGTCTGGAGCTACTACTTTCAATCCTGCTGCTGCACCAATTACTTTTACTGAATCAAATTGTTGTCGTGGATCTCTAATTTCATCTAATGCCTTAGGTCTTAGTAATGAACGAACTCTGGTAACAATCGGTTCCGGTTGTGCGCCAATTATTAGTGTGTCACTAGCTTTCAGAATTCCATTGTAAATTATTACTCCTAATGTTTTACCAAGTCCCTTCTCTTCTTTAATTTCAAGAACTGTCCCTTCTGAAGAGCCTTCATCTAACAATAATCTTCCCCGTAAGTATTTTTGAGCTAATCCCATCAAAATCATGAATAACTCGGGGACGCCTTCTCCAGTATCCTTCACAGAAGTCGGAATTAATGCAATTGTTTTCTGGAAATCTTGAATATCTGTAAACAATGCTGAATCAAATCCATGGTTTCCTAGTTCTCCAATAATTTCATACATTCTAGTTTGGAAAGTTTGTTGTGCCATCTGGCTCTGATTTGCTTTATTAGCTAAAAATGAACCTTTATTTGTTCTCCAACCTGGCAATTTATCTACTTTATTCAAAGCTAAAATAAATGGAGTTTTATGCTGTTTCAATATGTTAATTGATTCTATTGTTTGCGGTTTAAATCCTTCAGTAATATCTACTACCAATACTGCAATATCTGCTAAAGCTCCTCCTCTAGACCTTAATGTAGAAAATGAGTGATGTCCTGGAGTATCTATGAATAATAAGCCTGGTAAATTTGTGGTTCCCTCCTTCAATAATGGGCCACATATTTTTGAAACTGTATCAAATGGCACTTCCGTGGCACCAATGTGTTGAGTAATGGCTCCAGCTTCTCTTTTGACAACAGTGGTTCCTCTTACATAATCAAGTAAAGACGTTTTTCCGTGATCTACATGACCTAAAACTGCAACTATAGGTTGACGAAGAGGGGCATCTGGATCTATTTCTTCTTCAACTAACTCTTCTTCTGGAGCTTCTTCCTCTGATAATTCTTCTTCTGGCAAATCGTCAAATGTTTCGTCATCAGAGGACATAGATATTCTAGCGCACATTTGCCTGTTTTAAAAATATCCGGTCAAATTTCTTTTTCTAATACTTCTGCTAAATATTGGTATTCTTCTAATGAATTATAAAGGAAAGATGCTGTACGAAGATAACGTCTATTGTGGTGTGGCCAAGCAAATACTGGAACTTGAATATTATATTTTTCATAGAGAAGTGTGTGAAAAGGATCTGCTTCCAAGGCTGAAGTTAAAGGTACATTATCATTAGGTAACAAAACTGCAGATAATCCAACAATCATGGAGTCTGGACATAATTTCGGAGTTTGTAAGACCTCAAGAATAGTATTTCGAGCGGAAATTGCTAAATTTGTATTATGATTCATTATGCCTTCCCATCCTTTATCTGATAAACTGCCAACAAATTCTATGCTTTTCGGAATACATAGCCAAGGAGTTGGGTCTTGTGTGCCAGTCCAATCAAATTCTAGTCGTATTTTTTCATTTATGTTACCATCTACTGATGCACCATGACTAATTGATAAGGGACGAATTAAGGGCCTTCTATCTTCTCTAATGTAAAGAAATGCTGATCCCTTTGGAGTACACAACCACTTGTGAGCATTGCCTGTGACATAAGCTGCTTGCAATTTATTCAAATCTAAAGGAACTATTCCTGGACCGTGGGCTGCGTCTAAGAGTACATCGACTCCCCTGGACTGAAGTTCTTTGACTATTATTTCAAATGGAAGCCTAATCCCCGTAGGGCTTGTTACGGTATCAATCAATGCTAGCTTAGTATTTTTTGTAACTGAATTCAAAATACTTTCGATTATTTCTTCAGGGCTTGTAATTGGGAAAGGTAAAGTGACAACGGTTGTTTTCGCACCTGATTTTTTTGTAGCATAATCTACTGCATTCCAACAAGCTTGGTAAGCATGATCTAAAACTAAAATTTCATCGTTGTGCCTTAAATCTAGAGAACGCAATACTGTGTTTACCCCAGATGTAGCATTAGGAACAAATACTAGGCCATTTTTATCGGCATTAATAAATTCTGAAAAAATTTCAATAGATTCTGCCCATAATTCTTTTGCTTTAACATCTAGAAAATATATTGGATCTGCTTCTAATTGATCTCTCAGTTGCCTTTGATAAGCTAAAATTTCTTTTGGGCAGGCTCCAAATGATCCATGATTTAAAAAAACTGTACTTTCTCTTAAATTCCAATACTTTCCTAATTTACTTCTACTAGGAATATTGACCATTCAACGATATTTAGTAAAGCGTTTCATTACTTTTTTTATTGGATCCCGAGAATCTTCTGATATAAATTCTTCTTCAATCTTTGAATCTAAAAATTCTACTGCACTATCAACTGATTCTCTCGAGCCTTTAGCTGCTAAAGAGGCTAGAAAAGGTTCTGCTAATTTATCTGAAACGCCTGAATCTGAAACTATTTCTTTAAGGAAGTAAATCATTTCTGTTCGACGTCCTTCGTCCAACATTGCTTTTGGCTTATTTCTTTTTTGTATTTTTTTATCTTTTCTTACTGGAGGCTGCGCCTTACTGGGACCTCTGCGCCTGTGCCTCCCTCTTCTTGCCAGAGTTACTCGCCTCCCATTTCTTTAATGGCGGCTTCAATTTGTTCTTCTGACATTTCATCTCTGTTAAAGAATTTCTTATTGCCAGTTTCACGTTTTAACTTCATTAAATCTCCCCAACGGCCTGATGGCTTACGGCTTGGCCCTCCTCGACCGCGTCCTCCCATTCGGGGCATTTCATATTCTAAATCAGATAAATTTACAGATTGTTTAATGTTATCCATAGTAATATCTGATTCTTTCATACTTCCTTTCTTACCTAAGCTCAAGCGCATATGGCCTCTTACTAAGTTTGCTCTAGCATCTTTTAGATCTAAAACAACATCGCTTTGAGCTATTTCGATTTCATCGTTCCAGAAACTCATTATTACTGTTCCTGTTTCATCACCAACTAAACCTTCACAAACCATAGTTCCATTATCCATAGAACGAGGTTCGTCCAAACTTATTACCTTCACTGGCATATTTACGCGGCCAGTTCTTGGTGTTAATTCATCTATTTTCAAGTTATCAACCTATATTTACGACGAGAGGCCCGATTATAATACTTCCCTGAGATAGCTAAAACCCCATTATCACCTTATAGCCTTTTAGGGTGAAAAGGCGCAAAACCCATAAGTATATATACCCTGACTGGTAGTAATGGATAGATTTGGGTGGAGTCCGAATCTAAAAAACAAGGAGATGCTCTAATGCAAGAAAACGAACCTGATTTTGAGAACCACATCGACGACATCGTAAAAGCTGTCGGAGATAAGCTAGAACGCAATGTAATTGCAAACGAACTAAGAAGATATGTAGATGAATATGGAATTGACTTGTCAACTGCCAAAGAATCTATAGTAAGAAAACACTACGGAAACCCAAATGAATTGAGCGTTGGTGGAGAAAAACTACTAGCTCAAGTTGGACCTGGAGAGACTAGTGTAAGCCTAAAAGCTAAAATTGTATCTGTATACAAAAAAGAAATTAATACCAAAGAAGGATCTAAAAAAACCATTTATGAAGGCGAGATTGGAGACTCGAGTAGTAAACTAAGATACACATTTTGGAATGATGAATTCCAGTTTCAACCAAATGACGTTGTAGAAATTTCAAACGCATATACAAAAAGTTGGAACGACATTATTACTGTGAATATTGGAGATCGTACTGTCATGAAATCGATCGAAGATGAAGAGTTAAAAGGACTTGATTTAGGAATTGTTAGAAGTAATACTTCCCAAAGTGCCCAAAAAGTAACAGTTGTAGGACTCAAGCCTGGAATGAGAAATGTTGCTCTTAAATTGCGAGTGATTGATGTTGAACCTCGCAAAATAAACATTAAGGGTGAAGAAAAGACTATTTTTGGAGGAAATATAGGTGACCAAAGTGGTACCTGTCGGTTTACGTCTTGGGAAGACCACGGAATTGTCGCTGGAAAAGCATACTCTGTAGAAAACGCATATGTAAAAGAATTCAATGGTCCAGACCTACAATTTGGAGAATATTCAAAATTTACAGAACTTGAAAATGATGATTTGCCTTCTCTATCAGACTATGAAACTGGAATGAACTACACTCTAGCCCAATTAGATGAACGCAATGGAGCATCTGACGCCGTTATTGAAGGTCACGTTTTCAATATAAGAGAGGGTAGTGGCCTAATTTTTAGAGATAAAGAAACAAAAAGATTGATTCGAAATGGTGAAGACCGCAAAAATGCTGAACCTGATCTAAGAGTTAAGATGATTTTTGACGATGGAAGTGGCTCATGTACTGCTTATTTAAATCGGGAAATTACTGAAAAATTAATCGGAAGAGATTTGAACTCTTGTTTAGAGTTTGTAAAAGAAAACTTTGGACCTGAAGCTTTGGTAGAAGAGATGGAAGATGCCTTGTTACTAAAGCCTTTGAAACTAAGAGGTTTTGCAAGGTCTGATGAGTATGGTCTATCTTTCTTTGCTAAATCATGTGAAGCTGCAACTGAGATTGATGTCCCAAACGCCGCTAGACAATTTTTGGCCGCCTTGGAGGGCTAAATGGCGCAAAGAAGAGAACCTGGAGTCCTTGTCTTAGCAAAAGAACTTAATGGTGCCATTGAAAAACACGTGGAAGATCGAGAATATTCTCCAACTTATTTGATTTCCGAAATTGGAGGAAAATTATCTCGTGTCTTGATTGGAGGTGTTTTAGATCAACTAGAAAATCGCGGATCTGAGAGTGATCCATTCTACACTGCAAGAGTAATTGATCCTAATGGAGACTTCTACTATCTGCAAGCTGGACAGTACAACCCTGACGGTGCTGCAGCATTATCAAAATTGGAAAACGGAGTGCCTATTCTTTGCGTTGGTAAAGTAAGAGCAAGAACTCCTGATGATAGTGAAAGAACGTATGTGAGTGTTCAGCCTGAAAGTATGAGGGCTGTTTCTATGGATGAAATTAATCACTGGGCAATAAAGGCCTGTGAAGAATTGATTAAACGTATCAATGCAACAAAATCATTCGGTACAAACGACGACGAATATAATAATTTGAATTTAACACTTCGTGAGAAAGATGGAGTTGAGCTCGCAAAAGAATTCTACCCTACGGTTGCCGTTGAAAATTATAGTGCACTGTTATATGACTGCTTAACAAAACTAGCAGATGGAGACGGAGGTACTTCTGAAAAATCTAATTTCACTGGCGAATTTGAACCTGCAAATTCTGCGCCTGTAAAGGAAGAAAGTGTCGTTGATGGAGAAGATGAAGAACTGGTAATTGAAAAAGAAGACGGAGTTATTGAGGAAGCCAAGGAAGAAACACCTTCTAAATCCTCAGAAAATGATACAAAAGTACTAGAAACAATTAAGAAATTAGATGAAGGCGACGGAATTTATTACGATGATTTAGGTATCGCAGTTTCTCTCGAAGGAATTGACGGACCTATGCTTGATGAAATATTAGATTCTTTGACTGATCAAGGGTTGATTTTCCAACCTAGATTTAATCATTACAAGGAGGCATAAATGAGCGAAGCAAAAATAAAAGTTGTAGAAGATTTGCCTGGAGTGGGACCTGCAATCGCAGAAAAATTAAGAGAAGCTGGTTACGACACTCTTGAAGCAATAGGAACGCAAGCACCTGGTACCCTTTCGGATGCCACAGGAATTGGAAAAGAATCTTGTTCCAAATTTATAATGGAAGCTAGAAAGGCTGCAAATATTGGATCTTTCTTGACCGGAACTGAATTAATGGAAAAAAGAGCGACTGTAGGAAAACTTACTACGGGAGCTGAAGCATTTAACGAATTATTAGGAGGAGGTGTAGAAACTCAATCTATCACTGAGTTCTATGGTCAATATGGGTCTGGTAAGACTCAGTTCGTACTCCAACTAGCTGTGAATACTCTACTTCCAATTGAACAAGGAGGTCTCGGTGGAGAGGTTGCAATCATTGACACTGAAAATACATTCAGACCAGAAAGAATTATATCGATGTCCAAAGCACTTGATTTAGATCCTGATGAAGTATTGAGTAAAATCCACGTAGGAAGGGCATATAATTCCCACCAACAAATGCTAATGGTGGAAAAAGTTAATGAAATCGCAAAGGAGCGTCCTATCAAAATGCTCGCTGTAGATTCATTGACTGGAGCATTTCGTGCTGAATATATCGGAAGAGGTACACTTGCAGATAGACAAGGAAAAATTAATGCTCACATGACAGAATTAGCTAGATTTGGAGATTTGAATAATGCTGCAGTAGTAGTTACAAATCAAGTTTCGTCAAACCCTGCTGCTTTCTTTGGGGATCCTACCAAGCCAATTGGTGGAAATATTGTAGGACACACTTCAAAATTCAGAGTTTACTTAAGAAGAGGAAAAGCTGGTAAGCGTGTTTGCAGACTAGTTGATTCCCCTCATTTACCTGAAAATGAAGCTTTGGTATCAATCACTGAAGACGGAATTAGAGATGGCTAAAGAATTAGAAAATTTTCTATCTTCTCTAGAACCAAAATGGGAAGACCCGAATGAATTTGAATGGCTAAAAAACGTTAGGATTCCTTCTTTGGGAAAAAAGATAAGATATAGTCCTTCAAACCGAACCAATTATTAATTGCAAGAGAAATAATGCTATCGTTTTCACGGTCTACCCAGGCCTGTTCTTTAGCGCTATCTTCCTCCATAAATTGATTCATTGAAGAATATCCAGAGCTTCCACCATCGTTTACTTTGTGCTGGACATCGTCCGGCACATTGCTGGTCATAGCATTTCCAACTTTAAATGGCCAATGTTTGAAATCTTCGCCTGAGGCGTATCTGCCAACGGTTGAATTATTGATATCTTCATCATCTTCTTTGGTATGATGTGTGCCTCTAGGCGTCTCTTCTTCATCTTTGTAGTCGTAAAATGTTTCGTCTGCTGGCTTGTAGCCTCTAATATCCATTTCAGAATTCATCGTCTTCCTCCCAATCAAAATCTAACTCTTCTTTTCCTCTGGTTACGAAATAACCGGCTAATACAATTGAAGTAACTGAAACTAGAACAAGCAGCGTTATCGTTCCACCCTCTGTAACCTCATCTACTAATGACTGTACAAAATCTTCCTTTTCAGGCTCTGCTACAACTAAAATGAATTCTGCAACGTTATTATTCTCGTTTGATTCAACTACTACGTTGTTTCTATCAATAATTACCTTGATTAAATATTCACCATTATTGTCAAATGTATACCTAAACGATGTGGAAGCCGAAGCGCCTGGATTTGCAAACACCGCTGTTTCATAGAGAATTATTTCATTACCTTCAGAAACCCAAATAACTGTGATTGGAATTGGATTGTAAGCTACTAATGGATCTCCTTCTGCAGATACAGTAATATCTATCGTGAATGAATTTCCTGCTTTAACTTTAGATATGCCTGTTTGATTATTGATTTGAATGTTTCCGGGAGAAATTACATTGTCAATTTCGTATCCATGGATTACAAGGTACAACTCTTGTTCAGAGAAAACTTTCCAATGATTACTTTGAATGTCCTTTGCTTGAATATAGAATGAATATGTATCACTTATTGCCTGTGCGTCATTATAATACCAATAAAATGAGGCTTTGTAAGACCCATTTTGCATAGATTTCATATTAAAATCTGCAGTGTATCCCTGATTTCCAGATGAAACTCCAACAACTCCAAGTGTCCATTCATTAGAATCAATATCAGATATTCCAAAAGCGCTCCAAACCATTACTGAAACAGCTACTCGTTCTGCTGAATCCTCTATGCTGATTACTGGAAAATCAGCTGCAAAGTGATTGAAGTTAACTTCCGAAATGCCTGCTGGATGTTCTATACTTGATGTTAAAATTACTATTTGCTCCGTCGATTGGCCACCTGTTACTGGATTTTGACCTGGATCACCTCCAGAGTATTCAATTTCTACCTCTAATTGATCATTTTGACTAAACGATTCGTTGTTTAAGTTGAAAGATATTTCAAATTTAGTTGCTTCCTCCGAAGAATCGGTAATTGTTTTTGATTGCGACGTTGCTTGTCCGTCAGGAGTGCCTCCTCCTATTGTTACTGAAATTCGAAATTGAACGTCTTCAACCGTTCCTTGTGTAGAATTCGCCCAGATTGTAAACATGTGTTCTCCAGAGGCAATTGAACCTGGCGTCTCTAGATCTACTATCCAAGAACCAACACTTGTCCACTGCCTGTCCTGACCAGGCCATGACAATCTATTTGCTTCCTGTGGACAGTCGCTTTGTGTGTCTGTATCGGAAACTGGCGCCATCGTAGAGACATTGCCATTGCCATTGTCTAAATCTCCGTAAAAGAATAAATCTAATTCGTTAAAATCATCAGATGTTTCTGCTTGACCTGGTTGTACTAACAGTAAAAAAATGAAAAAAGCCATTGCGACAAGGCTCTTTTTTAACATCTGCATATACTTGAATCACTCGTGAGAGTACTTTAAGGTTTCCTAACTAGACTAATTTACTCAAGTACCAAACATTATCCTTAGAATATCTCTAGTCCCAGGACCTAGTCCCAAGGCTAATAAAAATAAAATTAATAGGCTAATCATCTGCTTTTGGTCTTCCTTATGCTCCTCATTTTCTAGTGCTAATATAACTCCAGTTACTACTAGAAATTTCAAAGGAAGCATTACTATTGCTGTGCCAAATTCCTCTATGAACCAGGTAGGTAAAACGTGCTTTTCTACATATCCATACTTGTCAATTCCTAAATATGTTGCAGAGCCGTCGATGAAGTGTCCAAAGTATAATATCAGATATAATGGATTTGTTAAATGTGAAGCTGGAGACCACTTGAAATGAGAAAAAACTAAACTCCCAATTAACGAAGTAAGTGCCCCTATGCTCATTAACATAACATATGTTGAATTGTTATCTAAATCTCTTACTAGATAAAGGTTAAAACAAAACAAAATAAATAACAATCCAAACATAACATTAGGAATTCCTCTGCTTGAGATAAATGAGCCAGATATCCAAATTAAAGCTGTCAAAATACCTGCAATTATTACCGTATCCCATAACATTTCAGGATTAACTAATTCATTTTGTGATAGATTTAGATATGCTAAAATCAAAAATAAAGTACTTGCTATTCCAAAGAAAATTATTGGGTCTTTCAGAGGCTTGCTGCGTAAAAATTCAGCCGTGAGTGCTGCTGCTGATAATACTATTAAACTCCATGAGGAAGGATGTATCCATTCACCTGGTGCGAAGTACCACCAAAGTCCATAACTGCCTATTGCAAATGAAATTAAACCTATTGCTTTAGTCTTGGAAGAAGTTTCACTATTTGCTAGCCATACGCCAAGTGCTATGAAAAATAAAGCAATTCCAGTAATTGTTCCATAAATCAAAGGAGATATCATAATGTATTGAATAGGTGGTTCAAACGAATCTGCGTCTTCAAGAGTTCTAACTACTCCTCCTAAAATCAAAAGAGGTATTGAATTGAAAACAAACTTGTCATCTATTGTTATTTTCCAGAAAGTTAAAAGTTCATTAATGATTGTAAAAAAAAGAAAAAAACAAAACCCGTAAGCGATTGTATTGTAGATATTATATTTTGCTCCAGTTCTGTCACAGTCTGCATCTCCAACCTCACAGGCGTCTGATTGAATTGGACTAACAAAATATTCTTCCCAAAATGAGTTGATTTGGGGAACAAATGAGATCATTAACACTAAGGCAACCAATAATCCTACTGAAGTATACAGATTATTTTGAATTTGTTTCATTGTTGATTTAGAGCTTCTTGCTCTCTTTTGATTCTTGCAGCTCTAAAAGATAATACACAAAAATACAGATATTCTCCACAAATTATCAATAATACGCCTTTGGAAATATTTGCAAGACTATATTCTCCATCTAAAAGTCCTAAAATTGAGTCTAAACTACCCAATACTCCGAGTAAAGCAAATACTGCAGTAGCATGCATTGCGTGTTTTGCCATATCTGGGCTGTTGTAAGCCACATATCCTGGAAACAAAATTCCTAAACCAAAGATAGAAGGAATCAAAGCTGTAATAGATGCCTGTCCTGAGTAAATATAGGCTACTATACCGAATAAAACAAGAAATCCTCCCTCTATAATTGCAACAAAAGGCAGATTGCCTAAAATCCAAGAAACTGTCCCTGGTTTTTCTTCTATTGTGGCCATTTCTAAATCTTCGCACTTTGAAGGGTAATTAAAATGTGTTGTTGAGTTAGAGATAAATAGTGTTCATTTCGTCCTATGAGTAATGGGCTTACTTAAAGAAGATGAAATTGCAAGTCGAACTAGGATGATTGGGCCTTGGGATTATGACTCCGAAGAAAAAATGTTAGTGCGAGAAACTACGTTCAAAGATTTCAAAGAAGCTATAGAATTTATTAATAAATTAGCTGAGGTAGCTGAAAAAATTAATCATCACCCAGACATGACTGTCTGTGAATATAATCGAGTTATAGTTGCAACGACTACTCATGACGAAGGCGGAATAACTGACAACGATATTCGTATTGCACAAGAATTTGAAAGTATCTTAGAAACTTATGATTAGTGCTCTATGGGAGCGAAAAAAATAAACATTATTTCATTAAGTTTACGCTTCATAATTGGATTTACTTGGCTTTCAATTTGGTCTTTGATTTCAATTGGTCTAATGATTATATGTTTACCTTTTCGAAATCTTAGGATTAAATTAGGAAATTTGACAGGAAAGATAATCGGGCCTGTGGTAACTAGAATTACAGGCACAAAAATAAAATATTCAAATTATAGTAAAATTCATGATACAAAACCTGCAATTTACATTATGAATCATGCATCTGCTTTAGATATTTTTGTAGCTATGGCTCTTTGCCCTTACGGAGGGTGTGGAGTTGGAAAAAAAGAAATCGTTAAGATACCCTTTTTTGGGCAAGTGTATTGGCTTTCTGGTCATTTATTGATCGATAGAAGTAATAGAAAAAAAGCAATAGAATCAATGAATAATTTATCCGAACAAGTTAAAAATAATAATCTTAGTATTTGGATTTGGCCTGAAGGTACGAGAAGTGAAAATGGTAAACTATTACCTTTCAAAAAAGGATTTGCACACTTAGCTCTAGCTACTAATTTACCTATTGTTCCAGTAATTTTACATGATGCACACAAACGATGGCCCGCTAAATCTATGAATTTTTACCCTGGAGAGTGCCAAGTTGACATTTTAGATCCAATAAAAACTGATTCTTGGAAAAGAGAGTCTATTGATGAACACGTTGAGCAAGTCAGAGGTGTTATGGCCAAAGCTATGGCTTAACTTGGGTAAGTATGCTCGTAGTCTTTGATTTGGACGGAACACTGATAGATTCTAGTCGATCAATTTTGGAATCTCATAAAGCTGCATGGAAAAGTGTTAATGCAAAATGCCCACCTAAAGAAAAAATACTCCAACTTACCGGTCTACCTTTGATTGATATAATGCAGAAACTTGGACCTGAATATGACCCTAGTTCTTTAGCTAAAGTTTATTCTCAAACTTACATGGAAGCAACTAGACACGAAAAACTATTCGATGGAATAACTGAACTTTTAGCAAACAATTTTCGTGCTGCAGTTGCAACTGGAAAAAGCCAACGTGGTGCCGATCGAGTGATCAAACATTTTGGATTTGAAGGGCGGTTTGAAATAATTTTAGGAGGAAACTCTGTTCCTAATCCTAAGCCAAATCCAGACCTTTTATTTTCGATAATGGAATCTACCGGCACCAAAGATCTGATAATGGTCGGAGATACAACATATGATCTTGAAATGGCTAATGCTGCTGGAGTTAGAGGCGTTGGTGTAAGTTGGGGGCATCATCCAAGTGAACTCCTCCGCGAATGGGCGCCTGTTGTAAATTCAGTTGAAGAACTGAAGCAACATTTGAGAGTTTGACTTATTTGATTAATACTACCAATTAACCAATATTCATTTCCTTTAATTTTTCAGGAAGATAAGTGTTCGTAACAAATTCAAGACCATATTTAGCTAAAGCTTGCTGTTCTGCTTTTTTATTAATTTCTAATTGTAATTCTATTTCGCTACGCCAATATTTACTTTTGAATCTTGGGTCTGTTAAAATGGACTTTAATGCGCTTTTATCTCTATCAGATAATTCATCTGCAGGAAGTTCATAATTGATAATGTCAGAGGGGGTAACTCCCAAGTATCTTGCACTGGGCGTGGCCAAAATATGAGAAATATGTGCTGTTTTGATAGCTCCATACGCTACTGAACTGTAAATCCTGTAGGACCAAGGATCTGCATCTGTAAACAATAAAAGAGGTAAACCTGAGGCTTGATGCATTCTTTGTAAAAATCTTCTCGTTGATCTAGCTGGTTGCCCTTTGATGTGAACTAAAATGGCCTCGTGCGTCTCATCAAATCCATTTTCAACTAACCTATCAAACATACCTCCTGTCTCAATAGCAATGATACATGTAGACTTACCAAAATCATCAAATGTTATTTTATTTTCTTCAACATTATAGGGTATATTATATCCAGTATCTCCTACATCATTTCGGCAATTAATTTTCATTGGTTGCCCTTTCCTATTTATCTCAGTAAGTGTTACATCTCCTAGAACTTTAGCTCCGTCTTCTTCTGGTCTGATCTTGAAATCTTCCCTTTGAAAGTGTGTGACTATTTCTAAATCTTCGATCAACTTGTTAGATTCGTCTTGTGCATGGAATTTACCTAGATCCCAGGCCTCTGATATGTAATATAATTCTCTTAAGGTAGACGATTTGCTTTGTGTTGACATCTCTCTGATAAAATCTAAAAGGTAAGTGGTTCTAAGAAGCATGTAAGCTCCATCTAGTTTCTTAGCTGTTCTAGTTGTCTCTGAATTCCCATATTTCCAAACTTTCGCTTTCTCATCGAATATTATGTTATTCTTACTGCGCGTAGGAACTGCCATCTCAGGAATTTTACCTGTACTTAATTGCTCATATATTTGCGCAGCTATTTCTTCTAACTCAGTTACTGCTGAAGCCATACTTGTCTATTGAAAAGGGGTTATAGATTGAATGGGTCAAAAAGCATATCTTATTATCTCCTTAATTATGGCTTAATATGGACGTTGTGCAAATCCTTCTCTCTCTGAGTTTAGGCCTTGGATTGGCTGCAGCGTGTGGATTTCGTGTGTTCATACCTCCCTTGATGATGGGAGTAGGAAGTAGATTGGACTTGTATAAACTAGAAGGCTCTTTTGTATGGGTTGATGATACCTGGGCAATCGCTATTTTCGCCGTTGCTACTTTGCTGGAGATTGGAGGATATTTCATTCCATGGATAGATAATTTACTTGATGCTGTAGCTACGCCTGCTGCAATTATCGGAGGGATTTTCGTAACTTCCGCAAGCTTGGAAGGCGAACTAGATCCGTCTGCACAATGGACGCTCTCAGTGATTGCGGGAGGTAGTGTCTCCGGAGTAATTCAACTAGGAACTGTTGCTACAAGAGCAATTTCTACTGGAACTACCGGAGGGTTAGCAAATCCTATAATTTCTCTGTTAGAAGCCGTTGCTTCGATACTGTGTATTCTGATTTCACTTTTCTTGGTGGCGATCATTCCGATTGTTATCATTTTCTTAATTTGGAAATCAATAGGATATATCCAAATAACAAAAAAAGAAGTCGCTGTTCAAAAATAAAAGACAAAATATAGACCGCCTTTCTTTTAGTGCTATGTATCGCCTAAGGAGTAAGGAGTTTTTCATATCATAGATTTCTCAAGTTTAATTGCCATGCTTATCTTTACTTTGCCAGTCTCTTTCCTGCCCGGGCCAAATAATCTCTTATCAGCAGTACACTCCTCAAAATTCGGATTTAACAAAACTTTACCTCTGATTTTAGGAATGGTTATTGGATGGTTTTTACTTGGAATTGCTGTTGGTCTCGGTGCCCTATTTATTGAAAAAAATTCAATGCTACTTACTGTGCTAACGTATTCTGGTGTTTTATACATGATTTATCTATCATACAAAATAACTTTTTCTTTAAGTTCGGAAGACCCTGACTTTTCTAGTGAGAGGCTCGGAACAAATACGGGCATAATTCTCCAGGTTGTAAATGGTAAAGCCTTCATCCATTTACTAATTTTAATGACGGTTTTTGGAACTGCGTTTGGGGCTGATTTTATAGGTAAAATGATTATTGCTTTGCTCAATGTGCTAATCAAGCTTACAGGCTGGATTGCATGGGCCTTATTTGGTACTGCATTGAAAATACAATTTAACGATACGAAATCGGGAATTTTAATTAATAGGGCTTTTGGTTTTTCACTTTTCTGCGTAGCAATATGGATCGCAATTCCTAGATAAATGAGTCAAAAAAATAAATCAAAGAAAACGCTCTTATCTCCTGACGAAAAACTATGGAGGAGAATTTCTTCCAAATTTGGTAAAGATGAAGATAAATGGGATATGCCCTGGAATTCTAGTAAGATTTATTCATTCTTAGTCGAGAAAGAGAGACTAAAATTAGATAATAAGGAATCTAAGCAATTAAGAAGTAAAATTGATGAGGTTTTAGCTCATTCAAAAAAGAAAAGGCAATGGTTTTTGCATAAACAAGATAACGAATACGTTTTAAGAAAGCCAAAAGAAATCAGTGAAATAGAATCCAATATTCGCGATTGGCGCCATTTTTTCAATACTTATTCGCCAACGGAAGAAATCTCTCTCACAGGACAATTGCCTAGTAAAGAAAATAAAAAATACAAATTAATCGAAGATGTTTGGTTTGCAATTATCGCCAATGAAAAATTACCTAAAAATTTTTCCTTATCTAAAAGTGAATATATTGTGAATTGGAAAAAATATGATTTAGTTAAAGATGTGAAAAAATTTGCACGCGTTTGCTCGGGACTAAGATTCCGTGACACTTTACCCTCAATTGCCCTATTGCTGATAAAATCAAAGCGAATTAATGCAACCGAACTATTAGATTTAAGACTAAATCATTTGCGAACAAACAATTCAAGTCCTTTTGGTAGAAATTATAATTCTCGCCTATCAGATATTGCTGAAAGAATACCTGATGTTGATGCAGAACATGCTCTGAAAGAAGGTAGAACTGACTTGAGACATCTACCATTTGTAACCATAGATCCTAAGACTGCCAAAGATTTTGATGATGCGGTCTGTTTAATTGAAGAAGAAGGGAAACGAACCTTGTGGGTCGCTATCGCAGATGTAGCCCATTACATTGAACCTGAAACGCTCTTAGATGAAGAAGCGAAAGCTAGAGCAACCTCCGTTTATTTGCCGCATGCAGTTCTACCAATGCTTCCCTCAAGATTATCTGATAATTTATGTTCATTGAGAGCAAAAGTTCCTAGATTAGCAATGACCGTTTCAATGGAAATAGAAAATGACTGTACAATTGGAAATGTCGCTGCTTTTGAAAGCATTATTGAAGTTCAAGAAAATCTGTCATATGAAGATGCATTAGACAATCCTAAATTTCAAAATATGATGGATCTAGCTGAAGAGTTGCGTCGAAACGAAATAAGACTGAACTTAAATTCTGCTGAATTGAGACCCAGAGTACACGAAGATGAAATAACTGTTAATGTCAAATGGCCAAACAAAGCAACTGAAATGATTGAAACATTCATGGTTGCTACTAATAATTCAATTGGAATTTTACTTGGTGAAAAAAATGCCCCTTTACCATGGAGATGTCATGCACCGCCAGATGCTCCAGAAGTTGAAGAATTAAATGCTAAGTTCAAAAATATGGGAATTAATATTGAATTGCCGATGCCTAGTGTAAAGAAATTTGGACAATCTGAAGAAGCTGAATTAGCAAGTATGCTGGGCGACTGGGCAAACAGCGGAAATATTGAAATTAGTGGCCTAGAAAATTCAAATGACCAAGATGATGTTGCACAATACCTTAAAAATGTGTTAGATCCAAATGCTCGAAAAGATATTCTTATTTCTCTAAAAGAAGCACAACAGAAAGCTAATGATCTAAAGAGTGCGACAAGGAGAGTTGTTGATCATGGGCTATTCTATCTTTTACAACGTGCCATATATTCGCCAGAAAATCTAGGACATTTTGGATTAAATCTGAACGCTTACGTTCATTTTACAAGTCCTATTCGAAGATATGCTGATCTCGTCGTTCATCGTCAGCTCAAATCTTTCCTAAATGAAGAAGACTGGGTTCATTCTGAAGAGGAAATGACTGAAATTTCAGAGCAATGTACTGCTAATAGCCAAGAAGCTAAGTCTCTCGAATGGGAATTAGTTGCAAATGCTTTCCATCTACATTTATTGAGAAGAGGAACTATCGAATCTGTTGAAAATTCACAAGAAAAACTGGAACTAAAACAATGGCCTGCTAGAGTCGTTGGACTTCGAAATCCTTGGATTTTCCTTGATTTATTAGATGACGGGGCTATTCGTGGAAAACTACATGTTAGTCAATTAGGAGATGGAAGACAATTGTCTACTGATGAATTTGGATTGCATCTAATCAATGAAAATAGCGAAGAATCTGATGATATTATATTATCTTTAGGTCAAAAATTCCCATGTAGGCTTAGAGGGCTTGACCTCTGGAGTGGGGAGTTAGATTTAGCACCTATATAGTATGCTTATTATGCAGTTAATAGAAATATTTTTTGAATTAAATCTATTCGCCAGGCATCCTGTAGTCGCCCAAATTGACTTTTACCATTTCATCCATCTCTTCTACAGTAATTAATGGCGTAATATTTCCTTGAAATTTACCAGAGGCTGCAATGTTTAACGCCATTCCAGTCACTGTGGTATGATCTGGAAAGTCCATAATGGCTAAGAAATCTGTACTACCATAACACCAATAGTATGCTTCTAATTTTCCACCAAGAGATTCTACAATTCTCGTTGTTTCGTCTCTTCTAGCCGTTCCGCCCTCCTTAAGAAGGCCTTTAACACCATCTGAAGTATAGCTTCCTGAATACATAAATTTAGACATAATATAGTATCGTATCAACATCATTTAATATTTTGCTTACACAATTAACCGCAAAAAATATTTTAATATGATTTACTATGAAATAGTATGGAAAAAGGCGTTATATTTGCTGATTTGGAGCAATTTGTTATTGTACCTGAACGTCCGAGATTATGGGATCTTAAAAACCCTGGATGGAGCGTTAATAAATCTAAATACAATCGCTTCGTTATTACTCCTAATGGCTATTTATTGACTATATTCACGATGTTGCCGATCCTGATGATTGGTATACCCTTTACGTTCTTAGGAATTGTGTTGTTTGGAGAACCAACAATTCCAGTAGAAATTGCGATTGTCCTGGGAATAATCGGGATCTTACTTCTACTTTTGTGTATACTTATCAGAAGAAGTGAATTATGTATAGATTTGGACAAGGGATATGTTGTCTGGAGATATGCTAATTGGCCTAGATTTAGAAGCTGGAAGTATAAATTATTTAAACCTTTTAATTTCAAAATTAAGACAACTGATGATTATGGCATGGCTTTTGGCTATTACATTACAGTGATGACTGAAGATCAAGAAGAAATTGATTTGATTTTCTTCAGATGTGATCAAAATCCAAGAAAAGAGTTTCCCATTATTGTTAAAACATTAGAAGATTCGCTTGGATTAAGAAAATTATTTGATAGTGCAGAAAATAAATAGTATGGAAAGAGGCCTTACATGGAATGAATTGGATGTTTTTGTTACTGTACCTGAAAAACCGAGAATAGAATTATGGGATCTTAATAATCCTGGATGGAGCGTTAATAAATCTAAACACAATCTCTTCGTTATAACTCCTAATGGCTATGGATTAAGCATATTTACGACGTTACCACTCCTGACGTTCGGTACAATCCTTACGTTAATCGGTATTTTGTTTATTCTGTTATCCACAGCCATTAGGAGTAATCTTGCGAATTCAGTGATTGTGCTGATAATTGGGATATTACTTCTAATTCTATGTCTACTTGCCAGAAGAAGTGAATTATGTATAGATTTAAACAATGGATATTTTGTATGGAGATATGCTAATTGGCCTAGATTTAGAAGCTGGAAGTATAAATTATTTAAACCTTTTAATTTCAAAATTAAGAGAAGTGAAAATTTTGGCTCAGATGGCTATTACATTACAGTTATGACTGAAGATCAAGAAGAAGAGGCTTTGATTTTTTTCTTTTGTGATCAAAGTCCAAGAGAGGAATATCCCATCATTGTTAAAACATTAGAAGATTCGCTTGGATTAAGAAAATTATTTGATAACGCAGAAAATAGATAGTATGTTTTAAATTACTCTTTTCATAGAAGTAATTATGAAGGGTATGGCTAAAGGGCTTCCAAGTTTTTTGATTATTTTCATCATGATTTCCGGGTGTTTAGATGATTCGATCACATCTGAATCGAATGAAATTGAAGTTCAAGAAGATTTCTGGAGCTCCTACTCCGTGGTAGCTCCTGTAGATACTGGAATTAATCCATACCATGACCATTTTCAAAAAAATCAAAGCTTGCCTCAGTCTTTCTTAGATGAATTTGGAGTCACAATGACTTGTGAATTAACTCAAACAGGAACTTGGGAGGAAAGAGTGGAAGCTGATCGGGAAACGTGTTGGAATCTAATTTCATTCAATGATACTGTATATTTCTCAGGTACATGGATTATCGGAGCAATGGGTGAAGAAGGCTGGAGCGAAACACCCATCCTCGACGATCCTAATGATGGCCATGGTACGGCTGTTACCGGAGCTGTGATCGATGCAAATCCCGATGCTGTTATTTTCTTCCTTGAAGGGTTTGACGGTGTAAGAAGAGCTGCCGAGCATCCTATGGTTGACATAATTACAACTAGTTTTGGACCTATTGGTTCAATTCCTGTTTCGGGAATCGAAGACGATACCGAATATGCTGTCAATGAAATGGGCAAATTACACACTGGTGCTTGTGATAACACAGGTTCTACTTGTGTTCAAGATGCAACTGGTGGACCGCCGTGGTCAATTGGCATTGCTGGATTCCAAGAAGATGGCGATAGAGGAAAAGTGATGCATTGTTCTGGAACTGCTCCAGATATAGTGGCAGACTGGACTCAAAATTTGCCTGACCACGACTCAATTGACGGATATCATGATACCTCAGGAACCAGTTTCGCAACCCCGAGAACTGCTGGCGTACTTTCCTTAGTTATCCAAGAACTTAGAGAACAATACAACGACAAGGGATCTGGTGGTAGAAATGGTAGCTTAATTTACAGTGAAAACGCTTCAATTACCAACTACGATATCAGAAGAAGTATGGAAAAAGCATCATACTTCCCAGATGCTTCAGAGTATGACCCTGGGGCAAATGAAGGTGCTTGCCAAACCGGCGTACCTGTGTCTCCTGTAGCTCCATACACCCAGACTGGCTGGGGAGTTGTTGATCCTACAATAACACAAACTATTATTCAAGATTTAGATGGTTCCTCACCTTTAACTGATAAAGATTTTGATTGTGAAACGTACATGGATTCTGTCATGGCTGCTAGAATTGCATATTGGAGTTAAATTTTAGCAAACTACATAAATTGCCTCTAAATCGTAACTTATGAAAGAGATCGTGGTGAGCTCGATGGCTCCGAAACCGATCGGTCCTTACTCACAGGGTGTCGTGTCTGGGAATTTTATTTTCCTAAGTGGCCAAGTAGGCCGAAAGCACGACGCTACAGACTTAGAAAATGGTGTAGCTGAACAAACCAGGCAAGCCATTCTAAACATAAAGGCCGTATTAGCTGAAAAAAATCTAACATTAGATAACGTAGTAAAATCAACTGTTTTCTTGGCGGACATGAACGACTTTGCAGAGATGAATGCAGTGTATGCTGAATTCTTTGATGAAGACACTGCTCCCGCTAGATCAACAGTGCAAGTTGCTGGTCTGCCATTAAATGCTGATATGGAAATTGAAGTAATGGCTTCATTGGATTAATTATGTACATCATTAGTGGTTCAACTCACCAAAGATTAGGTGCGTCCTTAGCTGAAGAAATGGATGCTGAATTTTGTGGTGTTGTTAATCGGCATTTTCCCGATGGTGAAAGATATATTCGTGTTTTAATGGACGTAAATGGTCAGGATGTTGTTGTCGTTCAAAATACTTTTCCTGATAAGAAAATTGTAGAGCTTCTCTTAATTTTACAAGCTGTAAAAGAAGCTGGAGCAAAGACAATAACTTGCGTTATCCCATACATGGGATATTCAAGGCAAGAACGTATTTTTCAATCAGGAGAAGCTCGTTCTGCAAAAGCTATTGCTAGCGTAATTGGCGGAATGTGTACTCGAGTTTTTACTATCAATGTTCACACTCCTGAAATTTTACAATTCTTTGGATGTGAAGCTAATGATATCAACGGCTCTAGAGAAGTTGTAAGATATTTGAAAGGGTTCGGTCCAGACATGGTTGTAGCTCCGGATGAAGGGTCTAGGGATAGATGTACTCTCGCTGCTGATTTACTCAAAGTTCCTGTTCACGTCATGAAAAAAGTTAGAATTGATGGACGCACAGTAGAAACTACTTCTGGACAAATAAACGTTAAAGGATCTACCGCGGTAATTCTTGACGATATCATTTCTACTGGAGGAACGATAGCAACTGCTGCTAATATTCTACGTGACGGAGGCGCTGAGAGAGTCTTTGCCGCTTGTACGCACGGTTTATTCATTGAAGACGCTGCGAACAGATTACGTGTTTGTGATGACATCTTGAGTTCTGATACCTTGGAAGGTGTTTACACTAGATTTTCAGTTGCACCTGCAATTGCTGATGCACTGTAATGTTCTGGAAAGGGCCTCTGTTTACAAAGGATGGATTTATTGATACTTGTATTGATTTAGAGACTTGCGAATTTGTTAGTAAAGAAAAAGAAGAAGATGGGATTCTTGTTCCTCTTTTTCGCAACTGTCATACGCATCTTGGAGATACTGGGGCAAGAAAATCACTTCCTAACGGCCTTAGTTTAGTTGAATTAGTTGGGCCTGATGGATGGAAACATAAATGGTTAGAAGAAAATAATATCGAAAAGTCAATTCTAAAAGGATTAAAGGAAGCAACATTTTCAGCCACAGGATTAATTATGGATTTCAGAGAAGGTGGTCAAAAGGGAATTGAAGCCTTTGAAATGCATGATTATCTAGGAACAAGCATTCTCCTAGGGAGGCCATCTGAAGATGATAGCCTTCCAGGAAAACATGCAGGAATTAGTAGTCTAGCAGATGTTGGAGATTTAGCGCACTTAATGAGCTCTCAAGCTCGATCAAGAGATGGTCTAATAGGAATTCATCATTCTGAAAATAAGCACGAAAATATCGAAAAGCTCCTTGAATTGAACCCAGACTTTGTAGTTCATCTTTGTCATGCAACTGATGAAGATTTAGAAAAATTGAAAGAATCAAATATTTCTGTTGTGGTATGTCCAAGAAGTAATGACTATTTCGGGAATAGACCGCCTCTAGAAAAAATGATTGAAATAGGGCTGGACTTGGGATTTGGTACTGATAATGGAATGATTTGTAGTGTAAACATGCTCGATGAAATAAGATTTATTGACCAAAATTATTCTTCTGTAGGTAAACACAAAATCTTAGAAATTGCTTGTTTTGGACTTAATGAAATGTTTAATAAGGACGAAGCTTCAAGATATTTTAATCCGAAACTAAGTGGATGGGCTTTGCTTTCAAGAGAAGCTAGTGACAATTATGAGTCTGTTTTCAGCCCTAAAACAACCGTTTTGGGAGCGAGATGGAGAAATTAAAGTGGATTTTCAGAAGATAATCTCAGTCGCAACAAAACGAGGTATCTTTCAGCCGGCATTCGATGCATATGGCGGATTAGCCGGATTTCTAGATTATGGGCCAGTGGGCGTTAGGATGCGTAGGCGTATTCTAGAAGTCTGGAGAAAACACTACGTAATCAATGCTGGATGCTTAGAGTTAGATGGTGCATTAGTAGGCCCTGAAGCTCTATTCCAAGCATCGGGGCACTTAGGTGAATTTGATGATGCTTTAGTTGACTGTGAAGAATGTGGTAAACAATTCCGTGCCGACCATCTTGTAGCGAGCGGAGAAGAAATGTCGAGAAAGGACTTGGCGAAAGCAATTGCCAATGTTTCTTGTCCAAGTTGTAGTTCTCCTCTATCTGAAATGAGTACATTTAATTTGATGTTTTCTACTTCAGTGGGTGCTGGAAAGGGATCTCCAGGTTATTTACGCCCTGAAACTGCTCAAAGTATTTTCTTAGCATTTCCGTGGCTATTGAGACAAAATCGAGGAAAGCTGCCATTTGCAGGTGCACAAATTGGCCGATCTTTCAGAAATGAAATTTCTCCAAGGCAAGGACCTCTAAGGATGAGAGAATTCACTCAAATGGAAGTTGAACACTTTTTCTTACCTGGTGATGAACCTATTCTTCCCTCTGAATTAAAAGACACAAAAATTACTCTTTTACCTGCTGATGAAAAAGAATCTCAAACTACTGTAGGCAAAGCATTAGAATCAAATATTGTTAATTCATCTTTGGTTGCTACACATCTAGCAAGAGCTCAAAAATTCCTGATTTCAATAGGCGTTCCTAATGAAAAATTAAGATTTAGGCAACATGGTTCCAACGAAATGGCTCACTATTCAAGTGATTGCTGGGATGGTGAAATTAACACTTCATTAGGTTGGGTTGAAATTGTTGGTGTAGCTCATCGAGGTAGCTATGACCTATCTGCTCACGGTAAAGCTTCCTCAAAGGAATTCAGAGTTGCTGTACCAGGTACTGAAAAGGAAATGGATGTCTGGAAACCAGATATTGGAAAATTAGGTAAAGAATTCAAAGGAGATGCAAAGCTTATTTTCGAAGCAATAAATGATATTGATTTAAGGCCAGGAATTAAACTCGATATTAACGGTCAGAATATTGAATTGAACGAAGATTACATGTCTCAAAAAACTGAGCGTCGAAGTGAAATGGTTTATCCAAATGTAGTTGAACCTTCGTTTGGATTGGATAGAATCCTCTATTGTTTGCTGGAAAGCTCTTGGAATGTTGATGGAGAAAGAGAATGGATTTCCCTGCCACAAGATACCTCTCCGTATGACTTGTTAGTGGCTCCTTTAATGACTAAAGACGGATTAGATGATAAAGCACATGAAATAATGAAAGCTGCAATCAATGTTGGTGTTGATGCATATTATGATGAAGCTGGATCTATAGGAAGAAGGTATGCAAGAGCTGATGAGATCGGTATTTTCTATTCAATGACAATCGATCATCAAACCTTAGAAGACGGCACAATTACCTTACGTGAAAGAGATTCTAAAAATCAAAGTAGAGTTTCTCTTGAAGATGCATTAAACCAAGTAAGGAGGTAACGTGAATCCTTTGTTTGTACATATTTTAGCACTAATCTATGGTATACCGTTCATATTGATTGGTATAGAACATTTCAGAGAGCCTCAAAAATTTGTAGATATTGTGCCGAAATACATGCCCTTTGCTTTATTCTTAGTTTATTTGACCGGAGTAATGGAAATTCTTATTGGGTTAGGAATTATCTATCCAGATACTAGAGAACTTACGGGCCGATTAACTGTTTTTTTTTTAATTGCAATTTATCCTGCAAACTTCAATATGTGGATTAATGATGTTCCCTTTAATGGAACTAGATTAACGACGCAGGGTCATCTGGTTAGATTCTCTGTTCAGATTCTATTAATAATTACTGCACTAGGATTCTCAGGCGATCTACAGAAATTAAGAAAAAATTAAAGAGAGTATCTAATGTTTTTTACTTGTTTAATTATGAGATAAATTCCACAAATGATTAAAAAAAATCCTAAAGCCGCAATTTGATTAGAAACAAAGTGTCCACCTGAATCTTCTCTGGTAAATGCTAAGAAACCGTTGCCTATGCCTAAAAAGAAAAGGCCTGCTAAAAGTTTTAAACCTTCAGATTGTCTCCAAAATACTGCCATTTTTGGATTTCTATTGTGCCAAAGCCACGCTGCATGGAAAAGAACCCATGCTGCGAATAATTCCGTTGTTTCCTCAAGAATAATGTTCGTGCCAAGACCATTTGCTGCTTCATTACTAACTATACCATCATGAAAAGCATCCACAGTTTGGCCTAAACCAAGAATACCTAGCACTGAAATGTAAAGTAAGGGTTGTATTGAAGGAACTGCCCAATCTGAATGAAACGCAAGCCAAGACAATCTGATTAATACTGAACCAAGCGTCGCAGCAAAAATAAATCTACCAATCATAGACTCTCTTAACGTTAAATCCCAGTTATTTTCTAAAATAACTAAAATCATGCCAAAGAAAAATAAGATTTTACCCGTTTGAAGTTCATCATTAGTTTTATTTTTTACATTAGCCTGAAGGTCTTTCCAAGCTATTGCTGCAACAAAAAGATATCCTAATCGTGTTGCTTGCTCAACTGGGCGATATTCGGGTTCGATTCTATCATATTCTGGAAAAATATCTCCAAGTAGATAACTATCTAGAACAAATAAAAAAAGACAGATGAAATAAATGGATAATATGGGAGGTAAGAAAAATGACACCTTCTCTTTTGCGCTGGACAATTAATTACCTTAACTGCGCAAAAGCTTCGATTATTTTTTCTAATTCTTCATCTCCAATATGAAGGTGAAATACTGCCCTAATTGTTGAATCATCTGTATCTAAGATATCAATATCTTGCTTTGCAAGTTTTTCAATCATTTGTTTGGATCTTCCCTTTCCAACTCCAATGTATACAATGTTGGACTGAACAGTGTCTAAATTGACGGAAAAATTAGGCATTTCAACTAAGGCTTCTGCAAATTTTCTCGCCCTTCTGTGGTCCTCTCTTAACCTATCAATATTGTTCTCGAGAGCATAAATTCCTGCTGCTGCCATCATTCCGGCTTGTCTCATACCTCCTCCGAACATTTTCCTCCATCTGTGCGCTTGTGCAAGATCTTCCTTAGATCCAACCAAAACTGAACCTATTGGAGCGCCAAGGCCTTTGGAAAGACATATTGAAATTGAATCAAAGTCTCGAACCATGCGTGCGGGATCTGTATTACTTGCAACTGAGGCATTGAAAAGTCGAGCTCCATCCATATGTAACTTGCAATCTTTTTCTCTTGCTACTTTACAAATATCATCAATGGCTTCTTGAGAATAAACTGAACCGCCACCGCCTTGTGCCGTATTTTCAACACAAACTAAACTCCCGTTGGGGTAGTGAGATAAGCTTCCTTCTGCTTTCCTTATTGAGCTTGATACTTGCTCAGAAGTCATCAACCCATTCTTGCCATCGACTAAAGCTACAGAGCACCCTGAAAGCGCTGCAAAGGCACCTCCTTCGTACCTGTAGATGTGGCTGTGTGCTTCTGTTACAATTTCATCTCCTGGAGAAGTATGTGTTCTAGTAGCAACAATGTTAGACATTGTTCCTGAAGGGACATAGAGTGCAGTCTCTTTTCCAAGTAATTCAGCGGCTTTATTCTGTAACTTAATAACAGTCGGATCATCACCTAGTACATCATCTCCAACCTCAGCTTCTAGCATTGCTTTTCGCATGCCTTCAGTTGGTTGCGTAACTGTATCACTACGGATGTCTATCACAAAATACCTTTTGTGTAGTGATTATAATAATTTGTTTTTTACTAAGTTTAATATTTCCACACATAGAAGGCATGTATGAATACAGGAATTATTTGGATTAGAAATGCACTTCGTTTAAACGATAACCAAGTGCTGGTTGAATCTCTAAATTCTACTAATTCCCAAAACATTCTTCCTCTGTATATATTAGATAAAAGTGACCTAAGGCAAAAAAATAATGATAATAGAATTAAATTTCTATATGAATCTTTAATTGATTTGGATTCAAAGTTTAAAGCTAAACTTGGGACTAATTTGGTAATTTTAAATGGTAGTTCCGAAGATATATTTGATAAACTTCTGAGTAACGATTTATTGAATATCTCAGAAATCTTTACAGACTATTCAAACAAACCTGATGATGTCAAGAATGAAAATAGTCTGAAACGAATTTTAGCAAAAAATACTTCAGTTAAACTACATCTTATCTCTAAAGTAAATTCATTAACGAATATCGAAGAAATAGTAAACCAGGAGAGCTTCAAACCTCCAAAAACAATGAAAGATATGGAAAAGTTATTTTCAAATATATATCCAAAGGATGAAGATGGATTCTACAGTATTGATGAACCCTTAGATATCCCTGAAAGCTCTAAACCAGTAGCTAAAAATTATCCTAAAGTTGTTGAAAACTATATTTTTGATATCGAAAAAGAACTATCTATACTCAAAAAAGATTCCAAGTCTTATTTCAAAGGTGGCGAATCTGAAGCATTGATCCGTTTAGAAAAAAAAGTAAGTTCCGAAGAGGAATATATTCGAAACTTTAGAAAACCTCGTACAACTTCTACAAATAAACCAGAAAACCCATTAGAACCTGAAACAACGGGACTTTCACCATACCTAAGCTTTGGCTGTTTATCGCCTAGACTGCTGTGGAAGGAAACTGAAAAATGTTATCGAAATGGAGAACACACACAACCTCCCGAATCTATGCACGGGCAACTTATGTTTAGGGAAATGTTCTACATTTTATCGAGAGCGGTAGAAAACTGGGATTCAGATACGAATAATTCAATGTGTAAGGAAATAGAATGGGGAGATTTTGATAAGAGTAAAATGGAATTATGGGAAAATGGCCAAACTGGTTTCCCATACATCGATGCAATGATGAGGCAATTAGATGCGACCGGATGGATGCACCATTTGGGAAGGCATGCTGTATCTTGTTTCCTAACTAGAGGGCAACTGTGGCAGCATTGGGAGCTGGGTAGAGACGTATTTGATAGGAAATTAGTTGATGCAGATTGGGCCCTAAATAATGGAAATTGGTTGTGGCTATCTGGAGTCGCTCCCTTCTCCATGCCTTATTTCAGACTATACAATCCCTGCCCAGATGGGAAATCTAGTCTAAATGTTGAAGCTAAGGATGCTGAATTTGTTAGATATTGGGTTCCTGAACTGAAAGACTACCCTTCAAAGTATATTTTTGAACCTCACTTAGCCCCAACTCCGATACAAGAAAATGCAAGGTGTATTATTGGGAAAGATTATCCTGAACCTATGGTTGATCGTAAAGTAGTAGCTAAAGAAAACTTAGCAAAGTTTAAAGATAGTCTTGCAAGGTTAAAATAGTTTAAGAATAATGTGTCCAACCTTCTGGAATAAATACGTGACTAAATGCCATAATATAGAGGAAGCAAAGTCCTAGAAATATTATCCTGAGGGGTCTGAATGTTGGTGTAAAAATATTAAGCCAAAAATAAGAATAAAGGAATAGTAGCAGAAATCCCT
>Ga0208624_1000136_pt1 | contig 37774 bp, 43 predicted proteins | sample Knorr_S23_td_DCM_FD_185607 | JGI IMG/M metagenome (GOLD analysis project Ga0208624, IMG submission 185607) | Marine microbial communities from Southern Atlantic Ocean transect - Knorr_S23_td_DCM_ad_71m_LV_A (SPAdes) (version 2) | ecosystem: Environmental > Aquatic > Marine > Oceanic | place... | reverse complement strand
AGTTGGTAATGTTTACGATGAGTTAATTAAGAAAATTAAAAAGACACAGGCAAATGGAAAAAAAGTGCTGATTTGTACTTTTTCACAAGGGTCGGCTGAGCGTATTGAAAAGATATTGCTAGAACAGTCTGAACTAATGGTTGAAGCTGTTCACAATTATAATGAAGTGTCATCGCTTTCTATGGATAAAATCGGGATAGCAATTCTTCCGATTGATAAAGGATTCGATAGTCCAGACGTTCTATTTGTATCGGAGCCTGATATATTAGGTGAACGATTAGCTCGGCCGTCAAAGCGGAGAAAAAAAAGAGGCGAAGATTTTTTGCGCGAAGTGTCCGCACTCTCAGATGGAGATTTTGTCGTTCATTTAGAGCATGGGATTGGGCAATTTAAGAAATTAGAAACCCTAGAAATAGGCGGAGCACCGCATGATTGTCTAACTATTGAATACAACGGCGGCGATAAATTGTTTCTTCCTGTCGAGAATATTGATGTTTTAACGCGATACGGTTCAGAAGACTCAGGGGCAGTGGTAGATAAACTGGGAGGTATAGCCTGGCAATCACGAAAAGCTAGAGTAAAAAAACGTTTGAAAGACATGGCCGATCAATTAATTAGGACGGCAGCCGAGAGGGAACTTCAGATAACAGAAAAAATTGAGGTTCCCAGCCTAAGTTACGAAGCGTTCTGTTCACGATTTAAATATAATGAGACAGAAGACCAATTAAAATCAATCTCGGATACTTTGCAGGATCTTGCAAGAGGCCGTCCCATGGACAGATTAATTTGTGGAGACGTCGGCTTTGGTAAAACAGAGGTTGCACTGCGAGCTGCGATGGTCGCAGCTTCTCAGGGATTGCAAGTTGCTATAGTTGTGCCCACAACACTTTTGTGTCGGCAACATTATCAATTGTTCTCAGAGCGTTTCTCAGGCACTCCCATTAAAGTGCGGCAACTATCGAGGTTGCTCACGTCCCAAGAACTCTCAGAGGTGAAGTCAGAGATTAATAGTGGCGATTGTCATATTGTAATTGGGACACATGCTTTGCTTGGAAAGTCGATTGAATTTAGTAATTTAGGATTACTGATCATCGACGAAGAGCAACATTTTGGTGTGGCGCAAAAAGAAAAGTTGAAACAAATTAGAGGCGATATTCATGTCTTAACGTTGACAGCCACTCCAATACCGAGAACCTTGCAATTAGCTATGTCGGGAGTAAGAGATCTATCCCTAATAGCCTCGCCACCGGTAGATCGCTTAGCGATTAGAACATTCATAATGCCTTATGATGGGCTGGTAATTAGAGAAGCTATTCAAAGGGAGCGGCATCGTGGCGGCCAGGTGTTTTATGTTTGCCCGAGGATAGAAGATCTCTCAAGGGTATACGATCGCTTGATCAAACTAATCCCGGATCTAAAAATAGCTTCGGCTCATGGTAGAATGTTGCCTTCGGATCTTGAAGATATAATGGCGGCTTTCTGCGATGGATCATATGATGTTTTGCTGAGTACACACATCATAGAGTCTGGTTTAGACATTCCCAACGCAAACACAATTATCATCCATAATTCGGACAAATTCGGCTTGGCGCAATTGTATCAGTTAAGAGGCCGTGTTGGGCGATCCAAGACAAGAGCGTATGCTTATTTAACTACCCATCCAACTAAACAGCTTACCCCAAATGCGAAAAAGCGACTAGGAGTTATGCAAACGCTTGACAGTTTGGGGGCGGGCTTCAGTCTTGCCAGTCATGATATGGATATTAGAGGTGCTGGTAATCTATTGGGTGAAGAACAGTCAGGACAGGTCAGGGAAGTGGGTATAGAATTATACCAGCATATGCTTAAAGAAGCCGTATTAGCCGCGCGCGATAAAGAAAAGATGGATGAGACATCGGATAATGAGTGGACGCCACAAATATCGATAGGTAATCCTGTATTAATACCCGACAGTTTTATTCCGGATTTAAATGTTAGGCTGAGTATTTACCGACGGATAGCGGATCTGCAGGGCACTGATGAAATAGACTCTTTCGCCGCGGAACTTTCTGATCGATTTGGGCGTTTGCCTGCCGAGGTAAATAATTTATTTCAAGTTATCTTGCTTAAAAATTTATGTCGATCCGCAAACGTTGAGAAAATTGATGCAGGACCAAAGGGCGCTGTAATTGCGTTTAGAAATGATAGTGTAAAGAACCTTGAAGGTTTGCTTAATCTATTAGAAAAAGAAAAAAATACTGCCCATATTCGCACAGATCATAAGTTAGTTTATAAACGAAATTGGCAGAAGTCGTCGGATAGAGTTAACGGCTTAACGCGAATAATGCGAGATCTGGCGGCTATTGCAGCTTGATTTTAGAGAGGTTTCTAGAATTCCTGTTCCGCTTTTAGATCAAGCAAAGGTAGAAAGGCTTCTGGTTCCTGTGCCCCAGTAATCGCAAATTGTTTGTTGAAAATAAAATACGGAACACCAGTGATGCCATTCCCTATTGCAAATCTGGTGTCTGCCTTGACTTGATTTAAACCTTCGTCACTCTCAAAGTAATCATCGAATTCGTCGGTATCCATTTCTAAATCAAACGCAATCTCTCGCAGTGTTTCAATTAAACCAATGTTACGTCCTTCAACAAAATACGCTATGAATAGTTTTTGGACGGTTTTTTCCGATTTTTTTAACTTCTTTGACCAGTCGATAAAACGATGAGCCAGAACTGTATTTGGGGTATGGGAAATCTTATCAAAATTAAATATTAAGCCCTCTAGCTCTCCCGCTTTTTGTATATTTGAGTATATGGAAGCTGCTCTTTCTTTATTACCAAATTTAAGAGCTAAATACTGCTGTCTTGGTATACCTTCCCTTGGCATTTCAGGATTTAATTGGAATGCTCGCCAATTAATTTTTATTTCCAAGTCTTCTCGGGTTTCTAGTGCTCGTTTTAAACGAGATCGCCCTATATAGCACCATGGGCAAATGATATCAGAAAATAAATCAATTTGGATCATTGCGTTTCAATCTGAATAAGCCTTAAAATCACAAAAAACTTATAGTGGTTCTAGTTCATCACAAATATCTAGTTTGGCGAAAAGAATATAAATGACGATATATGAAAATGGCTTAAGCGCCAACCGAGCAAATTATGCGCCTTTAACTCCTGTAGACTTTCTAGATAGGGCGGCCACGACATGGCCTCAAAAAGTTGCGATTATACATGGAGATATTAGGCGTACATACCTAGAGTTTAATCGTAGATGTAGGCAAATGGCCTCGGCTTTGGATAGAAGGGGGATCCGAAAAGGGGATGTCATTGCCATAATCGCACCCAATACACCTGCTATGCTGGAAGCACATTACGGCGTTGTGATGGCAGGGGCAGTATTAAACGCTTTAAATTATAGATTAGACCCCGCAGCAATAGCCTTTATCTTGGAACATGGTGGAGCCAAAATTCTCTTCGTAGACAAAGAGTTTTCCGAGGTAATAGAGCAAGCCGTTGCAATGATGAAAGCGCCTCCAGTTTTGATTGGTATAGATGATGCTCTGGTGCCTGGGCTGAGGTTATTAGGAGATAAAGACTACGAAGAATTCTTGGCTGAGGGAGACCCTAATTATGAATGGCCACAAGTTGACGATGAATGGGACTCGATGGCTTTAAACTACACCTCTGGTACTACGGGTAATCCTAAAGGTGTTGTTTTTCATCATCGCGGGGCATTTTTAAATGCTATGGGGAATGCAATCGCGTTTGGCCTAGATTCCTCTTCATGTTATTTGTGGACTTTGCCAATGTTTCATTGCAACGGGTGGACGTTTACATGGGCGGTCACAGCTGTGGGCGGCACGCACGTTTGCTTAAGATCCGTTGATCCAGTTTTGATATTTGAACTTATAGATCAGCACAAGGTGAGCCATATGTGCGGTGCACCTATAGTTTTGAATATGCTCGTGCATGCGCCTAACGAGGTTAAAAAAGAATTTGGACATCTAGTTCAAATTGCTACTGGCGGTGCGGCACCTCCGAGTGCAGTGATAGCGTCGATGGAAAAGCTAGGTTTTAAAGTACTACACCTTTATGGGCTTACCGAAACCTATGGTCCTTCCGGTATATGTGCTTGGCCCCCGGAATGGGACGACCTGGAGTTAGAATTAAAAGCCACAAGGATGGCAAGACAGGGTGTAGGTTATCCAACTTTGGAAGGGTTTCGAGTAGTAAATCCAGACACTCTTCAGGATGTTCCCGCAGACGCAACTACAATTGGGGAAATTTGGATCCGGGGTAATACGGTTATGAAGGGATATTTGAAGAATCCGTCCGCTTCTGAAGAGGCATTTAAACATGGTTGGTTTCACAGCGGTGATCTGGCTGTAATGCATCCTGACGGTTATGCGGAAGTCAAAGACAGATCCAAAGACATAATTATTTCGGGGGGAGAAAATATTTCGTCGTTAGAAGTCGAAGAAGCTCTATACAAACACCCTAAAATAATGGAAGCGGCTGTTGTGGCGAGGCCAGATGAAAAGTGGGGTGAAACGCCCTGCGCGTTTATAACCGTGGCGCCAGGGCAAATTGGATTGACCGAGAATGAAGTGGTAAGCTGGTGCAGGGAAAACCTAGCAAGTTATAAGATCCCAAAAACCGTAGTTTTTTGTGACCTTCCAAAGACGTCAACAGGTAAAATTCAGAAATTTGTTTTACGCGATCGCGCCTCAAATCTTTAATCCAAAAACTTATTACTAGTTCTCGTCGTTATCTTGAAGATCTTGGTAACTTGATATTTTGCCAAGTGTTTCTGCTTCGTAGACAGCACGAGCAACCGATCGCCCCAAACAATTGGCAGCATGAGCTCCAAGTGTACCAATCTTTGTTACTTTATCGTCTATATTTTTTTCTCCGGTCGATATAGCAAAGACGATGTCTCCATCTAAAGGCGTGCTAGAAGGACGAATGGCGCGGCTTAGACCGTTTTGGGAAATTATAGCTAACCGGCGGGTCTCAGACTTTGTTAAATTAGCGTCGGTAGCGACAACAGCTAGTGTTGTGTTTTCATGGAGTGAGCTATGTTTGGGAACTGCAATAATTGCTTTATCAAAATTTTCTGGAGGCAGTATGCCACCAAATTCGTTTTCCAGTTCCATATCCCATGCATAGAAAGCCTTAGTGCCGGGTATTAATAGGGAACCTGCTGAGTTTACTGCCGCTATGGCCCCGACCGTGATATCCAGCTCAGGAACGTAAATCGAAGCACTGCCAAGTCCTCCCTTAATATTACCCGCTATAGCGCCATACCCGGCGCCGTTATTGCCAAGTTTAAAGTTCTTTTTTGGGTTCGAAGCGGCTTCATATCCCAATTGCCAGTAGGGCGGCTGGCCGGCCCAATCTTTATTGCCGCCGTTCAATAAATCAAAAAGTATTGCTTGTGGAACAATTGGGACCTTTATACCTTTAATTGGCAGGCCTTTACCTGTTTTCTGAAGATGGTGCATCACTCCCCCTGCCGCATCTAAACCAAACGCTGAGCCGCCAGCCAACACAATCCCGTCCACCTTTTCTACTGTTCCATCGGGCGAGAGAAGTTCCGTATCTCTTGTTCCAGTGCCGCCACCTCTAATATCTATTGACGCCACACACCTACAATCAGGCATGATAACGGTAACGCCTGAACGCAATTCTTCATCATATGAATTTCCAACAAAAATGCCTGAGATATCGGTAATTAAGTTATTTTTTCCTGATCGCAACAATAGATGAGCCTCAATGGTTTTCTTTATGATTTTATATAGAGGTTGCTGAAAGTGCGATACCCACAAAAATACTTCCCCACATTTGGCATTTAGTAACGAAGAGTTTATATATTGATCCCAGATAAGGATGAGTTATGACAGATTTAAATAATGAAGTTTCGCGTCGACGAACTTTTGCAATTATTTCACACCCTGACGCAGGAAAGACAACATTAACAGAAAAATTTCTTGTCTTTGGTGGAGCTATAAAAATGGCTGGTGCGGTAAAAGCCAGAGGCGAGCAGCGTCGAGCTCATTCTGACTGGCTAAAGGTTGAAAGAGAACGAGGTATTTCTGTAGCATCTTCGGTGATGAGTTACGAGTACAAGGGTAACGCCTTTAATTTGCTCGATACACCAGGCCACGAAGATTTTTCCGAAGATACATATAGAACGCTAACGGCCGTGGACTCAGCGGTCATGGTTATTGATGCTGCACGGGGTATTCAACAACAAACCAGAAAGTTGTTCGAAGTTTGCAGATTACGCGATATGCCAATAACAACGTTTATAAACAAGTTGGACCGAGAGTCACAAGATCCATTCGTACTGCTCGATGAGATTGAGCAAACGCTACAAATAGATGTTGTGCCCGCAAGTTGGCCTATAGGAATGGGACAACTATTCAGGGGTTGCTATGATCTTTTCAACGATCGGCTTATGCTTGTAGCAAGAGGCAGCGAATCGGAGCCTGACGCTGGTATGGTTTGTAATGGATTAAGCGATCCCAGGTTGGACGAATTGCTTGAAGAGCGACAGGCTTCTGAGCTCAGAGAACAAGTAGAAATGGTTAGAGAGCTTTGTCCAAAATTCGATCATGAAGCCTATTTATCAGGTAATCTAACGCCGGTCTATTTTGGCAGTGCGATTAATAATTTTGGTGTGCGGGAATTATTGCAAGGGGTGTCTGATTTTGCACCGGCTCCAAGATCACAAAAAACTGAAACTAAGCTTATTGAACCTTGCGACAAAAAAGTTTCTGGTTTCGTATTTAAAATACAAGCAAATATGGATGCAAAGCACAGGGACAGAGTTGCTTTTGCTAGGATTTGTTCTGGCCATTTTAAAAGGGGAATGAAGCTAAAGCACCCTCGAAGTGGAAAAGCCGTTAATGTGCATAACGCCGTTATGTTTCTCGCTCAAGAACGAGAGTTGGCTGAGGAGGCGTTCCCAGGAGACATAATAGGTATTCCCAACCATGGTAATCTAAGGATCGGCGATACTTTTACAGAAGGCGAAGATATTAAAATTACTGGTATACCCAGCTTTGCACCTGAAATTTTACAACGTGTCCGTCCGTTGGATCCGCTCAGAGCAAAGCATCTAGGAAAGGCTGTTACACAGTTGGCAGAGGAGGGGGTGGCAAGAGTTTTCCGCACTAATATAGGTTCTAATTGGATAGTTGGTGTTGTTGGTACCCTACAATTTGATGTTTTGGCAGACCGGATCCGAACAGAGTACGATATTCCCGTTAATTTTGAGACAGCTCCACTTGATACGGCTCGCTGGCTACGTAGTGACAACTCACAGGAATTAAAGCGCTTTATCGACAAAAACCCAGGAGACCTAGCTTATGATCATGATGACCTGCCGGTTTTTCTAGCTCGGAATGCCTGGCATTTACAGAACGCGGTGGAAACCTGGCCTGATATTCAATTTTTAAAGGTAAGGGAACAGTTTGGATGACATCATTTCCCAAAGAAAGTGATGTGGTGATAATTGGTGGAGGGATAATTGGAGTCTCAACGGCATATTATTTAGCGAAAAGCGGTGTGTCTGTTACTCTTGTTGAAAAAGGTATTATCGCTGGAGAGCAGTCTTCTAGAAATTGGGGATTTGTGAGACAACAAGGTCGTGATCCTGCAGAAATTCCCACAATCATGAGAAGCCTCGCCTTATGGAGAGGACTCTCAAAAGAATTAGGTGAGGATATTGGTTTCAAACAAGCTGGAGTTTTTTACTTAGCTAATACGGAGGAACAAGTTGCTGGTTATGAAGATTGGTTGAAACATGCAAAAGAATATCAGATTGATTCTCACATAGTTCCAAAGGCTGAAATTCAAAAATACATACCAAATAATAGTGGCGGGTGGTTAGCGGCTCTTCGAACACCAAGTGATGGGAAGGCGGAGCCAAGTAAGGCAACCACTGCGTTGGCGAGGGGTGCAAATAATTTAGGCGCTAATATATTGACAAACTGCGCTGTTTTTGGATTTGAGACTGAGGCTGGTCGTGTTTGCTCTGTACGCACGGAGTTGGGATCAATAAAAACTAATACCGTTTTATGCGCTGGAGGAACTTGGTCATCATTATTTTGTGGGCGACATAATATTCCGCTGCCACAACTAAAGGTTCGATCCTCCGTTTTACGTACTTCTCCAGCACCAGAAATATCAAAACATTCTATTTGGTGCAGGGATGTAGCGCTAAGGAGGCGTCAAGATGGCGGTTATACGGTTGCACATGGATCAGCCACAGAAGCGCCTATTGTACCCGATACATTTAAATGGGGTATCAAGTATTTAGAGAGTTATAAGAAAGAAAAAAGTCGGCTTAGGATAAAGTTAAACGGCAGGTTTTACAAAGAATTGATGACAGCTCGGCGCTGGAATATTGATGGCCCAAGTCCATTTGAATTGGAGAGAATTTACGATGTGTCGCCGAACAAGAAAATCTTGAATGAAGCATTTAATAATTTACGAAATCTTTTTCCCGAGTTGGAAAATGCTACCGTCATTGAGAGTTGGGCCGGGCTAATTGACGTCACTCCGGATGCCGTTCCGGTTATTTCGCCTGTAGAAAAAATACCGGGCTTTTACTTGGCCACTGGGTTCAGTGGTCACGGCTTTGGTATAGGCCCTGGGGCCGGAGAACTGGCTGCACATATGATTACTGGAAAAGCGAGTAAGCAGGAGCTATCAAATTTTGATTATAGCAGGTTCTTTTAACCTTCAGTTCAGGCTTCTCTGCTAAGTCAACTTTAGTTCTTTTATAAGATATTGTATGCATTCCTCTATTCCCTGTGAGATATCTACGACCAGAGCGTTTTCACGAGAAGTGGGCGGCTCGAGAGTATCAAATTGACTTTGAAGAAGTGCGGGCGGCATAAAATGGGCTCGCGCATTGATGCGAGCGGCTATACTTTCTTTATTTCCTTTGAGATAAATGAGTTTTGCTCGAGTAATATTTGATAAGAGTAATTTTCTATATCTTCGCTTCAGCGCGGAACATGCTACAATACATGCTTGGTTTGTATTGGCCTTGGTTTGAATTGCAGAAGAAATTTCTGTCAACCAAGGTAGACGATCTTTATCTGTTAGTGGCTTTCCCGCCGACATTTTTTTTATGTTTGCTGGAGAATGAAAATCGTCACCTTCTAGTAATGGACAACCAAGTCTAGCCGCAAGACGGCGGCCCAAGGTTGTTTTTCCAGAGCCACTTACACCCATTAATAAAATTACCACCCTAGTCTTCCCATGAAGTGTGGAAAGTGCCCGACCTGTCAATTCGTCTGTACCCATGTGATCCAAAGAAATCGCGTTGGGCTTGAATTATATTCATTGGTAATTTTGATTTAATAAAACTATCGAAATATGAGAGAGATGCGCTATGTGCAGCAAGAGGAAGTCCACATAAAGCTGCTTCCGATACCACTAAGCGGAGTTCCGGTATCGAACGCTTAAGTTCCTCGGATAAATCAGTGTCTAATAAAAGATTTGTGAGTGATGCCTTTCTATCGAAAGCTTCTACAATTTTATTTAAAATATTACCTCTTAGTATACAACCAGCCTTCCATACCTCGGCAACGTCGCTCAATTTTAAGTTCCAAGAATATTTAAGGCTTGCTATTTTTAGTAGTTGAAAACCTTGGGCATAGGCACAAATTTTTGCGGCTAAAAATGCTCTTCTTATAGTATCTGTCGATAAGGCGTTATTTTTATGTAACACTGGTCTATAAATTTTAGATGCAGTAATTCTGTCTGGTTTACATTGTGATATGAAACGGCTAGATACTCCTTCATAGAGTGTTGGAGCGGGAACACCCAAATCAATACCGGAAACAGTTCCCCACTTTCCTGTTCCCTTTTGCTCGGCAATATCTTCTATCATATCAATTAGCGGAGCGTCTGTGAGATTGTCGATAGTTTTAAGAATTTTTGATGTTACGTCCGATAGAAAGGAACCCTCTAGTTCATTACGCCAACTTGTAATAGCTTTTGAAATATCTTCATTATTGTAACCTTTTATTTCAGCAAATTGCGAATATACTTCACTTAATAGCTGCATTTCTGCATATTCGATGCTGTTATGCACCATTTTCACAAAGTGGCCTACTTCCGCTGCGTCTCCTAATCGTTTAGCGCATATGTTATTATCTGGGTCTCGGGCGGCGGCCGCCTCGAGAAAAGGTTTAATGTTTTCAAAGATATCTGGTTTGCCGCCTGCCATAAAAGATGCACCATTACGCGCCCCGTCTTCTCCTCCTGAGACACCAAGGCCTAGGTAATTTATCTTTTTGGTTGCGAGTTCTTGGGATCGTCGCTTTGTATCTTCAAAATGCGAGTTGCCGGCGTCAACGATTAGATCCTCTGGTTCTAGGTATGGAACTAGCGATTGAATGACTTCTTCAACAGTTTGACCGGCGGGGAGAAGAAATAAAATTTTTCTTGGTTTTGCTAGGTTTCTGACAAAATCTTTTAGCTGTGAATGAACATAAATAGCAGGCTCATTCATTGCATGTGAAGGTGATGAATCGTGGCCGATTACAGAGAAACCCTTTTCTGCAAAGTTCTTTGCTAGATTTATTCCCATTACGCCTAGTCCAATTAATCCAATGTCGGCTAGTTCAATATTTTGTGTCATTCGAAAATGCGCCTCATCTATGCAAATTATATAGGTAAAACTAATCCGTTTTATCGATCAGTCTTAACCTAAATATTCGTCCAATAAATCTCTTGTTTTCCAACTCAAATAAATTAATTCCGCTCCCAGTAATCCAAGCGGTTTTGCTACGAAATTTAATCTGAAAGGGGAAAATAACTCATAAGTGTCGTCATCATCAACGATTGCACGCGCTATTAAATTACCGGCAATCGCCGTAGTATTAAGTCCATGTCCCCCAAAGGCTTGAAGATACCATATATTATCTTCCAATTTACCAATTTGAGGCATGCTATGTGTCGCATAACCCATCGTTCCAGACCACGCTAATTGCGCGCTAATGCCAGAGAGTTGTGGGTAGACCTTTAACAAGTCTCTAAGCATTCTCTGCTTAAGATTGTTTGGTTTTAATCTTGTGCTTATTCCTCCCCCCCAAAGTATTTGTGTAGATCGTAAGGGACGGTAATAGTTTTCAACCCTTCTACTATCTGAAACGGCATATGGTGATCGAATGGCTTCTGTTAATCGATCGAATAATGGTTCAGTAAGAAGCACGTAGGTTCCTATTGGCAAAATGGCGTTATATAATTTGGTACTCACATAATTTTGGCAAGCCGAGGTGCATATAACGACAGTGTTTGCCTTTACATGCCCATTATTGGTACAGACAATATAAGAGTTTTTACGCCGGGTGATATTTATAGCGGTGGTTTCTTCAAAAATTTTTGCGCCCAAACTTTCGGCGTCTACAGCGCATTTATGAATATAATTTAATGAATGCAGTTGATAAGCATCTGGATTGAATATTGCGTCACTGTATTTCTTGCTCGAATAACGCTCCGCAACTTTACTTTCGGACCAGTAACTTAAATTAGTTTCGTAAATAGAGTTCATATAGTCTATTTGTGCGTTGAGATTATTCTCTTTCTTGCCCCAGGACATTCTTACAATGCCGGGTTCGGCATCGATTTCGGTTTGAGGTGAATTTTGACATCGACGGCGTACTATTTCGATACCTTCTGCAGATAGTCTATATAGATCTTGCGCATATTTTCGCCCTAACCGCCGCTCCAGCCTTTTTATGGGGACGGAATATCCAGCCGATAAGAAACCGCCGTTTCTTCCTGAAGCACCACTTCCTAGCTTGTTTTCTTCCAATAACACTGCCGAAATATTCTTTTCAGATAATTCTAAAAGCGTGTTTATACCGGCAAGACCACCACCGATAATGCAAATATCGGTTTCAACGGTTTCGTATAATTTTGAACGTAAATTAGCGCGGTGCTCTGTATGGGTATAATAAGTCTCTGTATCTATTTTCATTGCCCGCTTATCATCATTAGTACTAGATAATTTAAGTGTAGTTTCACGCTTAGGTTCAATTTAAATGCGCTCGTAATTATACAATCCTTTCAAGGGAGATACTGCATGAAAATAGCTGTTATGGGAACTGGAGGAATGGGTGGCTATTATGGTGGCCTCCTGGGGTCAGTTGGGGCAGATGTTTCATTTATTGCTAGAGGGGAACATCTAAAAGCTATCAAACAGGATGGCTTATTATTAAAAGGTGACGGAGACGAAATATGTTTGAAATCGATAATGGCGACAGACCAGCCAAGCGAAATAGGTGTGGTCGACGTCATTTTATTTTGCGTCAAACTTTATGATATTGAGACAGCCGCGGAAGTTATAAAGCCACTACTTGGTGATAACACGATGGTTATTAGTGTTTTGAATGGTGTGGATGGGCCGCAAAGATTGGAAAGAATAATTGGGCTTGGACGAGTTATAGGAGGTGCAGCGTATGCTTCTGCTTATATAGAAGCACCAGGAACTATAAAATATAAAAGCACGGGTGGGCGTTTAAAGATTGGCGAACTTTCTGGGGATATTAGCGAGCGCATAGATACTTTCAGAGCTATTTGTGAACCTGCTAGCTTTGAGTGTGAAGTAACGGAGAATATAGTGGGAGCGCTTTGGGATAAATATATTCTATTAGCAACGAATGCAGGGTTATCTTGCCTGTGTCGAAGCCCTGTCGGTAAGATTTATAACGATGCTGACCTATTAGAAGTGGCTATAGCCTTAATGGAGGAGGTGCGAGCTTTAGCGTTAAAACAAAATATTGCCATCGACCCCAACGTAATTGAGCACTCTTTAAAGTGGTCTAAAGGTTTACCGTCAGACCTATTTGCATCGATGTACCACGATATGGCGGCCGGGAAAAGAATGGAGTTGGAAGGTATGTCAGGTTACGTAAAAAGATTAGGAAAAGAACTGGGAGTTAGCACTCCATGCCATTCGCTGCTATATGGTGGATTAAAGTTCTTTAAAGACGGGCGGTTATAAGGTTATGATTTTGTTATAAAAAGGTTGAGGTTTCCATGGCCATTTATGTTGACGCGGACGCTTGCCCAGTTAAACAGGAGGTTGTGAGAGTAGCTGAGCGTCACAATCTTATTGTTTACATGGTGTCTAATAGTCTGATGAGACTGCCTCAGAGTCATTTAGTTAAACGCATTCTAGTCTCTGATGGTTTCGATGCCGCAGATAAATGGATATTAGAGAATGCTAAAAAAGGTGACCTTGTAATTACATCGGATATTCCGCTTGCTGCAGACTGCATAAAACATCAAGCCTACGTTATAACGCCAACCGGACATCATTTTGATGAACAAAATATTGGCAATGCTCGTGCTATGCGCGATCTGAATGGTTATCTCCGCGAAACAGGAGCAATACTCGATCAAAAGCGAAGTTTTAGTAAGCTCGATAGATCATCATTTTTGCAGAAGATGGAAGAAGTTCTTCAGCGTCTAAAACGTATCTAGTTATTTTGAGAGCTACTTAAAACTTTCCCAATCAAAAAGAGGTGGTTCTTTTTGGGCGAACCGTTTTATCGCTTCAGCATGAAAATCCGACTCCCGTGAAATAGCCTGAGCCATAGCTTCCATTTCTAGTATCGTTTTGTAGTCGTGGTTGAAAGATTGGTTCAGAATAACTTTTGCTAACCCAATTGCCTTTGTCGGTGCATTTACAAAACGTTTGGCAAAAGCCTTTGCTTCCGCTAGTGCGTTTTCCTGGCTCACTATATCGTATACTAAGCCCAGTTGCTTTGCTTCTTCAGCATAAACGCGTCGACCAGAAAAAATGAGTTCCTTCGCTTTTTGTAACCCTACTAGCCTTGGAAGAATGTACATACCGCCCCAGTCTGGAATAAGCCCAATTCTTACAAAAGCCTGCAATAAAAAACCCTTCGGGGTAGCGAGGACAAAATCTGCTGCTAAAGCAATATTAGCTCCAGCTCCTGCGGCAGCTCCGTCGATTAACGAAATCACAGGTACTTCAATATTAAGTAAGTCTATCATCTTCTGATGGTCGTCGCGCAGAGCTTCTCGTGCAAGGGCGGCCGATTTGAGACGCGAACCCATACTCTTTACGTCACCCCCGGCACAAAAAGCGCCGCCAGCACCCGTGAGTATCAATGCACGGACTTCTTCACCCGCTTTTTCTCGAACGGTTTTTAAAGCATGTGCTAACTCTTGTCGCATAACGGGAGCTAAGGCATTCCTAGCCTCTGGTCGGTTTAAGGTGATAACTGCTACACCTTCATCAATTTCAAACAGAATTTCGGTGAAATCCATATAGAGCTCCTTAATTTTTTTTGGTCTATAACTGCTTGTGGGTAGTATCCTAAAAACGAGACGTTATTCAATCAGATATTAGATCTATTGCCTTTTTAGTATCGGATGAACATAAAAAATTAATATGGTGGATTAGTTACGGCTTAAATATCCAGATTTAAATAGGGGGAGATAATGCGACGATTTGAAAATAAAGTAGCGCTCGTAACGGGAGGCGCATTCGGTATGGGGGCTGCAACAGCAAAACTTTTTGCTTTGGAGGGAGCCAAAGTTGTAATTGCTGATCTCCTAGAGGATGAGGCATCAAAGCGCGTTAATGAGATAACGGAACTGGGTGGCGAAGCCATTTACATCGAGCTAGACGTTACAAATGAAGACAAGTGGGAAAGCATTATCGAAAAAATTGATAGTAGGTATGGCCGTCTGGACGTTCTCGTTAATAACGCTGGCATTAGTGGCAGTGGTTATCAAGACCAAGGCGACGTTAAGGCATGGGAAGACTTGATGCGAATTAATGCAACGGGCCCATTTTTAGGGACAAAACATTGTGCTCCTTTAATTATTAAATCAGGCGGTGGCGCCATAGTAAATATATCCTCTATATCGGGCGTCGTGGGGCAGGGCTATATACACCCAGGATATAATGCCTCGAAGGGGGCAGTTAGAACAATGACAAAACAAAGTGCGGTGCGGTTTGCTAAAGACGGTATAAGAGTAAATAGCGTTCATCCGGGGATCATGCCTGCAATGCGAACTTCGGGGGTTACGGCAGATCCAATACATCGTCAGAAAATTCTTGATGCTTATGTTCCAATGAAAAGAGCGGGCGAGGCCGAAGAAGTGGGCAAGGCCGTTTTGTTTTTAGCATCAGAAGATGCATCGTATATTACGGGCGTTGAGCTGCCCGTAGATGGTGGATATCTAGCTATTTAGGTAAGCATCCCGCTAAACGAAAACCAAAGATAGTTTCTAATAAGAAACGCATACGAGATTGTGTGTAGTATTATTGAGACTTTCCGTTGACAAATTTACCGTTTAAATTCGAAGATCTGTAATAAGCGTATAACAACAAGGTCTGGCTTGAACAATTGTTACCTTTATCATCTCCCAGGCCTAAAAAAATTACGTTTTGTAGGTTAACCAACAGGGAGTAAGTAATGAAAAGTAGTCTCTTAAAGTTAGGGCTTGCGAGTGTTATTGGCTTCGGAGCTGTAACAACCTCCCAAGCTGCCACGAAGCTCGACATGGCGACGCCGTGGGGTGGTGGAATTATGCTTGAGTATGTGGCTCGAGGAGCCGCAGCTAATATGGAACTCTTCACATCAAACAATGTAAAAGTGGAAGTTTTTCCCGGTGGTACGCTTGGTAAAGCTCTTAAGGTTACGGATACTGTGAAAAAGGGCGTTGCGCAGATTGGACATAACTGGTCCGGATACGACTGGGGTGTGGATAAGACAGCCATTTTGTTTGGTGGTTTCGCAGGCTCAATGAGCTGGGATAAGATGATGCACTGGACATTCCGTGGCGGCGGAAAAGAGATGTGGATGGACTGGCGTATGGCCGAATTTGGTGTTGCTGCAGTACCTTGTGGTTCGGCACCGAGAGAGCTTTTCGCGCATAGTCACAAGCCAATAAGAAGCCTGGAAGATTATAAGGGTATGAAAGTTCGTACTGCAGGCGCATGGGCGGAAATCGCACAAAAACTAGGTGCTTCTACTGTAATTTTGGCGGGCGCTGAAGTTTACCCGGCCCTAGAAAGAAAAGTTGTCGATGCCATAGAATGGGGAACTCCAACTCATAACATCGTGATGGGTTTTGAAAAAGTTGCAAAATATATTGTTGTTCCAGGGGTTCATCAACCAATCGCTATGCATGAGTGCGCAGTGAATAAGAAAGTGTGGGACGGAATGTCTGACATGGTTAAAAAGCAAATTACTGCAGGCGGAAAAATGATGACCTGGGATCTTTACATGAAGCTCGGACATGATGACGCGCCAAACTGGATGAAGTACGTTAATAGCAAGAAAAACGAAATCATCGACCTTCCACAATCGTTTAAAGATGCTGCAAAGAAAGCAACCGATGAGTGGGCAGAGGAAACAGGAAAGAAAGCAAACGATTGGTTTAGAAAAATCTGGGCCTCTCAAAATGCTTATAAGGACGCTTGGTCTCAAGCACACCGTTATCGTTAAAAATAACGTCATAGCATAAAGAAAAGGCGTTAGTTCCTTTTTGGGACTAACGCTTTTTTTTACAAACTCTTACAAACCTCATAGAACCGTCTCATTTCTTCTATTTGCTGGTCTGTGTGTCCCGCCCCTTGGCCAGAAGTATAGAATGTTAAGTGGTCTGCGCCGAGTGTTAGCCATTTTTTGGCGGTTGACATCCAACCCTCGGGACTACCGTCACCAAAACGTATCCACGCCTCTATTCCAAAAGTTTTGGGATCTCGACCCTCGTCCGAAAGAAATTTATTAAGCTTGTCGAGCGCGTTAGCACTATTAGTTCCAGGGTTACCTAACGGTATCCAGCCGCTGCCATAAGTTGCGGCACGTTTTAGGGCGGCATCGGCTTGACCGCCAAACCAAATCGGTATTGGTCGTTGTTTGGGAAGCGGGTTTATACCGGCGTTTAGGACTGTATCGAACCTTCCGGAAAAGTTTACTGTCTTTTGCGTCCAAAGATTATTCATCAATTGAACTTGTTCATTTTGTTTTTGGCCACGTGTCTTCCAGTTCTCACCGAGTGCCTCATATTCAACTGGGTTCCAACCAACTCCAATTCCTAAGCGTAAGCGGCCATCGCTTAGAACGTCCAGCTGCGCCGCCTGTTTTGCTACAAGCGCTGTCTGACGTTGTGGCAGGATCAATACGCCGCTAACAAGGCCAACACGGGTAGTGATTGCCGCCATGAAAGATAGGGTGCAAAAGGTTTCATGGAAACAATCGTCAACGTCGTAAGGTCCATCAAAATTCTCATGCTTTTCTCTATCAGCGCCAAGAACGTGATCTGATACCTCTATGTAGTCAAAGCCAATTTCCTCGGCTGCTAGCGTCCACTCTCGAATTTGGTGAGGATCGCTCGGCATATCTCGTGTAGGAAAAAACGCACCAATTTTAGGGGACATATTGCGGCCGCTCCCTATCAACTTACCAGGTTAAATTAATTATTTCGTCTAAGAGCAGCATCAGCTCCGGCAAGTCGCCCTGTTACGGCTCCTCGCATAACGGATGTCGCGCCAGTATACGTTCTATAATAGATCCCAGCAACTTCTCCCGCAGCATATAAACCGGGAATTATATCGCCTTCGGTATTTAAGACACGGGCATTTTCGTCAATTTTAAGGCCGCCAAAGGTGAAGCAATTTGAACAAATAATGGGCCAAGCACGAAACGGCGGTGTAGAAATTGGCCGAGACCAGTGCGATTTGTTGATTGATAATCCCTCCGTCCGTAAGCCATCTGGGGTTAGTGGATCAAAATCAGTGTTTACTTCGGGGCAGGCGCTATTGAACTCGGTAACCGTATTCAAAAATTCGGCAGGATCTATCTTCATCTGCTCTGCGAGGCCCTCAAGTGTATCTGATTCTAGAGGCGGGACGCGCGTTCTAACAGTTGCATTCCAATTATGAATGTCATCTAATTTCTTATCGAAAACGGCATACGCCAATCCATTGCGTTGCTGCATAATTATGCGAGTTACAGCTTCATAGGTGGAGTCTACAAGAGCTGGCGCTTCATCTGTAAATCTTAATCCGCTGTCATTAATGAGAAGGCCGTAGGAATAGTTTAGAACCACCGGCTCCCAATCTTTAGATCGTGGGTCGACCGGCTGTGCGTGAAAACTACCATAATCTCCACATGGTGCAGCGCCTATGTCCAACGCCATTTTTATTCCTTCTCCACGGTTGTAGTGACCGCCCCTTGAAACAGGCCTAATAAACTGTGCTTGGGCTCCCACATAGTGACTTAACATCTCCGGATTACCTTCAAACCCTCCACAGGCAAGGATAATATTATTTGCTTTGAGCTCTAGAGGTGAGTTATTTTTTGATATTGCTTTTATTCCGGTTACAGAGCCAAAGTTATCTTGTATGAGAGTTCTTGCTGCTGTCTCGTAAAACCAAGTTATTTTCTCTTCTTCGTCTGCATATTTCCCTAGCGCGTCAACCAGTGCTAGACCGCCGCCAATAGGTCCCATTCTTGTGGTAGATTGGCTTAGAAAATAAAGTGGTAAAAAATCAAACTTAATCCCAAATGTTTTAAGCCATTTTAAAGCTTTTGGAGCTTCTTCCGCTATAGTTGCAATTAAATTTGGATCAACCACTCCTAACGATCTAAGGACAGCGGGTTGATTCTCTTTGTCTCTAACCAGATCTTCTAAAATCGAAAGGTCTGGCCATCCACCTGAGTTTTCCGCAAAACGATCTTCAAAATCCTCCGATACTTCATTTTCATTTTTCATGCGCCAAAAGCTCTCGGTGTAACGAGTATTTCCTCCTCTTTCATCTGGTGGTGCTCTTTCAACAATTGCTACATTGTCGCCGTTTTGTTGAGCTGTAATGGCGGCAGATAAACCTGCGATACCTGATCCAACTACAATTGTATCAAAGTTGTGTTGTGTGCTGATATTATTAGACATTTAATACTTTCTGGATTTCCATTGAGTTCTACTATCTTATAGAGTTCTACTAGTTGTTCCTAGGATATATACTTAGAACGAGTGTTTGGTAATAACTAATTTTGAAATAATCAGCCACTTGTTTACACTTACAATCGTTATGAATTTAACCCTAAGATGTTTTAGAAGAATCGATTTTGGTCTGCTAATTTTTGGATGACTTAACGTGAATATTAAAAATATTGTTTCGAGGCGTAGTTTTATTTTTTGTCCTGGACTCCGTCCAGATATGTTTCCTAAGGCAGCTAATTCGGGCACAGATATTGTTTGTATAGAATTAGAAGATGGAATTGCGCCGAAAGATAAAGATCAAGCCCGTAAACTAACGCTCGATCTTTTTACCTCTCCTCTTGATGGAAAGGGCGCGGAATTGATTGTGCGAATAAATTCGGTTCGAGATGAATTCGGTTTAGCCGATATTGAAGCGATCCTCAAAACGTCGTCTCCTCCGCCAGCTATAATGCTACCAAAGGTTAAAACACCTGATGAGGTTAAGTGGGTAGACGAGCTTTTTTCGGAAAGAGGACATGATACTAGGCTTCATGTGATTATAGAGACAAATGCTGGATTAGAGGCTGTCTACGACATTGCAAAATCGAGTAGTCGAATAGATGCTCTATTTTTTGGGGGTGTGGATATGGCTGCGGAGTTGCGGTGCAAAAATGCATGGGAACCTTTGCTGTATGCCAGAAGTCGCGTGGCTCATGCGGCAGCCGGTGCTGATCTAGATGTTATCGACGTACCTTACTTGGATCTAGAAGATCTGTCAGGAATGGTAACAGAAGCCGAATTAGTTCGAGATTTGGGATTTTCTGGAAAAGGCTGCATCCATCCAAAACAAATTAGTAGTATTAACGAAGTGTTTACCCCAAACGATGAAGCGGTAGCCAATGCAAAAAAAATCATAACAGCCTTTAAAAAAGCTGAAACAGGATTGGTTGTTATCGATGGGAAGTTAATCGAAAAGCCCGTATTACGGCACATGGAGAGAATCGTTGCTATAGCTAGCCGCGTCTCAGAAAAAAGATGACCTCGATTGATTACTTAAGGCGAAATGGGCAGCCTAATCATTCAGAGCAAATTGACAACATAAACATTTATGATCTTGCCAGCACTCTGAACCGTAAAGGTAATCCAGTGGATAGCTTAGATGCACCTAAAGCTATTGTTGTTGGAAAACGATTCAGACTGCTAGCGAAAAAAAGTTATGAACCAGCAAAATGGTATAGCGTGCGTATTTTACCAAATATGAAGAGTGATCTTGAAGCAGGATTTTTAAATTTAAACGATAACCTAGCTGAACAATTACTTGGTTTACGCCTGAATTGTCTACATTCTTTGAAAAAGAACGATTTTGGGTTCGATCGTATATTTATTTCTTTGTTGAAATAATACTGATATGACAAATCATCGTAAAACTGACGCGATTAAATGCGTGTTAAAGGGCATTTTGGAAAACTGTTGAGCTTCAGTTTTCTTCAATTTAACGACGACCCCATTCGCGGATTTAATTGTTGTTTTAGCCTTATTAAAGAGGGTTGTGGATCGCAATCTCTCTCCGCTTAAAATATCCGCGCGCAACGCGTGCGAATCCGCAACTTCAAATTTTTCAACTGGTGTAATGAGACTAGGCATATTTATCTCCATCAAAATAAGATGGGCTATATGACACATCAACGCGCCCTGTATCAGCGCAATTTTTCTAGAGCTGGTATGCGTTTTTTGCATAGTTGGAAAATAATGTTTTTTAAGAAAATTGAAGTTGTTATCGCTTTAACTGGACAAACACAACGGGCTGTTTATCTTTAGTTAAATTGGGAGCAGTTCTTTACTACTGTTCGAGTAGCACCGGGTGTCTATGATGAAAATGCTAGTTTTTATTTTTGGAGTTCTAATAGCGATTTTAGGGGCCGCAGTTTGGGGCGCTAGCCAGGTCTGGCTTAGTGGAGAGGATGTTGAAATAGGCTTTCATGGCGGCTTCGCTCTCATTCTTGGCGCACTGGGAAGTTTGTTGGTTGGCGGGTTTTTAATGGCTCTTCTCTTCTTTAGCTCTAAGTATGGCTATGATGAACAAGTTTTCTCTGCTGATGATGAAAAACATTGGGATTGAGCGTGCACTAGCACCATAGCTAATTTAAAATTGAAAAATTAATCGTATTGCTTCAGAGTCGTTGTGTAGTTTCTTAACGATTTAGGAATTGGGGAAAGTCACATGACCGAGTATTTACCGCCAACGCTTGATTGGGTGAGGGAACAGGTGGAGCTTTATGAAGGGAGTGGGGGCAAAGAAGGAACAACGCTCAGAGATACTGGCCTTCCATGCATTATTATAACGCATAAAGGCGGAAAAACCGGGGCCATAAGGAAAATACCGGTAATGAAAGTGAAGGTTGGGGAGGGGTATGTCTTGATTGGCTCATATGGTGGCCGTCCCAAAAATCCAGTCTGGGTTTATAATTTGCGCTCACACCCTGACGTAGAAATTCGTGATCATGAAGAAGTTTTGAAAATGCGCGTTAGGGAAGTTGAAAGTGACTCTGAACGCGAGCATCTTTGGAAGGCAAGTGTAGATGCGTACCCGCCGTATGAGGAATATCAGAGTAAAACCTCAAGAAAGATACCAGTTTTTATCGCGGAGCCTTATTGATACTTATCCGGCATACCTTTCGTTAACGTTTTGCAACTCGAATAAACTCACCGCTTATTTTTTAATAGTTGTGTTGTTTGCAAGAACGTTGTTGGAATATAGCCCGTCAATATCGTCTTGTTTATAGCCCACTGCTAAAAGAATTTCCTCATTGTGTTCACCGACTGTTGGCGGTTGTCTTTTAAGTGACGGCCTATTACGAGCTTTCCCAAACTCCAGTGGTAAATTTGGTAATCCAACAGTTTGTCCTGCTTCTTCACCAAAACGGGATACAAAAACATCGAGAAGTCCACCTGTTGCTAGTAGATGCGGATCATCAAATAAGTCTCCTGGCTGTCCCACGCGAGCCCACGATATTTTGCAAGTTTCGGCTTTAAATTCTATTTCTTTGCGATCGTGTCTTTGTAAACTTTTGCGCACGGCGGGAAGTAGCCATTCTCTCTCTTCCACTCTTTTTGGGTTTGTTGATAAACGAGGATCATTACGCAGGTCTGTTAGATCGAACTCTTCTACAAATCTCTCCCATTGTTGATCGGAAGTAACGCCAATAAATAGTTCTTCATCGTCTTTTGTTTGAAAAACATCATAAATTGCCCAAGCTCGTCCTCGTGCCGGCATTGGACGAGCCTCAGAGCCAGTCGCCGCCATGCCGGCCATGTGAGTACCCATTAGGAAAACAGCACTCTCAAAGAGCGAGCTTGACACTCTCTGACCCTTGCCAGTTTTTTCTCTTTCTTGAATAGCGGCCTGTATGCCGATCACCCCAAACATCGCACCCATAATATCGATCACTGAAGCACCAGCTCTCAATGGTTGACCTGGTGGTCCTGTCATCCAAGCCAACCCGGATTGGAATTGCACCACTTCGTCTAAGGCAGGTCTATTTTCATATGGGCCAGCTAAATAGCCTTTTAATGCAAGGTAGATTAACCTCGGATTAATATGCGATAATTCCTCAAATCCACAGCCAAGTCTTTCCATTGTTCCGGGCGCAAAGTTCTCAAGAATAACGTCTGTATCTGCAACCAATTTGTGTACGACTTCACGTCCCTCTGGGGATTTCAAGTCAACCGCTAATCCGCGCTTATTTCTATTTAATCCAGAAAAAAAACCAGCGCCAAAGCCTCCTAGACGGCGGGTTTTATCGCCATTGGGAGCTGGTTCAACCTTGATAACATCTGCTCCTAACTCTGCTAAGATTAAGCCTGCGGTTGGCCCCATAACGGTTTGAGTGAATTCCAGAACCTTGATGCCATTTAAATGCTTAAGCGTCATTATTGCAGGCGTTCGCGCCGAAAGGCATCGAGGCTTCCTGCATGGATAAGTTCTCCAGGTAATTGATGACCAACAATATCCTCGGCCAATCTACCGACTTCGATTAATTGGTCTAAATCAACGCCAGTTGCAATTCCTAATTCTTCGCAAAGTAATACGAGCTCTTCTGTACAAATGTTTCCAGCAGCTTTTGGCTGGCCGGCAAATGGACAGCCGCCAAGACCGCCAACCGTTGAGTCAAACTGTCTTACGCCCATCTTCAAAGCGGAGTAAGCATTTGCGATGGCAAGCCCTCTCGTGTCGTGAAGATGAAGGGAAATAGTCATATCGGGCCAAACATTTCTTACTTCACCAACAACTCTTTCTATTCGGTGCGGCGCCGCCCAACCCATAGTATCAGCTAGCGAAAAAAGTGTTATTTCAGCACCGGTTTTCGCAGCAATTTGCATGCCGTCTTCGAGTGTTTTAATCACTGTCGCTGGGCTTATGTCACCTTGGTAGTTACATCCGAATGCGGCCATTACACCAATTCGATTAACAGGAATGCCAAGTTCAAGATGAGACATGACGTGCCTTTCCATTGCGGCCATGTTTTCGGCGTGAGTTCGGTTCAGGTTCTTTTTTGTAAAGCCTTCAGATGCCGTGAGAGAAATCGAGCCAGAGATCGTAAGTTTGTCCTTAAATGCCAATGCCCGATCAAGCCCATTCCCGTTAAAATAAAGGCCGGTGTACTCCACATCCTCATGCGCATCGAAGCTTTCTACAACCTTTTCAGCATCCGCCCAACCAGGGACCAACCTAGGGTTTACGAAAGAACATGCCTGTATATGTTTGAGACCTGTTTTGGAAAGTGCATCTATTAATTTGACCTTGTCCACTGTTGAAATTGGACCGGGTTCTATTTGAAACCCCTCTCGTGGGCCTTCTTCGTGGATTTCTACTGTGCTGGGCAAATCAGACATCTTTCCGATCCTTTTTTATTAACAACCAAACGTATTGGGCGATGTTAGTAGCCCAATGATATCATCGGAGATTATGAATTTCTCTCACGAAGATGTCCAGCTTTGACATTAAGATAAAAAGCACCGTTATGAAGAAATAACAATATTCCATACGGAGGTCTAGGAACTAACTTTGATAGACTGTTTAATCTATATATTGAGTTTCATCCAATTGACTTGAATAAGTTATCAAGTTTATAGACTTTTAAATATTGCTTCTTGTTAGGTACTTCGGACGAGGCGACCAGGTAAATTTAATGTTGATTGCCCCATGTATCTGACAATTTTACCAGATAAGATAGTTGCATCGTACCCGTCAATTGTCTGCACCATCCTGCGGCCGCCAGCTGGCAAGTCGTAGCGAACTTCGGGATAGTTGATGCGCAACTCTTGATAATTAATAATATTTATATCGGCTTTTTTCCCAACCCTCAGAAGACCTCTATCGTTTAGGCCGAGAACATTGGCATTATCAGAGGTCAACCGTTTAATTGCCCATGGCAAACTAAATTTTCGACCTCGTGTTCGATCTCGCGTCCAATGGGTAAGCATATATGTTATCGCGCTTGCATCACTTAATATCCCAACGTGAGCTCCTCCGTCTCCCAATCCTATAATTGTGCCTGGATTTTCGAGCATATCGGCGACACTGTCGAGATTGCCGTATGAGTAGTTGGATAATGGACGATAGAGAATACCTTTGCCCTTATCCTTCAAAAGAAAATCATACGCTAGTTCTTCCGGAGAAACACCCTTGGCAGATGCCTGTGATGCGATGGAACATTCAGGTGGCGGTTCGTAATCAGGTGGGTCATTTAAGGGGAAAATACTCGCCCAATTTAATATACGCGAACGCATTATATGTTCCCCTTGAGGTTCTGTAAGCATTCTCTTGCGAAACGACGGACAGTTCAAATGGAGTATTTTCTGGTCATGAGGCAGTTTTTCTATACTTTTCCATGCATCACAGGCCATAAATGGATTAAGGGAAAGCTCGAAGCTTAGCATAACGCCTGTCGGCCGTGTTAGTACTTGTCCAAAGATATTTTTTCCGTCTTTGTGCGCCCGCGAAATATCTTTCATCGTTTCGCGCCATAATTCCGGTCTATCATTTCGTTGTAAAACTGTTATAGTCATCGGCCGACCCGACACATCAACCATGTTGTTTAGCAACAACATTTCTTGTTGAGGGTTGTCAAAATCTGAGATTACCTGCAGCCAACCTTTCCCGGTTTTACCGACGGCCCGACTTATTTCTATTAGCTCTTCTTCCGGCGCCCCTAGTGTTGGCGTGTACTCGCCGGCAACAGTTCTATGGTTAATCGTTCGGCTGGTTGAAAAGCCAAACGCTCCCGAGCCGATTGCATTTGCAGCCAGTTGAGCCATATCCTCTCGATCTTTTGAAGTTGCCGCATCTCGGTTAACTCCCCGATCTCCCATGACATAGACACGTAAGGCCGCATGTGGAACCTGCGTTAAAATATCTAAATCATAATTTTTTGCGTCTATGGTGTCTAAATATTCATCAAAAGTTTCCCACGTCCATGGAAGTCCCTCTGTTAAGACAGGTTCTGGAATGTCTTCAACGCCTTCCATTAGCTCGACGAGTTGATTTCGTTGATTAGGTTTACATGGTGCAAATCCGACACCGCAATTTCCGATCATAGCAGTCGTCACTCCGTTCCAAGACGAAGGATCAATTCTATTGGCCCAGGTTACTTGGGCGTCATAATGGGTATGTATATCTATAAATCCAGGAGTAACAACGCGGTCTAAAGCATCTATTTCTTCTTTGCCTCGGGGAATGAAACCGCCAATTTGGGTGATTAAACCATCTGTTATCGCCAGGTCTGACACGAAGGTTTTACCACCAGATCCGTCAACAATCTGTCCATTTCTAATCACAATATCAGGCTTTGGATCCATGGCTATTCCAATTAAAACTCACAGTCTAAAGTGAATTTACTTTAAAACAGGAACTGAAGCTATAAAAGCGCCTTTTACTTTCTTTTTATAAAACAAGAGATTGGAAGACATTTAGCTGAGATACCCCGGATCAACTCATTAAAGTCGCATTTAAAAACCATATTTGGGTGGCCAGCAGCAGCCCAGACCTCATTATACTGTAACAAAGTTGAGTCAAAATATGTTTCAAGCTTAGTTTGATGTCCTAGAGGTTAAACCCCACCAATTGCAAAACCGGTACGGTTTTTTACGTCCGTGGGTTTTGCCATAGTCAAATTTGCATTTAAAACGTTAGAGGTTTCTAGTAGATCAATATTATTCGAGCCAGACACTAAAAAAAGGATAAGCGCATTTGTATCTGTGTTAATAACAACTATTGACTTGATGATTTGAGCTGCAATGCAGCCACATGCTTGAGCAGCGTCATCTGCTGTTCGAGTTGATGATGGCATTTCTAAGATATCGATACTTAAACCTAATTCCTTAGCTGCCCTTAAAACGCGGGCTGTGCTCTTGCCATGCTCCATTATTTTTGTCCATTTGTTGCCTGTAATAAATAGTCTTTTATTCTAATGAGATTGTTTGATAATATGAATGGTGAAGGCATTTATAAACAAGGTGAGGGTGTAATATGTCGGCTTTTTATAAGCCTGATCTCGAAACGGAGTTGGACAGTCCTTTCGTTAGAGATGAAGAAGATAAATTAATCAGAAGGTCATATTGGCTAGATAAAAGTGATAAATCACTCGTTATGATTATGACAAACGGTATTGGTTCTAAACTTACAAATGATGAGAAGAGGGCTCACCTTTTAGATCTCAACAAAGAAAGTTTAATCGATGAAATCTGTGTTCAAGAGATCCTTCCGCCTGAATAACACTCAAAGATGCAACAAATGGAAAGGTTCATAATCGTTGCTGGTTCATTCAGTTAACAACTTTTAATTTGGTAGCCTTTTCATCAAGTAGAGCGGTGTGCTTGCACAAATAAAGCATGTGCCATGTTCGTTTTAGAAAGAGAGTTTACAAGATCACTTAACTTGTGGCTTAGAAACACCAACAGAAATCTGATACCATTGGGAACAACGTGAACAAAAAAATACTTGAAGCACTATTGAGTTTTCTTCTTTTTGGGTCTGGTGCAACAGGTCTTATGATGATCTGGGTGTTGATAGCGGAATATAAAGTTGATGATTGGATCGTGTGGCCACCTGTTTTGCTTACGGTGTCAATTGTTATGTTTTTCCTTTCGTGGAGCATCTTGAATTTTATTAAGAGAAAAAATAGAGAAGAGTGAAGTCGCTAGTTTTTGAGAGGAAAAAATTAACAATATCAATAAAATAGACGAAAAAGCTAATGATATCGTCAAAGGCTACATTTCTGCATTGAATGAGCGGAGTGTAGCCTCACTGGAAAGATATCTCCATTTCCCTCACACGCGAGTAATGCTAGATGGAGAGTCAAGATGCTGGGAGACTGCGAGAAAATATCTAGATGATTTTCAAAGTCGCTTAGAAGAAGATAGTTGGCACTCTACTGAGCTGCTTAGCGTTGACACTGAGATCATCTCAAAAAAGAAATGCCACACCCGCATCAGCTTTAAACGTTTAAGAAGAGACGGTAGCATTATAAACACATACCATTCTCTATATGTAATTACTGAAAAAAACAAAAGTTGGGGCATTCTCTTTGGTTCAGGGACAGGTTAACTGTCTGGGTTGAAAATTAGATTACCCCAGTTTTGTTTGATGCTTGTGATTATGCAAACCCTTTGCTCGATGGCAATGGCATTTGGATATTTCTAGCTGGTCTTACTGATGTTTTAGTTTTGCTTTCAAATAGATTTTGAATAGCGTTTACGAATGCCGTGGACTGAAGTCTTTTGGCTCGGCGGTGTGCTTCCTCGATTTCTTCGATTGAGAGTACATGTGACTGATATAATGGGTCTTTTTGATATTCGTACATTTTTTGTCCTTATATTTTTGGTTGATTTATCAGATATCTAATGTTGGGGGTGCTGTATGCCAAGAGCTGTTAAAGCAACCCTGAGATGCAAAAAACACATAGCTTTTGCACTTGAAAAATACTGGATATATTTTGATAAAATATAGCAACTAAGCGAATAAGAGCTCGATGAGGTTTGAAAAGGTTGCATTATTGCCTGATAAGACAAACCAATTTATAAATGTGTTACCAGGAGATATTGTGAGGAATTAACTATGAGTGCGTATTTAATTGTCAGAGCAGAAGTTGATCCATCGGTCAGAGAAGGTTTCGACACTTGGTATCAGAATGAGCATTTACCCGACGCAGTAAAAGCATTCAAAGCATTAAGCGCTAAGCGGGGCTGGAGTGAGGTAGAGGATAATGTCCACATAGCATTCTACGAATTTCCCGATGCAAATACCGCTAATAATATAGCTTCTTCTGATACCATAAAGGAGTTTATAAAAGAATTTGATCGTCATTGGGAAGGCAAAGTGACTAGGTCACGTGATGTGGTGGAGTTTTCTCAAAAGATTTGACTATATCTTCTTTAAATTTGTTATATCGGTTACCCAATCTAGCGCCGAATTAAAAAAGGCCTGTTGTCTGGGTATTAAGCTTTCTCGCTGATCCACGGTTCCAACTCTGATGCCAAAACGTCCTGGCTTTCCGTCCGCTGGTTTTGCGTAGATTCTCGTTCCGCAGGTGGAACAAAATGCAAGACTTCTCCGCGCCCCACTATCAGCAATCTTTTCAAAGTAGGTAAGTTTACCATCCTCCAGAATAAATTCTTCGTTAGTTACGCCTACCACCACCCCGTAGGCGGTCCCTGAGTTAATTTGACAGTCTGTGCAATGGCAAATTGTAACAGTTTTAGGGTCTATAGTCGCCGTGTATCGAATCTTTTTACAAAAACAGCCTCCGGTAATTCTCATTTAAAAACTCCACAACTCATTAAACGAAAACACTATTTATAAACTATTATAGAAATGTATACGGGTAGTTTTAAGCTGTAATGTAAAACTGTATAATAGTTTGGATTGAAAAGTAATCTTTCAATTATTTCAAATTATGTTGTTGAAGGGCTGTTACTGCACCAATGAAGCTAGCCAAAGATACTAAAATTATGATCCGGCAGTCGCCAAAAGCACGTAAACGGCTGGAGAAAGTCATTGATAAATATCCAGGAGACGCGATAGCGCTGTTGAGACGCTGGTTGCAAGAGCGTAATGTTAAAAAATAGTGTTGATCAGGCGGTCTTTTACATATTTATAACTTCGGGTAGTATAATGCTTATTGAGGGCTTCTTTTTTAATTTTTGGGTGAAAGAGCACAGTAGGAGAAAATAATGTTGGTCGTTGTATCCCCCGCTAAAAAACTCAACATGCAGTCGATGCCTAGTGTCGCGTCGAGCCGTCCTCTTTTTTCAAAAAATGTCGACGAGCTTGTCTCCAACATGCAGAAATTTAGTGTGGATGAACTTAAAAACACAATGGGCCTGAGTGATAAACTAGCAAAGCTAAATTTTGATCGCTTTGCTGCATTCGGTTCACAGGAAAAAAAATCTGCCGTTTTTGCTTTCGACGGAGATACGTATCAGGGGTTGGACGCGACATCTCTAGATGATTCAGATCTAGAATTTGCACAAACGAGACTGAGAATTCTCTCTGGCCTATATGGACTTTTGAGACCTCTGGACGCAATAGAACCTTATAGATTAGAGATGGGGAGTAAACTTGAAGTGGGGCAGGCTAGTTCGCTCTATAAATATTGGGGAAGTTCGCTCGCAAAAAAGCTGAACGAGCAAGCAAAAGAAACGAAAAGTAGCGCATTAGTTAATTGCGCGTCACAGGAATATTTTAATGCCGTAGACCTCAATGCACTGGAATTGAAGGTTGTCACTCCGATGTTTTTAGAACGCAAAGATGGTAAAGTAAAAATGGTAAGTTTTTTTGCTAAGAAGGCTAGGGGGATGTTGGCAAGATTTGCAATCAAGAACCGTTTAACAGAACCAGGTCAGCTCACTGATTTTGACTATGGTGGGTACATATTTAGTTCGGAAGACTCAGACAACTCAAAACTTGTTTTTACGCGACCCTATCCGTCTTAAGGATAAGGTTCGTTAAGGGTATTTAGACCCATCCTTTATATTAAAAGGTAGTTTGGATATTTGCCTTTACAGGAAGGATAGACGGTATGGAATTTTCCAATCTTCTTACTAAAATGACCCAGGCGATATGCCAGGAAAGACCAATAGATGTAGCAGCGTGTTTTTGCGAAGACGGCGAATATCACGATGTTTTTTATGGCCAGTTCGTTGGCAGAAAAAGTATTATTAATCTTATAGAAAATTATTTTTACCGGGACGCGCGTGAGTTCAGATGGGATCTTCATGATCCAGTATCAACAGGGTCTATCGGATATTGCCGATATATCTTTAGTTTTGAGTCAAAGTTGGAAGCCGCGGCCGGAAGACGGGTGGCATTTGAGGGGATAGCAAATGTCAAAATTAAAAACGGATTAATTTATCAATATTCAGAGGTCGCTGATACTTTCCCGGCGCTACAACGGCTTGGGTTTACCTCTGATAGAATTGGGAAAATGGCCTCAAAAGCAGCCAGTAGGTTAGAAAGTCGACATGAATTATCCGGTCACCTTTGAAATACAAGCTTTTGCAAAATATTTACTAGGTTCGATATACCTCACTTCAGCAAACAGATAATTAGAGGAGAAACAACATGTATGCTGCTTTATTTCAAAAGCCCAGCTTTTTGAGCTTTTTGTGAAAGTCTTTCCGTTGACTTAACACTATCAGTAATAAATCGCTCGTGTGTACCATGTCCAACTAAGTCAAAGTCATCGTTTACTGTAATCTCAAAAACCACGCGCCGGCGGTCAAGGTTTTTTAGTAATACTGAAATTTCAACAGACATGCCCATAAGTGTTGCGCCGACATGCGAGATGTTTACTTGGGTTCCGACAGAGTCTTCATTCGCGTCTGCATGTTCAAGTATATAGTCTTTGCATGTCCGCTCGATATCCCGAATCATCTCTGGCGTTGCATAGACATCAAAATTCCCTCCAGCAACGGAAATTGTTTTGCTAACGTCGATTTTAAATCTTCGGGTTGTTTTATTGCCTACTTTAAATGTTTCTTTCATCAGAATTTCCATTGCCAGTTAAATAATTAGATGAGAGGAGCTGGTCCCTCAGATTGATCAAAAAAAGTTTACGGAAGATATGCAAAATATCTTTATCTTTTTTCTAATTTTTCCCATTCGTTAGTAATCAGCTTCATAGTAGCTTCAGCAAGGGTTAGCTTTGTATCCAAAGAGCAATAAGCCAAGGTTCCAAACCAAACTAAATTCTTATTCAAGTCGATGATCGGGACTTTGTCGAAATTTTTATTGGCTGCTGTCGTTTTGTTGACCTCGTCAATGAAACTGATAACCCAATTTGTGATGTCTTTCTTAGCTGTCTCATGGTGTTGCCACGAGATAACATCAAAGCAAAGTGTCGCCCCAACACCTTTTTTGATTGAAGGGATAGTTTCGCAATATGACACCGAGCTCCCAATAATCATCGAAAGGAAAAATGCAGATACGAAATGCCGTTTAATATTTATAGAATATTGAAAAAATAATCTCATTTGGTCATTTTTTTGGGTTTTTAAAAGGTTTTTCCTCGGTCGGCCCGTCTGCCTTCACCCAGGCACTAAAACCGCCGGCCATGTGAGCAACTGGTTTCAATCCCATATTCTGCACAGTTTGTGCCGCTAATGCGGATCGCATACCGCCAGCGCAGAAGAATATATACTTCTTTCCCGATCCAAAGTCTTTTCTATAGTAGGGACTATTTGGGTCTACCCAGAACTCTAACATTCCTCTTGGCGCGTGAATTGAACCTGGTATAGCGCCGTCGCGCCACAGTTCTCTTATGTCCCTTATGTCAACTAGAACTATTCCCTCATTTTTATGAACGCTTAAAACGTCTTCAACGGTTAGCGTTTCTATTTCATTTTCCGCTGCTTCACAAAGTTCCTTTATACCTTTTGTTATCATTGCGTTTTTTCCTCAAATATTTTGATCTAATTTCTCAATTGCCTACAATTTCTTTTGATAGGGCTTTTTTTAATGGATATAACAGTGCAAGCAGAGCGAGCGTAATAACGGTTAATGTTATAAGCGCGTATGAGAAACCGCCCGTCGCGTCATGAACTAACCCTATTGCTACGGGTCCTGATACCCCTCCAATTTCCGCCGCCGTAAAAAAAAGTCCACCGGCCGTTCCTGCTCTCTTTGGCCCAACATTTGGAATTTCGACCAATAATAAAAGCGCAACGGTCATCATGGCGCCTCGGGCTATCCCTTGAAGCACCAAGCCTGTCAGCATAACCGGTCCGGGGGCGATTTGTAGAAGTAACGTTGCAACACAACTGGAAAATATGAGTAGCGCTAAAATTATAATTCTTTTCTCTGGTGTTGCGTATCTTGGTATTAAAAGAGCACTGAGGACGCTAACTGCAGTTGGAATTGACGCCCAATAACCCGCTGAAGCAGCAGATAATCCGTGCGCTCTAATTATTTCTGGAAGCCAATTATTTAAGCCATGGTTTATGAAAAATATACCAATACTTAGAGCTAACACCAACTGGACACTTGGGATGGTGGCGAGGCGCTTAAACGTTTTGGGGATGGAATCTCTGGTTGTTTCAGAGACGGCACTTTTGATGATTTCGCCCGCAGCATTTTGAGATAAGAGCAACCACAGCAAACCGGAAAAAAGAGTAAAGAAACCATAGGCACACATAACCAGCCGCCAGTTCTCATCAAAAAATGGTAATAATACGCTATTGGTGGTTGAGGCTGCTATCACGCCGCCGAGACCGGGACCCGTTATATAAATTCCCATCGCCAGGCCTCGATTTTTTCCTTGAAATAAAAGTGCAATAACTTTTGGAGCGCCAATTGAAATTAAAGGGCCGCCGAGTCCAAAAATAGCAACTGCAAGAAAAAGTGTTAAATGGGTGTCGGCTGCGCTTCGCAATAAACCTGAAAGGCCCATTGTTAATGCGGCGATTAATAGACCGCGTCGAGGCCCAATACGGTCAATTAAGAAACCGCAGGGAAGGGCTGCAAGAATATATACTAAGGGCCAGGCTCCTAATACTGTGCCCATTTCACCAAAAGTCATATTTAGGTCGTCTGTTATCGGCGTGACCAGTGGGCCTAGAGCCGCAACGGTTAGGCCAAAACTAAAATAGATCAACCATACACCACATAAAACAACCCACCGGTAAGGCCCTTTAGGTTCATCAGTTGCCGTAAAGTGCGTCATCTGTGTTTGTCCAAGATCAGTTGTCCACGTAGCAAATCCTTTGCGAAGTCGTTGCAAGTTGTGCAAGTTCAACGCTGGTTCAAGCTATCCGGCGAAATATAAACACTTTTTGAGATAGGATTGTAACAAAAGGGTAACTTTTTAATATTGCTATAATCGCAATAGTATAACGTATCAATTAATAATATTTCTAGGAAAATTAGTTATGAAAAATTTTATTGCGACACACGAGTTTAAATCTGCGGAACTTCGAGAACAGTATTTTCAAGCCTTTTCCCAAATGTCCGAAGAGGATATAAGCGCAGCTGTCAATGGTGACAAAGCCCAGTGTCAAATGAATTGGGCCAATGGCATGAGTTCCATGAGAATGTTCTGCTGGTGGAAAGCGGAAAGCGGGGAAGCAATAATCGAGCAGCTTGGCGATATGAATAACTTTTTTGATACGGTCTGTGAAGAAATGGATAGCGTTGCTGACTTTCGTTAATATTCTATTACGGAGTATACGGTGTTGGATAATCATGATGGGGGCTGCCTTTGCGGAAAAGTTCGATATACGGTGTATGGGCAGCCTGTTAGGGCCGGCGTGTGCCATTGTAGGTATTGTCAACTAAGAGCAGGAAGTGCCTTCGGTACTCTGGTCTATTTCTCACTGGAGAAATTGCAATTACGCTCAGGGAAATTATCCGAGTATCATTTCAGAACTGAGATGGGTAGGACATGGAAAAATGAATTTTGCAGCACCTGTGGTACTACGTTATTTATGTATTTAGAGGCATGGCCTGGTGACGTTGGGGTTGCTGGAGGAACATTTGATCCTCCTACTTTTTGGTTTAAACTTTCAGGAGAAGTATTTAAGAGATCGAAAGCGCATTTTGTAGGCGACATTGAAGCGCCGCGAAAAATGGAAACGTGGTTTAACTATGAGGCACGAGGCACGGAGAGTTGTCACTTAGATGGTAGCCGTAATGCGCTAATTGAGCCTGGTGCTGATAAGGAAAGTTAAAGTTTATGACAGATCAATTTGAGCCGAATGAGGAAGATTTTTCCATAATTAACTCCATTGCTGAAAGTGACATGGACCGACCAGTTCTGATGCTTAATCTTAATCGGTATTTTGAATCTGTGAGTTTTCCCGATGGCAAACTTTATAAATCTTACATGGATGTTCTTTCGAAGTTATTAGAGAGCCTTGGCGGTAAAATTTTATGGCAAATGCCCTCGTATGGTCAGCCGCTTGGTGGAGAAAAACTCCATGAGATTATAGCAATTTGGTATCCGTCACATGAAGCCTTCTTATCGTTAAGAAAGATGCCGCTTTCTGAAGAAAACTTTAAGCTTCGAGCCATGTGCGTGGAGCATGCAGTGTTGCACAGATGTCCTGGGGACCTCTTTCTAGATTAATTACCATTAGCCTAATTTAAGTTTAAAAATACTTAGATTTATACTGCAGACAATTTAAACGCTTTCCAAAAAAGTTATTATGGGTTGCTTAACTATTATAGCTTGCTGAACAGCCAAACGTTCTGGAGAATTAAAAAAATCAAAAAAAACTTGTTTTGATGGTGCGGTCCCTATCACAAAGCTTGTTTGTGGTTCGCTGGCGTTTTTAAAAGCCTTGAAGTTAATACCCGCTTCTTGTCTTTGGTCTTCAAGTTCATTAAACAAAGCTAACCAATTTTCAAAATTTTTTACATCGGCTTCAATGATTACGGTGATAGACATAGTACCCTCGCTTTTTAATCAAAGTTCAAGAAAAATATATTAGCTGAGTATTGTTCAAAGGAAACGAAATAATGACGATCTTCCCACAGCATGAATTACATCGGGCAGCAGGAAACCTAGCCAAGAATAACGTCAATCCTGGCGAAGATGTCCTTATCGTAACAAGTTCAGACCAAGACGCGAGGTTGGTTGATTCATTAACGGCAGCAGTATCCGGAAATAATCCTAAAACTGTTTCCACTATAGTGATTGCTTGCCCGGAAACACTTAAAAACTTTCGTCATCCTGATCCCGTGTTGGCAGCCGTAGAACATGCAGACCTCACTATTGTTGCAACGACTATTAATTTCCCAAGAGCTTATGATGACTTAAGCGAAGTTGTTTATAAATCGGGAAAACGACAGGTCCTCATTAACAATGCGCCTTTAGAGGATTTTGTCAGGGGCGCTTCGCTTGCAGACCCTGTAGCCTTAGACGCGGATACAAGAAAACTTGCAAGGCGGATTTCAGATGCGAAAAAAATACGTGTTACTTCCAGTAATGGGACGGATCTATGCATGGATATCTGCCGACCATGCATATCGTTGACTGGGTTTGCCGATAGGGAGATGGGATTTGGATCTTTCCCCAGTGGTGAAGCAATGTTGGTGCCAGAGGAAGATACGGCTGATGGAACCTTTGTGGCCGACTCGTTTGGTCAAGTAGTTTACATCGATGGCTCTGGTCCGCAAATTGGGCTTATTAGTGAACCCATAGAAATGCATTTTGCCAAAGGGAATTTAGTTGAGATTAATTCGGGTAGAGATAGTCATAAACTCAAAGAGATCATAAAGGCGGGAGATAAAAATGTGACCAGGTTAGCGGAACTCGGTATTGGCACCAATCCAATGGCCAGAGAAATCGGACATGTTGAGAATAAGTTTAGAAAAGGAACGGCCCACATAGCTCTTGGCGATAATCATTTAATTGGGTGGGGTGCGGTAAAAAAGTATGGTGGGCAAATTATCAGCAATAGGCATATTGATTTGGTTGCAAATAACATTGCTCTTCAACTGGATGCGGAAGTTGTTGAGTTCTAGAAGAGATTTGGACGCGGCCGTGTTCCAAGCGGAAATTGACCGCATGTCGTTTTTCTATTCAGGAAGCTCGAATTGAACCTCGTTACGACGCAGGAATGGGAGAGTCCAAGGCGGATTATAGAAGGCATATTTTGCGTTGCCAACTTTGGAGTAGCTAGACCCATTCATATATATTTCTAGTTCATTCGTATGCTTAGTAAGGTTTTCCTCCGTGCTCCTGCCGGAGAAAGTTATCACCGCATAGCGTTTAGAAGGTATCTGGATTATTTTTATTCTATCATTTATTGGATTCGGAATAGTATCTATCGAAAACTTCGAGGGCATTATGAAACTTATAGCCCATTCTGTATCCGTTTTTTCCTGCTGAACTGGCGCAGTCATCGCGATTTTAATCCCCTCCTGCTGCGTTATTGGACCATTCATTGAAAGTTGTTTTTCTCCCTCGTTATTACCAAAAATGAAATCTGCTAATATTCTAAACCCATCACTGATCGAAGCCTGACGGGAGCCAGCCGTCTTTACCTCCGCGATGATCAATGGAGGATATTGCCTAATTTCTATATTTTGTTCTTTCTTTAATATTTTGTAGGCGGGAACCTCAACGTTACTCATAATTGGTCCGATCATAGCAGCGCCAAAAACTAAAACGACGACTAGTAAAAGTATTGCCACGAATATTTTTTTTTTCATCTTTGAGAGATATTTCGCATTGGCTTTTTTATGTTTTAAAGACGTCCGTTTATAAACTTTTACGTGCACCCAGCCCGGGATCAGATAGAGGACCAGACATTCTGTCTATCGGTTTACTTTACTCTCGATATTCGAAACAAACCACCGTCTTGTTCGTCATTTAAAATGAGAATGCTACCGTCCTTTAAAACTTCAACATCCCGTACCCTTCCAACTACGTTCTTCAAGATGCTGGTTTCAGATATGGGGTAACCGTTTTTTCCCATGCTCACGACGAACAAGCGCATAAACTTGAGACTTCCAATTAAAAGTTTTCCGCGTAGCTCTGGGAACATGTTTCCATAATAAAAAGCCATCCCAGACGGTGCTATGCTTGGTGTCCATTTCCAAACAGGGTCGGTAAAACCTTTTGGGGAATAGTTAAGACCGATGTCGCCGCCGATATATTCTTTACCATACGAAACTTTAGGCCAACCGTAATTTTTTCCATAAGAAATGATGTTTATTTCATCACCGCCGCGCGGGCCGTGTTCGTGCGACCAAAGCGCCCCGGTTCGATCGTTAAATACCAGGCCTTGCGGGTTTCGATGACCTATCGAATAGATCTCTTTTGCCCAGTTTTTATTTAGAGAACGTGGTGTTTTGGCCGGGGGTAAACTTATATGAATAATCGTTCCTGAGTGGTTTCTAGGGTTCTGCGCGTTGTTTCTCTCACCTCTATCTCCTACTGAAGCATAGAGAATGTTGTCCTTTATAGCTAACCGACAACCAAAATGGACGCCGCCCTTGGATGGCTTATTTGATACAAATATATCCGAACCGTTCACTAATGTATCACCATCCAATGTTGCTCGAAAAACAGCCGTGCTGCTTTCGGATGAAGAAGTGGGTTTGGAGTAGCAAAGGAATACAATTATTTTGTCCCCGATTTTTTGAGACGTCACATCTAGTAAGCCACCCTGGCGATATTCGACGACTTTTGGTGTGTTAGTTATTTTTTTACTGATTTGAGTAGACACATTAATAAGATAAAGTGACCCAGGGCGAGTGGTAACCAAGACCCGCTGGTTGTCTAATGACGTTAAACCCC
>Ga0208624_1000134_pt1 | contig 37854 bp, 29 predicted proteins | sample Knorr_S23_td_DCM_FD_185607 | JGI IMG/M metagenome (GOLD analysis project Ga0208624, IMG submission 185607) | Marine microbial communities from Southern Atlantic Ocean transect - Knorr_S23_td_DCM_ad_71m_LV_A (SPAdes) (version 2) | ecosystem: Environmental > Aquatic > Marine > Oceanic | place... | reverse complement strand
CAACGCGGCTGGCGCCCCCTCCTCTGGCTTCTACTACGACGACGGTCCTGACGGCGACTTCAGGGCGCGCACCGAGAACATGTTCGGCAGCGCTCTCGGCGACGCCATCTCCACCGCTGGCGGCCTGACCTTCCAGCTCGACTTCCTGAACGACCTCGAGGTCTCCGCCATCATGCGCGCGGTCGAGAAGACGTCTCAGTTCGAGCTGATCAACGACCAGGTGCTGAGCGTCCACAACACGCAGCGCGCCTTCGTCACGGTCATCAACCAGAAGGCCTATATCCAGGACTTCGACGTCGAGGTCGCTCAGTTCCAGGCGGTCGCTGACCCGCAGGTCAACGTCCTTCACGAGGGCGTCGTCCTGGACGTCCGCCCGACGATCCACCACGACCGCAAGTACCTGCGCCTCGAGATCCAGCCCACCGTGGCTCAGGTCGTCGCGCTCGAGCCCTTCTCCTCGACCCTTGGTGGTAACACCTCCCCGGTCGAGTTCCAGCTCCCCGAGCTTGAGGTGCAGAGCATCTTCACGACTGCTGACATCCCGGATGGCGGCTCGGTCATGCTCGGCGGCCTCTCAAACGTGCGGAACATTGAGCGCCGCGCTGAAGTGCCGTGGCTCGCGAAGGTCCCGCTGATCGGCTTTTTCTTCAAGGAAGAGGGCTACAACGACGAGAACGAGTCGCTGATGATCCTCATCCGCGCGCGTATCACCGACGTGCGTGACGAGGTCAAGCGCCTCGAGGCGTCCTTCTAGGGCCCCTAGGCCACCCCATCAGAGGAGGGTCGCTCGACGAGAGCGGCCCTCCTTCGTATACAGACCGCGCCTCCCTCACCTAGCCCCCCCCTCTTGAGCTATGCTCAAGAGACGCCAGCCCTCTCCCCCAGAGGCTCTCCCCATGTCAGCTCTCAGCGCCGTCCTCTTCGATATCGACGACACCCTCTTCGGGACCACCGAGTTCGCAGGGAGAGCTCGCAAGAACGCTGTCCGGGCGATGTGTGAGGCTGGGCTGGACCTGCCGATCGAGGACGTGGAGCGTGAGCTCGCTGAGGTCATCGCAGAGTTCTCCTCGAACTACTCGAGGCACTTCGACAAGCTCCTCGTCCGCCTCGGTCAGCCCTTGAGAGACGACGCCAGCGCTGCGATCGTGGTCGCTGCCGGGGTTAGCGCCTATCACGACACCAAGTTCCGCGAGATCGCCCCCTTCCCCGACGTGATCCCGCTCCTCTCAGACCTCAAGGCAGCAGGGCTCCGGACCGGCATCGTCACGCACGGCTGGACGGACAAGCAGGCAGAGAAGCTCGTCCGCATCGGCGTCGTCCCCCACCTCGACGCAGAGGCCATCTTCATCTCGGACGAGATCGGCATCTCCAAGCCCAACCCCAAGCTCTACGAGACCGCCCTCGCTCGCATGGGTCTTGAAGCTCATGAGGTCATGTACGTCGGCGACAGCCCTGCTCACGACATCGCGCCGCCTAAGTCTCTGGGGATGGTCACAGCCTGGGCCAGCCGCGCCTCCAAGTGGACGCCCTCTGGTGAGAGCGAAGAGGCGGACCACACGATCGCTGACTTCGAAGAGCTCCGCGCGATCCTGCGTGAGCAGTACGGGGTCCCCTTCTAAGAGAGCAGGTGGCAGGAGGCGCTGTGACCTGCGCCGAGATCCACGCTCTCAGGGTAGCTCTCACGGCAGCGCTCCTCAGCCACAGCGCAGCGCGTGTGGAAGTGGCAGCCGGCGGGCGGATTGATCGGGCTCGGGACATCGCCTGTGAGCGGGATAAGCTCGCTGCGCTTTGAGGGGTCCGGGCTCGGGATCGCCGAGAGCAGCGCCTTGGTGTAGGGGTGCTGCGGGTCATCAAAGATCTGCTTCGTCTCGCCCGTCTCCACGATCCTCCCTAGGTACATGACCGCGACTCGATCAGAGATGTACCGGACGACCGAGAGGTCGTGAGCGATGAAGATGTAGGAGAGATTGAACTCATCCTGCAGGTCCTTCAGCAGGTTGATCACTTGGGCCTGGATAGAGACGTCCAGCGCGCTCACAGCCTCATCGCACACGATGAGCTTCGGGCGCAAAGCGAGCGCGCGAGCGATGCCGACGCGCTGCCGCTGCCCACCAGAGAACTCGTGCGGATAGCGGTTCGCCACTTCTGGTCTCAGGCCCACGAGCTTCAAGAGCTCTTCGACGCGATCTTGAAGCTCGCTCCCCTCTGCGATTCCGCGCACAGCCAGGGGCTCACCGATCGCGTTGCCGACGGTGATGCGCGGATTCAAGCTGCCGTAGGGGTCTTGGAAGATGATCTGGAGGTCATCTCTTCGCGCGCGCATCTCCTCTTGGGAGAGCTGGAAGAGGTCCACAGGTGCAGCGTCAGGGGTCGAGCGGTAGAGGGCGCTACCCCCCGTAGGCTCGATGAGGCGCAGCAGCGCGCGCCCAGCGGTGGTCTTGCCGCAGCCAGACTCGCCGACGATCGAGAGGGTCTCCTTGCGGCCGACGTTGAAGCTGACGCCGTCGACGGCCTTCACCTCTCCGACCCGCCGAGACAGGACGCCGGCGTGAATCGGGAACCACTTGCGGAGGTCTTTGACCTCGATCATGGGGGTCGAGCGCTCTGTACTCATAGCTCCAAGGCCTCCTTCAGGTGGTGGCAGGCCACGGTGTGCTCTGCGCCCTCTTCCAGGGGGACGAGGGGCGGTTCCTCAGCTGCGCAGCGCTCTGTCGCGATAGGGCACCGCGTCCGGAAGCGGCACCCGCTCGGGAAGTTGAAGGCGCTGGGCACGATGCCAGGGATCGTGTTCAGGCGCTCCCCCTCTGAAGCGAGGTCGGGGAGCGAGCGGAAGAGGCCTATGGTGTACGGGTGGTGCGGGCGCGCGAAGAGCTCGTTGACCTCCGAGTACTCGACGACCTTCCCGGCGTACATAACCGCGACGTGGTGCGCGGTCTCCGCCACGACGCCGAGGTCGTGGGTGATGAGGAGCATGCTCATCCCCTCTTGCTCCTGGAGCTCGCGCATCAGGTTGAGGATCTGAGCTTGGATCGTGACGTCGAGCGCCGTGGTCGGCTCATCCGCGATCAAGAGCGCGGGGTCACAGGCCATGGCGATGGCGATCATCACGCGCTGCCGCATCCCCCCAGAGAGCTGGTGCGGGTACTCGTCAACGCGCTGCTCAGGGCTCGGGATCCCCACCCGCTTGAGCATCTCGATGGCGCGCTCCCTCGCGGCCACCTTGTCGAGGCCCTGGTGCAGCATCACGGTCTCCATGATCTGGTCACCCACCGTGTAGACCGGGTTGAGCGCGGACATCGGCTCTTGAAAGATCATCGCGATGTCGTTGCCGCGGATCTTCTGCATCTCCTCGAGGTCCTTCTCGAGGAGGTCTTCACCACGGAAGAGGATTCGACCGCCCTCGAACTTGCCAGGAGGAGTGGGAACGAGCTGCATCACAGAGAGCGCGGTGACGCTCTTCCCGCAGCCCGACTCCCCTACGACGCCCAAGGTCTCTCCCTTGCGGACGGTGTAGGTCACGCCGTCGACGGCCTTCGCTATACCCTCCTCGGTGTGGAACCAGGTCCTGAGCCCCTCGATCTGGAGCAGCGCCTCGCGCTCCCCCTCCGAGGCCGCGCCGCCAGGGGCGCTCTCTGTGCGCTGATCTTGGCTCATACCTTCATCTTGGGGTCTAGGGCGTCACGCACAGCGTCGCCCACGAGGTTGTAGCAGGTCACGGTGAGGAATATGAGGACGCCCGGGAACACCTGGATCCACCAGAACTCGGGGCTCTTGGACTCATTCACCAAGCTCCCCCAAGAGGCCTCGGGGTGCTGGACCCCAAAGCCGAGATAGCTCACAGCTGACTCAGTGAGGATCCCGGACGCGACCGCGAAGGCGGCGTTGACAAGCACCGGGCTGAGCGCGTTAGGGAGCACGTGGCGGAAGATCGTCCGCATGTTCGAGTAGCCGAGCGCGTTCGCCGCGAGGACGAACTCCTCCTCGCGCAGCCTCAGGAATTCACCCCGGACGAGGCGCGCTGCGCCTGTCCAGCGCACGAGGGCGATCACGACAACGATGATGAAGATCGGAGGGATGGACACCTCCTTTGGATCGATGAAGGCGAGCGAGGCGAGGATCAAGAAGAAGGCCGGGATCGACTGCAAGATCTCGATCAGACGCATGATGAAGACGTCTACCTTCCCACCGAAGTAGCCTGCGAGCGAGCCCATGAAGACGCCGATGATCGTCAAGAGCAGCGCAGAGAGGATTCCGACTGCTAGGCTCACGCGGCCGCCCCAGAGGAGTCGCACGAAGAAGTCCCTGCCGAGCTCATCCGTGCCGGCGAGGTGCCTGTGCGGCGCGTTTGGCCAAGGCTCTCCGAAGCGAACCTCGACTGGAGTCGCCGGGGGTAAGAAGCCTGTGATGGGATCAGCCTTAGGGACCCTGAGCCCTTCCATGTACCGACCGTTCGAGTCGAGGCGCGCGCCCCGGAGCCAGGTCGGCGGACGGAAGCCCTCCTCCTTGTGCGTCTCGGCGTAGCCGAGCGGCACCGGAGGGAGCAGAGGCGCCTCGAAGGCGACGATGGAGCCCTCGGAGAGGCCGCGCTTGAAGGGGGAGACGTCGAAGGCGGCGGTGCCCCCGCCGACGAGCAGCACCCAGAGTCCAGCAGCCAGCACCGGCGCGCCGAGGATCAGGTTGCGCTTCATTCCACGCGCATCTCGGATCCGCTCACGGTCCCCACCCAAGCGCCCGTTCCAGAGACGGTTCCAGGCGGGGAAGCTCGCGAGGAGGAGCCAGAGGAGCATGAAGAAGATCGAGCCGCCGCCGAGCCCCTCTGCGAGCGGGTAGCGTGTCGAGGGCTGGAGGTGCTTACCGGGCGAAGCTGGGTCAGCCCCGAGCGGTGCGGCGGCGAACTCGGTCGCGAAGCCTGCCGCCCGCGCTTGCAGCGCCCTAGAGACAGACTCGTCTTCTATACGCTCTCCCTGCCGCGCCAACGAATAGCTGGAGACGAGGCCCTCCCTGAAGGTGTCGAGAGAGGCTTGGTCCTCTGCCCCGAGGTACTGTCGCATCAGGTCAATCCGCGTGAGGGCGGCTGTCACCTCACGCTCAGCGCCCGCTGCCTGAACAGTCGGGTCTGGGCCGGTCCCAAGGAGTCGCTCAAGCGCGTTCGAGGAGAGGCGCTCGACTCCGCGCGCCGCACTCTGGTACTCGCCATAGTCCACCGCGACGAGCTTGTAGGGGCGGTCATTCCCGATCAGCGGCGCGAAGATCGCGAGCCCATAGAGGATCGCGAGCACGCCCATCCCGACCTTGAAGAGCGCGCGCCTTGAGAGCTGCTCCCATACGAGGTCCCAGTAGTCCTTCGAGTAGGTAGAGCCCTCGTCTAACAGGACCTCCCCCGCTGCCTCCTCTCTCAGTGTCGCTTGCTCCGTCACGTGTGCAGCCTCAGGTGTGGCGGATCCTAGGATCGACGAGCTGGTAGGTGATGTCGGAGAGGAGGATCCCGACCTGCGTCATGACTCCGACGAAGATGGTGGTCGCCATGACGATGTAGAAGTCCCGTCGCAAGAGCCCCTCGAAGGCGTACTTGCCCATGCCGGGGATGTCGAAGACAGACTCCACGATCACTGACCCTCCGATCAAGATAGGCAGGATCGCGGCGAGCAGCGTGATCACGGGGATCATCGAGTTCCTGAGCGCGTGCTTGTAGATCACGACGTTCTCAGAGAGACCCTTGGCGCGCGCCGTCCTGATGTAGTCCTGACGGATCACCTCGAGCATGCCCGCTCGCATCTGCCTTGAGAGGTAAGCGAAGCTCCCATAGGTCAGAGTCGCCACCGGCATGATGATGTGCAGGAAGAGGTCCCAGATGTACTGGCTCGTCGTGAAGGTGTCGGCGTCTTTGTCATGCAGGCCGAGCACAGGGAGCCAGTCGAGGCCCGTCTTCCCGAAGGCGATGATCAGCATCAGCCCCGCCCAGAAGGAGGGGATGGAGTAGAGGACGAAGAGGATCACCGTCGTAGCGCCGTCGACCTTCGTGCCCTGCCTGCGCACGCTGAAGATGCCGAGGGGCAGCGCGATAAGGTACGACAGCAGGACCGAGATCAGTGCCAGGGGGACCGTGACCTGCAAGCGCCGCCAGAGCTCTTCTGAGACTGGCTTCTTGTCTTGCATCTCCTTCCCGAGGTCCAGAGCCAGGAGTCCAGCCCACGGCCGCTCTCCTGTGTTCCGCACACGAGCCCCGCCGCCCTCGGTGTAGTACCAACCGAACCACTCTCCGATCAGACCTTCACGGGTGCCCAACGCCCCGGACACCTCTGCCCCAGAGACAGAGGCCATCGCCAGCGCGAGGCGTGCGACCTCATCGTCAACCCGCTCACCGAAGGCTCGTCGTCGCTCGCTCATAGCGGTGAGGAGCGAAGGATAAGAGGCCGCGCCCCCATCCTCGAGGAGCGCGAGCGCGCCCTCCTCCCCCTCGAGCAGGCTCGCAGTAGCCGCGTCCAGGCGCGCGCGCTCCTCCTCTGAGGTGGTCGGGAGGTGGTCGATCTCCATGGGCGCCCCGGTGAGGACCTCCCCGCCGCCTTCTAGCTTGAGCAGCTCTGTCTCTCGCTCCGTGTACGGGGAGCTGAACCAGGGGTGCCCGTCACGGAGCAAGTTGAAGGGGCCGATGTAGTTCAGGAACTGCACCGGGAGGCTGCGATCGAGGCCGTACTCGCGCTTGAAGGCCTCGGCCTGCGCCTTGGCGTCAGCGTCCTGGGACATGTTCCCGCCGGAGCTGATCCCCATCATCACCGTCGCAGCGTCACCAGGCGCGGCGTGATAGATCCCAAACACCACGAGCGCGACCCCGATGGTGGTCGGGATCATCAGGAGCAGCCTGCGGATGATGAACTGGATCAAGGGAGATACAGGGCGCCTGAAGCGGCGCCTCCGTCAGCGGGTAGCGCGGGTGCCGGGCTCGCTAGGGTCGACGAAGTGCCAGCGCCGGATAGCGTATCCGGGGTCGATGGCAAAGGCTTGGAAGCCTCGGATGCGCTTCGACATAGCGAACTTGTTCGGGACGTTGAAGCCGAAGAGGTACGGCTGCCAGTCATAGAGGTAGCGGTGGATGGACCTCCAGATCTCCTGGCGCTTCTCGAAGTCGATCTCGCGCTGGCCAGCGAGGATCAGCGCGTCTAGCTCGGGCTCCCTGATGCCGGAGTTGTTCGAGCTCTCCATCTCAGGCTGCCCCCACTTGCTGTGCCAGATCTGCTCGGGGTCAGACTCTAGGCTCGGGACCCACGCGAGGTTGCAGCCGTCGAACTCGCGCTTCTTCATGCGATCGAGGAAGGTCGCCCACTCGAGCGCGGCAAACTCGACCTTCACGCCGATCTGCGCGAAGTTCTCCTGCATGACCAGCCCGAGGTTCTTCGAGGCGTCGTTCCCCGAGGGCATCATGAACTCGAGCACGAGGTCGCGACCGTCCTTGTCCACGATCCCGTTGCCGTCCGTGTCATAGAAGCCCGCATCCTCAAGGAGCGCGCGAGCTCTGTCGAGGTCATAGGCGTATGGCGTCAGCGAGTGGTCGTATGCCGCTGAGTTGTACGGGAACGGACCGCTGATCCTGCGGGCGAGGTTCTTGTAGTTCGTGATGAGGTACTCATCAGCCGGGAAGGCGTGGGCGAGGGCTTGCCGCACGCGCTTGTCTGAGAGATAGGGTCTGTGCGAGTTCCACCCGGTGTAGCCGTAGGTCCCGAGGTACTTGTAGCCCTTGTAGAAGCGGTCTCTAAAGATGTCCTGTTCGGTGGCTGCGCCGAAGTAGTCGGTCGACTTGACGCGCTCGAAGTAGTCGAGCTCATCATTCATGAGCGCCTGCCAAGCAGTGTTGTCATCGCCGATGTAGCGCCAGCGGATGACGTCGACGTAGCCCCCGTTCTCAGGGTTGAAGTAGCCGTCGAAGCGCTCCGCCTCCACGTACTGCTGCGTCCAATTGACCACTCGATAGGGCCCCACGCCGATCCACAGCTGGTTGTGGGGGTTCTCGTTGATGTGCTGCGCCTGCTTGGAGTCGCTGGCCTTGGGGTCGTGCCAAGGGTTGTCTGAGTCAGCGAGGTTGTAGATGTGCGAGGGCAGGATCGTGAGGCTGTCACCGATGGTCGAGACGGTGAGGAAGTGCTGTTCCTGGTAGAAGAAGCGGACCTTGTGGTCGTCGATCACCTCGCAGTCGCTGATCTTCTCAAACTGGAAGCGCTTCTCATCGCAGTCGACCTCAGCGTTTGAGTACAGGTCCCACGAGAAGTGGACGTCCTGTGCGTCTACCTTCTGATCGCTGATCGAGTAGGGCGCGCCGTCGGCCTCCCCCTCTGCGGGGTGCCATGCCACGTCATCACGGAGGTCGAAGGTGAGCGCGCAGCCGCGCTCGACGCTCAGGGTGTCCTCAGCGCTGACCATGACAGCCGCCGAGAGCGCGCTCCCGCCGACCGTCTGGGGCGTGATCTTCCAGCCCCCGTCTGCCTCGCTGATCTCCCCATAGAGGACGTATCCGTCGAAGGGCTGCTCGTAGCCCAAGGGCCTCACGCGGAGCTGCTTGGCGTCCGGGTAGCGCACCTCTGCCCCGTCAGCGAGCACGAGCATGTCCTCCACCTCATACGACTTGGCGACCCTCGGCTTGTATTCGTGGAACTCCCAGTCCTGAATCAGGAGCGTCTCGTGGACCTCGTAGAGCATCCTGCGCGTGACAGCGGAGTTCTCCGTGACGTAGTTCGTGTGCTTGGGCAGCGAAGAGAGGTGAACAAACACCCGGCCGCCGTAGAGGGGCTTGAGCTCTTCGCCCTCCACCTTCTCAGGATGGAAGACATCCACCGGAGCGGCGCCCGGGCCCGTGACCTCAGTGGCCGACTCCTTTTTAGACGGCTCCTTAGCAGCGTCAGCGACCACCTCAGCAGCCTGCGGCGCAGCAGGGGCCAGCGAGGCGACGCCTGCCACCTGGCTACGGCGGTCTAGGCGGAGCCGCAGCCCGCTCTGCTCGTGCTCCATCTCGAGCTCGTAGAGCCCACCACTCTCCATGGTGAGGACGAGCGCATCGACGATCTTCGCGACCTCCTCTTCGTTGAGCGCAGAGGTCGAGCCAGGCGGCGGCGGCGCCTCCCAGCCCTCCGTAGAGCACGCGGCGAGGCTGAATAGTGCGGGGATGAGGAGCCGAGTGAGCCCCGCTCGGGGTGCTCGTGATCCTGTTCGATGCATAGCGCGGGAGGCTTCGAGTCACGGCGCGCGGAGGCGCCAGCCGAACAGCTAGCTCCCCTCCACGCATTGGCCGCTCAGGGTATAGCGGGCGACCAGCCGCGTCAACGCACAAAGTCTTGCGGGACACAGACTTGCGACGATCATTCTCCCTGATAGCATCCGTGCCATGGCGTCCGCCAACCGCTCCCTACGAGCCCGTCAATCTGCGGCTCTGCTCCTCCTCGGAGGCGGCCTCGCGGCAGCGATCTTCGCCGCCAGCTCCGGCCGGCTCGAGCGCGCAGACTTCGTGTTCAAGAACGGCACCGAGGTCCAGAGCCTCGACCCCGCGACCGTCACGGGAGTCCCCGAAGGGCGCGTCATTCGGATGCTCTTCGAGGGTCTCTGCATCACTCACCCCGAGACGCTTGAGCCGATCCCCGGGGTCGCCGAGTCTTGGGAGATCGCCCCCGACGGCAAGACCTACACCTTCACGCTGCGCGACGACGCGCGCTGGTCGAACGGAGACCCGGTCACGGCCTATGACTTTGAGTGGAGCCTGCGCCGCATGCTGCACCCGGTCACCGCCGCGGAGTATGCCTACCAGCTCTGGTACATCCGAGGCGCGCGGGCTTACACCCACATGCCTGAAGACCTCCTCTACACTGACAACCTCCTCCACTCCGTCTGGCTGGAGGAGCAAGAGGAGAGCTCCACCCCCGAGACCGTACGCCTCCGCATGGGGCTCACGGGCTACCTGCTCGAAGACATCGACCAGGCCCTCACGCCTGGCCTGCGCGATGAAGAGGAGCGTCCTCTGAACGTCGGCTCCGCTGTAGAGGCTGGCGGAGCCTTCGTGGACTTCAGCGGGCCGGAGGGGATCCAGTTCCACTACCACTCCCCCATTAGCGGCACCATAACGGCGACGAACCCTGAGCTCGCTGGAGACGTGAAGGGCCTCGTCGAGGACGCCTACGGGGCTGGCTGGATTCTTGAGCTCGAGTGCCCCCGCGCCGAGCTCGAGCGAGCCATCGCGGCGGGCGAGGTCATCGAGGGCCCCGAGTTCCGCGCCGAGGTCATCGAGGGACAGAACCGCCTCGCTATCCGAGCTGAGGACGAGCACACCCTCGAGATCGGCCTGAACGAGCCGACAGCGTTCTTCCTCAACCTGATGGCCTTCTATCCGACCTTCCCCATCCACCGCCCCTCCTTTGAGGCAGCGGCCGCGTCGGGCGACGAGAACTCTTGGCTGGAGCCTCAGAACCTCGTCACGAACGGCCCCTACACCGTTGAGTTCCGGCGCGTCAACGACCGCATCCGCTGCCGTAAGAGCCCCACCTACTGGGACGCTGATGAGGTCGCGTTTGAGACAGTCGACATCCTGGCTGTAGAGCACACCGTCACCGGGATGAACCTCTACCTGACCGGTGAGTGTGACTGGCTGGAGACCACCCCACCGAGCCTCATCCCCCGCCTCATGGGAAGAGAGGACTTCCAGCCCGCGGCATACCTAGGGACCTACTACTACCGGGTGAACGTCAACCGACCCCCCTTCGACGACCCCCGCGTGCGCAAGGCCTTAGCGCTCTCGATCGATCGCAACGCGATATGCAAGAACATCTCCCGCGCGGGCGAGATCCCGGCCTTCTCCTTCGTCCCGCCGGGGATGCCCGGATACTCCGGCGTTGAGATGGAGCGCCCAGACCACGAGGACCCTCAAGAGGGATACAAGCTGCGCCTCGCTGAAGCGAAGCGGCTGCTCCAAGAGGCTGGCTACGGTCCGGGCGGCAAAGAGATGCCGACAATCGAGCTCCTCTACAACACGAACGAGACCCACAAGGACATCGCAGAGGTCCTCGCTGACACTTGGAAGCGCGAGCTCGGCCTGAACGCCAAGCACCTCAACCAAGAGTGGAAGGTCTACCTCGACACCCAGCGCACGATCTCCTACGACGTCTCGCGCTCCGCTTGGATCGGCGACTACCTCGACGCGAACACCTTCCTCGACATGTGGGTCACTGACGGCGAGAACAACCGCACAGGCTGGGGTAACTCGCGCTATGACGAGCTCATCGCCCTCGCCGCCAAAGAGGCTGACAAGGCCAAGCGCCTAGAGCACCTGCAGGCTGCGGAGGCGCTGCTCATGGAAGAGCTCCCCGTTCTCCCGATCTACTTCTACGTCACCAAGAACATGGTGAACCCGCGCCTCGGGGGCTTCTACGAGAACATGCTCGATGAGCACTACCCGAAGTTCTGGTACTGGATGGACGACGAGGAGCTCGAAGCCAAGCGCGGCGCGCGCACGGACGAGTGGACCCGAGTCGACGCAGCGGGCCCAAAGGAGGGCCTCTACTCTCCTGCTGAGCGGCGCCGCCGCGCGGAGGCCGGCAGATGATCCGCTTCCTCCTCCGCCGCCTGCTCTGGTTCGGATTGACGCTCCTCTGCGTCGTCTCCGTCTCCTTCTTCCTCATGCGCTCTGTGCGCGGCGGGCCCTTCGATAACGAGCGCACGCTCAACCCCGCCATCGAGCGGAACATGCAGGCCCGCTACCACCTCGATTGGCCTCAGTGGAAGCAGTTCCTGCAGTACATCGGCCCCTTGAACCTCGCTGAGGACGGCGCAGAGCTCGTAGGCGGCGACGGCACGGACCCCTTCGGCGGGATCCTCACTGGGGACTTCGGCCCGTCCTTCAAGTATCGCGACTTCACGGTGAACGACATCATCGGGCAGTCGCTCCCGATCTCTGTGAGCCTAGGATCTATCGCGCTCCTGTGGGCGCTCGTGCTCGGCTTGACCGCTGGCATCGCGAGCGCGCTCTATCGGAACTCAAAGACTGATGTCGCGCTGAGGCTGGCCGCGACAACAGGGATCGCGCTCCCAAACTTTGTGATCGCAGGCTTCCTGGTGATCCTCTTCGTGTTCCTCATGCCGCTCCTGCCCGTCGCAGGCTACGGGACACCCAAGCACCTCATCCTGCCGGGCTTCGCGCTAGGCGCCCCCTTCGCGGCCTATATCGCGCGCCTCTCTAGGACAGGGATGCTCGAGGTCCTCTCCCAAGATCACATCCGCACGGCCCACGCGAAGGGCCTGCCCTCGAGGCTCGTCCTCCTCCGCCACGCGATCAAGGGCGGCCTCTTGCCGGTGGTCTCGTACCTCGGCCCTGCGACCGCAGGGATCCTCACCGGCAGCCTCGTCATCGAGCGCATCTTCGCCATCCCCGGCACGGGCTCGCACTTCGTCAACTCGGCACTCAACCGGGACTACACGCTCTCCATGGGCGTGACGATCCTCTACACCGTCCTCGTCTATGGGCTCAACACGCTCGTAGACCTGGCCTACACGTTCCTCGACCCGCGCATCAAGCTGGAGGAGAGCTAGTGAGTCAGGTGACGAGAGAGCGCTGGGACCTCGGCGGCACCCAGATGGAGGAGCTGCTCAGCGATGTGGCGCGCTTCAAGGGTGAGAGCCTCTGGCAAGACGCCTGGCGCCGCTTGAAGGCCAACCGCGCCTCCTGGTACGCGCTCGTCTTCCTCATGATCTTCGGCGGCATCTCCCTCCTCGCCCCCGTGCTTCCCCTGCCCTCCCCGACGGCGATCGACCTTCAGATCGAACCCCAGCCGCCCGTCGCGCCTTGGCAAGAGCTCGGCAATGACGGCTTCCGCCGCGAGTACTGGGATCTGAACGCCTTGGATGAGTCGCTCGTCGACCTGCGCCAAATGATCTTCGGTGACTGGCAGCTCTCCAACTGGATGGGGACTGACGCCAAAGGTAGAGACATCCTCTCCAGGATCATCTGGGGGAGCCGCACCTCGATCTTGGTCGCCATCGCTGCGACCCTCTGCTCGCTCCTGATCGGCGTCTCTTACGGCGCCGTCTCAGGCTTCTTCGGAGGCCGAATCGACAACCTGATGATGAGGATCGTGGACGTCCTCTACTCCATCCCCTTCATCTTCGTCGTGATCTTCCTCATCACGATCGTGAACGAGTATCGAACGGAGCTCGAGGACAGCTGGGGCGTGAACCGTGAGGTGGTCTTCTACGTCGTGATCGGCGCGATCTACTGGCTGACGATGGCCCGGGTCGTGCGCGGTCAGGTGCTCTCCCTGCGAGAGACCGAGTTCGTCGAGGCCGCGCGCGTGATCGGAGCGTCCTCCGCGCGCATCGTCTTCGTCCACCTCGTCCCGAACGTGCTCTCGATCGTGATCGTCTACCTCACCCTCACCATCCCGGCGGTGATGCTCTTCGAGGCCTTCCTGAGCTTCCTCGGGCTCGGGATCGAACCACCGAAGGTCTCATGGGGGCTGCTCGCAGTAGACGGCTCAGAGGTGATCAACCCGGTGCGGATCTACTGGTGGCTGATCGTCTTCCCTGCGGCGGCGATGGGCGCGACGCTCCTCGCCCTCAACGTCTTAGGTGATGGCCTGCGCGACGCGCTCGACCCGAAGCTCAGGGGGAAGGACTGATGGCGAAGGCCCTAGACGTCCGCGACCTCTCGGTCCGCTTCGACACCCAGCACGGCAATGTGCAGGCTGTGGATCACGTCTCCTTCTCGATCGAAGAGGGCGAGACCCTCGGCCTGGTCGGCGAGTCCGGCTCGGGGAAGTCCGTCTCCAGCCTCGCGATCATGGGGCTCGTCCCCTCGCCCCCTGGCGTTGTCGAGGCTGGTGGGATCATGCTCGGGGACAGGGACCTCAACACCTTCAACGCTGAGGCGCTGCGCCGCGTGCGCGGCAAGGAGGTCGCGATGGTCTTCCAAGACCCCATGACCTCCCTGAACCCGCTCCTCACCGTCGGGCGTCAGCTCACCGAGGTGCTCGAGATCCACGAGGGCTTGAGCCAGGCGGAGGCCTTCAAGCGCGCCGCCCACGGGCTCGGCGACGTCGGCATCCCCGCCCCCGAAGAGCGCCTCAACTCCTACCCCCACGAGCTCTCCGGAGGGATGCGCCAGCGGGTGATGATCGCTATGGCCCTCCTGTGTAACCCGAAGGTCCTCATCGCAGATGAGCCCACCACCGCTCTCGACGTCACGATCCAAGCGCAGATCCTCGAGCTCATGAAGGGCCTGCAAGAGCGCCACGGCACAGCGATCCTCCTCATCACTCACGACCTCGGCGTCGTCGCAGGGATGAGCGACCGGGTCAACGTCATGTATGCGGGCCGGCTCGTAGAGTCCGCCTCTACAGCGCCGCTCTTCGACGCGCCTTGTCACCCCTACACCATCGGGCTCCTCGGCAGCGTCCCTGACCTCACTGGCCCCGCGGGCGATGACCTCTACTCGATCCCCGGCCAGCCGCCGGACCTCGCCGAGCTGCCCGCGGGCTGCGCCTTCGCCCCCCGCTGCTCTAGAGCTGCTGACGCCTGCAGCGAGGCCGTGCCGGCGACTATCGAGCCCACCCCCGGGCGTCTCTCGGCTTGCCTAGAGGCCGAGGCCCTCGCCAAAGAAGGAGGCGCAGGATGAGCGCTCCCCTGCTCCGTGTGAGAGAGCTCACCAAGCACTTCCCCATCGGGAAGCGCGGCATGTTCTCTGACCAACGCAAGATCCTGCGCGCGGTCGATGGAGTCTCCTTCGACCTCGAGCGCGGCCAGACCCTCGGAGTGGTCGGCGAGTCGGGCTGCGGCAAGTCCACGACAGCCAGAGCCATCATCGGGTTGCACCCCGCGACCTCGGGCTCAGTCCAGCTCGACGGCGTCGAGCTCACGAGCCTCTCCCGCTCGGAGTGGCTGCCTTATAGGCGCCGCATCCAGATGATCTTCCAAGACCCCTACGCCTCCCTCGACCCGCGGCAGACGGTCTCTTCCATCCTCACCGAGCCCCTCACCATCCACAAGCTCGCCAAGCCCAAGGAGCGCAAGCTCCGCGCGATGGCGCTCCTTGACGCGGTGGGACTGAACCCCAGGCACATCGACCGGTACCCCCACGAGTTCTCCGGCGGTCAACGTCAGCGCATCGGCATCGCGCGCGCCCTCGCTTTGGAGCCGGAGCTCCTGCTCCTCGATGAGCCGGTCAGCGCCCTCGACGTCTCGATCCAAGCGCAGATCGTGAACCTCCTCGGAGAGCTCCAGGAGCGCTTCAACCTGGCCTACCTCTTCATCGCTCACGACCTCGCCGTCGTGCGGCACCTCTGCGACGAAGTCTGCGTGATGTACCTCGGACGCGTCGTAGAGCAGGCTCCACGTGACGAGCTCTTCGAGTCTCCGCAGCACCCGTACACCAAGGCGCTGCTCTCTGCGGTCCCCCACCCCAACCCGCACATCGAGCGCACTCGCGAGCGAATCGTCCTCACAGGCGACGTCCCCTCACCCCTAGACCCGCCCTCAGGCTGCACATTCCACCCGCGCTGCGCCCACGCCAGCGAGGTCCCCGATGATCGCTGCGCGAGGGAGTGCCCGGCCCTCGTGACCAGCGAGGGTCGCAGCGCTGCCTGCCACCTCCCCTAGGGCAAGAGCCCTAATGGCTCTAAGAGGGCAAGTTCTGCCTTTCCTCTACAGGAAATTGCATTGCCTGCTATCCTGCTAACTGGCCTGAGACGCGTCCTCTCCCGGCCCCTCCAGCTGGAGAGGACGTTTCCCCACCGCTCCGGATCCCCTCACGGGGATCCGGTATATCCAGGCTCAGCCCTCAGCCCAGGCTATAGCGCAGCGGCTGCCCAGCGGGCTCACCGACGAGCGCGTGGTCTTTGTAGGCGACGCGTCCGCGCAGGATCGTCGTGGTCGGCCAGCCTGCGAGCTCCATACCGACGAAGGGGCTCCAGGCCACTCGACTGCGCAGCCAGTCGAGCTGAAGGGGGCCGCGCTCCTCAGGATCGAAGATCGCCACGTCGGCGTCACTGCCGACGCTCAAGGAGCCCTTGCCCTCGATGCCATAGATGTCGCAGGCGGCCTTAGAGGCGACGCGAGACACGTCCTCCGCGCGGAGCCAGCCGTCCCTCACCGCCGTCATCAAGAGCGGCAAGATCGTCTGAACGCCCGGGATCCCAGAAGGACAGTACGGGTAAGGCTTCGCCTTCTCCTCTGCCGTGTGCGGTGCATGGTCTGAGCCGATGCAAGTGATCGTCCCATCCGCGAGCGCGCCACGGATCACCTCTTGGTGGCGAGCGTCACGAACGGGAGGATTCATCTGCGCGTAGGAGCCGTACTCCTCATAGCAGTGCGGCGCCGTGAGGAAGAGGTGGTTCGGCGTGACCTCCGCTGTCACCAGCTCGCCGAGGTCGCGCTCGCGCAGGATCTCCACCTCCTCTGCAGTGGAGACATGCAAGAGGTGCACCTTGCGGTCTGTCTTCTCGACGAGGTCTAAGAGCCGCGTCGTCGACCGCACCGCGCACTCCACGCTCCGCACCGTCGGGTGATCCACCACGCTGATCTCCTCACCGAGGTTGGCGTAGGCCTCCTTCAGCATGGGGTCGTCCTCAGAGTGAACAGCGACCCGGCGAGAGCCGCTGCGCAAGACGCGCTCTAGGGTCGCGTCGTCAGGGACGAGGAGAGTCCCGGTGGAAGACCCCATGAACACCTTGATGCCTGCGCACCCTGGAGCGTTCTCCCAGTCGCAGAGCTTGTCAGCGTTCTCCTCTGTCGCGCCGAGGAAGAAGGCGTGGTCTGCCGCTGCGCGCCCGCGTGCGCGCGCGAGCTTGTCTTCTAGCGCTGCAGGGTCCGTCGTAGGAGGGTTCGTGTTCGGCATCTCGCAGAAGGCAGTCACCCCACCCGCGATCGCCGCCAAGGCTCCGGTCGCGATGTCTTCCTTGTGCGGGAAGCCAGGCTCACGGAAGTGCACTTGGGAGTCGACGAGGCCGGGGAAGACGAGCTTCCCTGTCGCGTCGATCACCTCGCACCCCTCGGGTGCCTCAAGGCCTTGCCCGCGCGCAGCGACCTTGCCCCCGCTCAGGAGGATGTCTTCTTCGCGGACTCCGTCCGCCTCCACGATCTTGCCCCCGCTGACAAGGAGGTCTACTTCTTGGCTGCTCATAGAGGAGAGCCTAAGGCGTGAAGGCTCAGCCTGAAACCAGGGAGAGCGACTATCCTGTGAACACCATGATCAGCGCCTCCCTCCTCATCCTCATGCAGGCCCCTGCGGCCCCTGCGCGCCCCTATGAGACGGTCGTCATCAACGCAGACTCTGACTTCGAGGCTTGCGGGGTCGCGGACTTGGACTCTGACGGCGACCTCGACATCGTGAGCGGAGACACCTGGTATGAGGCTCCCACTTGGCGACGTCACGAGGTCAGCCCGATCCGCTCCGACGGCGGCTATCGAGTCGACTTCGCAGACGTCCCCCTCGACGTGAACGCAGACGGCCGCCTAGACGTGGTCTCATGCAGCTGGCATGACCGCGCGGTCTTCTGGCGAGAGAATCCAGGCGAGGCGGGCGGCGTGTGGAAGACCCATGAGGTCGACCGACCAGGGAATATGGAGACAGCCTTCGCGGGGGATGTCGACGGCGACGGCGCGCTCGACTTCGTCCCCAACGTCATGGGTCGCACCGTCTGGTTCCGAGTCAACGAAGGGACCCTCACTCCGCACGTCATCTCTGAAGACCGCGGAGGTCATGGGATCGGCGTCGGTGATGTGAATGGCGACGGCCGCGCTGACGTGCTCGGACCAGACGGTTGGTTCGAAGCTCCAGACGACCCGCTCAAGGGTCGATGGATCCACCGCGCGGAGTGGAGCATGGGCTCTGCCGGGATCTCGATCATCGCCCACGACTTCGATCGTGACGGACTCACGGATGTGTTCTGGGGCATGGGCCATGACTACGGTCTCTACTGGCTCAAACAGAGCCGAGATGAAGAGGGCCAGCGCACCTGGACACGCCAGGTCGTGGACGAGACCTGGTCCCAGGCTCACGGGCTCACTCTCGCTGACCTCGACGGCGACGGCGCGATGGAGGTCATCACCGGCAAACGCCGCTTCGCTCACAACGGCAAAGACCCCGGCGGAAAGGAGGAGCTCATCGTCTGCGCCTATCGCTTTGACCTGAGCGCATCGAAGTTCTCGCGTGACGTCCTCTCTGAGGGCGGCGAGGTCGGCGCAGGGCACTACCCCGTCGTCGTCGACATCGACGCCGACGGTGACATGGACGTCGTCCTGCCCGGAAAATCCGGGCTCTACCTGCTGCGCCGGCGCTCGCTCTAGACGAGGTCGGTGTGACGCTTCAGGGCGTCAGTTGAGGGCCCGCGCCCGCGGAAGTCTGTGAAGACGTCCATGGGGTGGCGGCTGCCACCCTGCGCGAGGACGGTGTCACGGAACTTGTGACCCATCTCCACGATGGCGGCGTCGTCGTCGAGCCCGGCCTCTTCAAAGGCGCTGAAGGCGTCCGCTGAGAGGACCTCCGCCCACTTATAGCTGTAGTAGCCAGCGGAGTAGCCCCCCGCGAAGATGTGGCTGAAGGAGCACTCGAAGTGATCCTCGGGGAGCGGCGGCACGACCGTGGAGATCGCCACGACCCGGTCTTTGACCTCGGAGACCGTCTCATCACCCGCGGGGTCGTAGTGATGGTGCAGCTCCATGTCGAGGTGCCCGAAGTAGAGCTGACGCAGAACCATCGAGCCAGAGCGGTAGTTCTTCGCCGCGACGAGGCGCTCAAAGAGCTCCTTCGGCATGGGCTCTCCCGTCTCGAAGTGGCCAGCGAAGCTCATCACCGTCTCCTCGTGGTAGGTCCAGTTCTCCATGAACTGGCTCGGTAGCTCGACGGCGTCCCACTCGACGCTCCCGATACCAGCGGCCTCAGGCACGTCCACTGTCGTGAGCATGTGCTGCAGTCCGTGGCCGAACTCATGGAAGAGGGTCTCCACTTCACGGTGCGTCATGAGCGAGGGGCGGTCCCCCGCCGGCGGGGTCTGGTTGCAGACCAACACCGCGGTGGGCAGCCGCACGCCGCCGTCCGCTGTCGGCGCGCGACCGATCAGGCTGTCCATCCAAGCGCCGCCGCGCTTGTCCTCAGGCCTCGAGTAGGGGTCGAGGTAGAAGGTGGCGATGTCCTCACCGGAGGCGTCCTGGATGCGGAAGTAGCGGACGTCCTCTTGCCAGACCTGCACATCCCCGTCCGCCGCGATGACGTCCACGTCAAAGAGGCGCTTGGTGATGGCGAAGAGCCCCTCGAGCACCTTGGGGAAGGGGTAGTAGGGCCTGAGCTCCTCATCGGAGAGCTCGTACTTCGTCTCGCGCATGCGCTCTGACCAGAAGCCCACATCCCAGTGGGCGAGCTCGAGCGCCTCATCGCCAGTCTCGCTGCGCGCGAAGGCGACGAGGTCAGCGTGATCCTGCTGCGCCTTCGGCATGGCCGCGTCCCGGAGCTCCGCAGTCAACTGATCTACAGCCGAGACGTCCTCAGCCATCTTCGTGGCGAGGGAGATCTCGGCGTGGGTGCTGTATCCGAGGAGCCCGGCCTTCTCCTTGCGGAGCGCGAGGATGCGCTCGATGCGAGGCTTGTTATCGAACTCCCCTTCGGAGGCGACGGTGACGAGCGCGCGGTACACGGTCTCGCGCTGCTCGCGGTTGCGGCTGTGCATCATGAAGGGCATCACCGAAGGAGCATCCAGCGTGATCCTCCAAGGTCCGTCCTCGGCGGTAGCGTCCTCGTGACCAGCGGACTTCGCCGAGGCTGCCGCCCCTTGGCGCAGGGTCTCCGGGAAACCTTCAGCGTCGGCCGGGTCCGTGAGAATGAGCTCGTAGGCCTTTCGGCTGTCGAGCACCGCGTTGGAGAATCCCGTCGAGAGCTCGGCGAGCTCCTTCTGGATCTCGTTGAAGCGCTCCTTCGCATCGCCTTCGAGCGAGATGCCGGAGAGCTTCATGCCCAAGAGCTCCTTCTCGACCAAGCGCTTGCGCGTCGCGTCCAGCTCAGCCCACCCCTCACCCGCGACGAGGGCCTCCAGCGCGGCGTAGGTCGCTGCGCTCTGCCCCATGCGCGTGAAGAACTCGACGACCTGCGGCTGCAGCTCCTCGTAGACCTCGCGCAGCTCCTCAGAGTTGCGAACACCCATCAAGTGCCCCGTCACGTGCCAGGCGTACTCGAGGGGCTCGACGATCTCGCGGAGGCGGCCGAAGATGCCGTCCCAGGTGGGCTCGACGTCCTCTTCAAAGGCGCTGAACTCCGCGCTGGCGCGCTCTAGGAGCTGGGGCACGGCCTCCTTGGAGTGGGCCGGGGTGACCTCATTGAAGCGAGGGGGGGTGCCGTGGGCGAAGAGCGGGTTCGAGCTGTTGGACTGCTGGATCATGGGATATCTCCGGTGGATCAAATCGGCGCGGAGCCCGCGCCATCAGGCCCAAGAGGATAGCCGATTCCACTCGCCGACCCATCGGGCTACCCTCCTGTCATGATCCGCGCAGCGGCCCTGACCCGAGACTTCGGCGACCTCCGCGCCGTAGACCACATCTCCTTCGAGGTCCAACCAGGAGAGGTCGTCGGTTTCCTAGGCCCCAACGGGGCTGGGAAGACGACCGTCCTGAGGATGCTCTCCACTTACCTGCAGCCCAGCGCGGGCGAGCTCGTTGTCGCGGGACACGACGTCGTCGCTGATCCCCGCGAGGTGCGCCGCTCGATCGGCTACCTCCCTGAGCACGACGCGCTCTTTGACGGCATGCGGGTGAGGGCCTTCCTCGAGTTCTGCGGTCGCGCGCACGGCATCGCCGAGGACGCCCTCGCCGCCCGGGTCGCGACCCTCGTCGAGCGATGCGACCTCTCCCGCGTCTGCGACCGGCGAGTCGGGACCTGCTCGAAGGGATATCGTCGTCGGATCTCTCTCGCTGCTGCGCTCCTCCACGACCCCAAGGTGCTCCTCCTCGATGAGCCGACCCATGGCCTCGACCCGCTGCAGGTCGCAGCCTTCAGGGAGCACATATCGGAGCTGCGTGAAGGCCGCGCCGTGCTCTTCTCCAGCCACGTCCTCGCAGAGGTCACTGCGATCTGTGACCGCTTGCTCCTCCTCCACCACGGTCGGCTGCTCCTCGACGAGCGCACTGAGGTCTTGGCCGAGCGCGCTAGCGCTGAAGGCAAAGACCTCGAAGGTTTGATCCTCGACGCCGTCCGCGCACCCCGCGAGGAGGCCTCAGCGTGAGAGCGATCCGCCTCGTCGCCGGCCGCGAGCTGCGCGCCCTCTTCGACGCCCCCGTCGCCTACGTCGCCACCGTCGCGTCGCTCCTCGTCGTGCTCTCCCTCTTCTCCACGGAGTTCTTCCTCGCAGGGCGCCTCGACCTCACGCCCCTCTTCCGATGGATCCCAGCTGCCGCCGCAGTGCTCCTCCCTGCGCTCGCCATGCGCCTCTGGGCTGAAGAGCGCCGCCGACGCACCTTTGAGCTCTGGGTCACCCTGCCCCTCTCTTCCGTGGAGCTCGTCCTAGGCAAGTTCCTCGCGGGCGTAGGCGTCTGGCTGCTCTTCCTGCTCGGCACCAGCCCTGCGGTCTTGCTCCTCTACGCCTTGGGTGAGCCTGACGGCGGGCTGATCCTCTCAAGCTATCTGGGCGCGCTCCTCTTGGGTGCTCTGCTCCTCGCCCAGGCGCTCTTCCTCTCGAGCCTCACCCGCGAGGTCGTCGTCGCCTTCCTCACCGGCTGCGCTGGCAGCGTCCTCTTCCTCGCGAGCGGCGCCCCCGCCCTCACAGCGATCTTAGATGGCCTCGCCCCAGAGCTCGCGCCAGGCACACTCTTGGCTGACAACCTCTCAGCCCTCCTCCGCTATGACGCCTTCTGCGCAGGCTACATCGGCCTCGGAGAGAGCGCGTGGCTCGTCGGGACGGCGGCGGTCTTCCTCGCGCTGAACACCTGGACCATCCGGAACATCCGGGACTGAGAGAGCGGACCAAGTGCGCACCCGCTCGACCCCCTGGCTCGCCCTGGCCCTCGCGCTCCTCGTCGCCTCTACCGCAGCGAGAGTGGTCGAGCGAGCTGGCCCATCCATTGAGTTGGCAGAGACAAAGCGCGCTCACATCGACGCAGGACAGCGTGAGCGTCTGGCCGCGATCATAGACAGCGGCGGCCAGGCCTCGATCGAGTACTGGGTCAGCCCGAAGTCAGAGCTCCCATATGACCTGCGCGGACTCGAGGACTCAGTGCGCGCCGCCTTCCGTGCCCTCGGGGCTGTCCATCCAGAGCGTCTCCGCCTCAGCGTCCATCACCCACGAGAGGCAGAGGGCTTGGGCGCACACCTCGACTCCCTCGGGGTGCGCGCGACCCGCGCGCTCAAGGTCGAAGACGACACCTGGAGCGAGGCAGAGCTCACCTCCAGCCTGCGCTTCACCCTCGGTCCTCACGCAGCTCATGTGAGGAACGGTCTCCTCCCTGCGCAGACCAGAAATCTCCCCGAGCTCTTGATCGCGCACCTTGAGGACCTCGCCGCTCCTTCGCGTCCCCGAGTCCTCCTAGACGCGCCTCAAGGCTTCGAGGCCGTGGCCGCGCTGTTGGCCGGCCGCGCCGAGCTGCGACGCGCAGAGGTTGAGAGTGACACTGCCCCTCTCAGCGATGACCTCATCGTCTGGCTCCAACCAGAGGACGCCTCCCCGGAGGCCCTCGCTCGGGTAGAAGCCCACCTCCGAGCTGGCGGTGACCTCCTGCTCGCGGGGAGCGCGACCGCGGCCGAGCTCGGACGCAGCGAGGGGGAGGTCATGGTTCAGCTCCGTGAGGCTCCAGCCTTCGCTCGCGCCCTGAGCGCGCTCGGTGTGAGCGCATATGAGGGGGTGCTCTTAGACCCGGTCTCTGACGCCCTCCCGCTCCCTGACGGCAGCTCTCTCCCGGCGCCGCAGCTCGTCTCTGTCCCCGCCGTCAATCAAGACTTCCGCGCCCTCGAGGGTCAGCCTGATGGCTCCCTCTTGTTCGACTCCCCCACAGCCTTCCAGCTCGACCCCGCGCTCCTCGCCGCGCGCGGCGTGCGCGCAGAGGTGCTCGCTACGGCGAGCCCGCGCGCCGTGAGGGCCGCGCGTCCTCAGGCCGCCCTGCGCGTCGTCGAGCTAGACAGCCTCGAGGGCACCCCTGCGCCCCGCGCTCCTGTCGCGGCCATGCTCACCCACCGCGACCCAGCGCGCGGCCGCGTCCTCCTCTTAGGCAGCGCGAGCCCGCTCCGAGACGCTTACCTCTCCGATGAGCGCTATCAACACCTCGCTCTCACCCGCGTGCTCTTCGACACCTTGGTCTCCAAGGATCGACACCTCCTGCGAAAGACGACCACACAGAGAGAGGTCTCGCTCCCTCCGCTCGACACCAAGGCCCGTACGAGCGCGCGCCTCCTCCTCATCCTCTCTGTACCAGCGCTCCTCACAGCCCTCTTCCTCTCAAGGAGAGAGCGCGCCAGCGGGGCTCGCCTCGCGCCGAGGCTAGCGCCCGCAGCCTGCCTCCTCATCGCTCCCCTAGCCTTCAGCCTCGCCCTCGCCCCGTTGCAGACCGCCGGCATCGACGCCACTGCTGAGGGGCGTCACCACCTCGACGATGCCGGCGCAGGCGTCTTCAGAGATGCCGTGGCAGAGCTCGGCGGTGACGTAACCCTAGAGCTCTGGCGTCCAGAGCGCGCCGCGCTCCCGGTCGAGCTGGCGCACGCCTTAGACCGCGCCTCGGCGACCCTCGCCGGGCTGTGTCGCAGCTCAGGGATCGACCTCCGTGAGCGCGCCGGGACCCCCGAGGAGGCAGCGCGAGCCCTCGGGCTCAAGCCGCGCGCTCTGGCTGAGTCACTCACAGAGGCCCGCAGAGTCCTTGAGGTCTGCGTTGGCGCGCGTCTCGAGGCCTACGACGATCAGGGAGCCACCGTGGCTAGCGCCACCCTCGACCTCTCGGATGTCGCGACTCACGAGCGGCTCCGCTTCCGCCTCGCTCTCGCTCTCCGAAGCATGGTCACGGGGGCGCCTGTGGAACTCGCGATCGCGAGCGACCGCCCCCTGCTCTCCCCTGCGGAGGCGGTCCTCGACTATCAAAACCAAGGCCACTTCGCCCCCGGCGGCGCAGACCCATACGGCCCTGCGAAGGAGTGGCTCAGGGCCCACGGCTTCACAGTCACCGAGGTCAACCCGAAGGAGCCTGTGGTCCCCTCCACAGCGGACGCGCTGCTTGTGCTCCAACCGCGTCGCGACGCCGCGCTCATCCACGCGGCGCTCTTCGAGCACCTCAACGCTGGCGGTCGCGCGCTCCTCGCGGCGCAGACCCATGACCTGCTCGGACGCAGGAAGAGCGAGAGCGCGCACGCCTTCGCCTGGTGGCCGCGCCCGCTCTACCCCGACGTCGATGGTCCCTTTGAGGAGCTCGGTCTAGCCCTCGACCCTCGCCTCCTCTTCGACTCACTCCACGCGAGCTCCCTCATCCCGACACGCGTGGACCGCGCTGGACTGACGCCGAAGACCGAGCTGCGCTCATCAAACGCGCCCTTCTGCGTACGAGTCCTCGGGAGAGACGGCCTAGGCGACGTCACCTTCGCTGGGGCCAACTCGCTCGCCGCAGACACCGCACAACTCAGAGCGCGCGAACTCGAGCTCACACCTTGGCTCAGCGCGAGCCCTGACGCGTGGGCCTACGCGTGGGAAGGAGGTGACCTGACAGACTCCGCGCTCACCGGAGCCAGCTCCGACCCGCTCTCTGAGGCGCGGCCGAGCGCGCTCCTAGCCGCAGACCTCACGGGCAGCTTCCCCGGCGCTAGGGTCCTCGAAGACGGCTCGTTAGCCCTGACCCCCGCAGCTCAAGGGAGTAGTGGCAGGTTATGCCTGCTCAGCTCGAGCGCGCCTCTCAGGGCAGCGCACCTGCACCAAGCAGACTCGGACAACGCTCAGCTCCTCCTCCTCGCCGCCTCGAGGCTGACCCTTGAGCCTGCGCTGACTCAACTCTTAACCCAGCGAGAGACCCCCGTGGGCTTCGAGCCCCTGCCCGCTCAAGAGCGCCTGCTCTGGCGCCTCTTCCTCTTGGGCGGCGCGCCGCTCCTGATAGCCGGCGTCGGCCTGCGAAGGGCGAGGAGGTCAGCGTGAAGGCCGCCCTCGCCTTAGCCGGGCTCCTCACGGGGCTGCTCCTCTTAGAGCGCTCCCAAAGCCCCGTCGCTGATGACGCGCTCCTAGCACACCGCCCCCTCGTAAGTGCCGAAGAGCGCGATGAGCTCCAGCTCAACGGCTTCGCGCTCTCGCAGGCTGACAAGCGTCATGAATACCGACGCAGCGATGGCACGTGGCGCTGCGTCACTGCCTTCGGCGCGATCGCAAATCCCCGCGAGGTCACAGACTTGAGCGTCGCCCTCCTATCGCAGCGGGCCGCTCTGCGCGCGCTAGACGTACCCACCTCGCTCAACGCCGACTTCGGCTTTGACGACGGCCTGCGCGTTGACTTCTTACAGAGCGACGCGAGCGCGGCTCCGCTGAGCTTTCAGCTCGGCGACGTCGTCTCAGCCCCGAGCGGTCGGAGCGTCTTCGTGCGCCGCCTCGGCTTCGAGGGTGTCTGGGAGCTAGACGCCGAGCAGCTCTGGCCGCTCCTCCGCGAGCGCAGCCCCGGCTTTCCCCCGCTCCTCGACCAGCGTCTCACCGCTGGCTGCGTCCTCGACCCAGCCCGGGGGATCACTCGCGCCTTCATCGACTTCCACAGCGGACCTTCGCTAGAGCTTCGCCCGCGCGAGCTCGACGGTGAGGTGCGCTGGGCGCTCATCGACGGGGCAGAGGAGAAGCCGCTCCTCCCTTACCGCTTCGCGGGCTGGCTGAGCTTCCTGCAGCGCGCGCCGTACGCAGGCTTCGTCAACCCAGCCCCCCAGCGTGAGCGCGGCCTCACCCCGCCGATCGCGCGCGTGACGCTCTTCCCTCCCGATGAGGCGCCCATCGAGCTCACCCTCGGCCGCGAGGTAGAGGGTGAGGTCTTTCTTCAGAACCGCACCAGCGGGATGCTGCTCCTGCTCCCTCAGGGATGGCCCGAGCTCATCGCCCCTAGCAAAGCTGCGCTCACCGCGGCTGATGGCCCAAACCCTTGGGAGCGCTGGCTCCGATGAGCCCTCGTTAGCGCAGCGCCCAGGTAGCGAGCGCTCGCCCAAGCACGACCCCGCCTAGCCCGAGGGTGAGGTGCGCGAGCACGACGCCACTGGCGGCGAGCGCTCTCCCCTCCCGGGCGAAGCTCATCACCTCGTCCCCGAAGGCAGAGAAGGTCGTGAGGGAGCCCAAGACTCCCACGACGAGGAGCGCACGGGTCTCTGCCTCAAGCTCTCCGCGCAGCTCGACCCACGCGACGACGGCGCCTATAACCAGACAACCCAAGGTGTTCACGAGCAGGGTCCCTGAAGCGAAGCGGTCGCTAGGGCAGCACGCCGCGAGCGAGTAGCGGAGGACGGCTCCCAAGAAGCCGCCGGCGCCGACGAGGAGGATCTGCTTCACAGACAGATCATCACCGGAAACCACCTGAAGTTCGAGGAGCGTAAGCCGTATTTCCAGCTGCTCCTCTCACCTCTCCGCCTTGCTAGGGTGTGCGCATGACGCCCGCTCGCAAGCTGCTCGTCGGCGTATCCCTCACGCTCCTCGTCCTCCTGATCAGCCCGCTGGGCTGGAAGCTCATTGGACATACCGGAGAGGAACAGCAGCTGAGCTTTTACCGCCCCGCCGAGGCCGCCCTCATAGAGCTCATCGAGCGCGCGGAGGCAGGCCTGGGTGAGGACGAACTCGGGAGGTTGAAGATCGAAGAGGAGCTCGCGCGACAGCTCTTCGGCCTAGATCACCCGTACAACCGCTACGACCCGCAGGCCTACTTCACGCACGAACCAAACCTCGACGCGGAGCGGAGGTTCAAGGAGCACCCTCTAGGGAGCTGGAGGATGCGCACAAACTCGCTCGCGATGCGGCGAGACTCTGAGCCCTCCGTCGAGACACCGAGCCTCCGCGTCCTCGTCGTGGGCGACTCCCACGTGGACGGCATCTGCAACAACTCAGAGAACCTCTGCGCCGTCGCCGAAGAGGCCTTGGAGTCCGCGCACCCCGGCGCACGCGTCGAGGTCTTGAACGGCGCGCGCGGAGGACACTCGCTCTGGAACTACCTCGGCGTGATCGAGCGACACCTCACCCTCAAGCCCGACCTCGTGGTCGTGACGGTCTTCGGAGGGAATGACTTCACAGACGTGCTCTTTCTAGGGCACGCCTTCCAGGGGACGCGGCCGCGCGGGCTCACTCCCGAGAGCAAAGCGCGCCGCGCGCAGGCGCTCCAGGAGAGCCGCTACGTCATCGGACAAGGCTACGGCACGCTGCTCTTCTTCAAGGAGCAACCCAAAGAGCTGGAGTTCGCGATGGAGACCTCGCGGGACATCCTCGAGGTGATCGCGCGCACCTGCAGCGACGCGGGCGCAGAGCTTCTGTTGATGTACCTCCCCTCTCCGCTCTCCCTCTCATTCGAAGCAGAGCCTCGCGGAGCGTCGGCGATTCGAGCGCTGCTCGGCCTAGCGCAGGAGGACCTCAGCCTCCCCTCTCTGATTCATGCGCAGCTCTTCTCAACCTGCGACGCGCTCGACCTGAAGACCCTCGACCTGACGCCCCTGCTTGAAGAGTGTCGGGACGCATGCTTCTGGAGGACAGACCTCCACCTCTCTCTCGAGGGGCAAGAGCGCGTAGGCCTGCGCTTGGCAGAGCGCATCAGTGGGCTCCCTGGCGCATCCAGACGCCTCAAAGCTGGAGAGAGCTCCCCTAGATAATTTGCAACTTGCTAAGCTGAGAGCCCTCCACCGCAGGTCGCACCGCCGACCTCCCAACCGCGGGAGCCGCTCATGACAATCACCCAATCTCAGCGGGCATTAGAGACGAAAAATGGACTCGGAGCCTACGCCGCTCCTAAGACCATGACCCCGTCCCACTCCACTGACGACGCCCTGCCCCTCACAGGGCACGAGAACCTCACGACGATCCAGAGCTACTTGCTCGCAGAGGAGCGACGTCACGAGGGCGCGTCAGGGAACTTCACATGGGTCCTCTCCGCCATCAGCCTCGCGGCCAAGTTCATCTCTGCCAAGGTTCGCCGCGGCGCCCTCGTCGACGCGCTCGGCACCATGGGCACGGAGAACGTGCAAGGCGAGATCCAGCAGCGCCTCGACGTGATCGCCAACGAGGCCCTCCTCCGCTGCCTAGGCCGCCGCTCCGGAGTCGCGATCGTCGCTAGCGAGGAGAACGAAGAGCCGCTCTTGGTCGAGTCCAACTGCAACGGCAAGCGCCCCTATGTGGTGCTCTTTGATCCGCTCGACGGCTCCTCCAACATCGACGTCTGCGGTGGGATCGGGACCATCTTCAGCATCCTGCGTCACGATCGCCGCGCTGAATCCGCTGAGGGCTCCGTCTTGCAGCGAGGTCTCGAGCAGCGCGCAGCCGGCTACATCCTCTACGGCCCCCAGACCACCCTCGTCCTCACGACAGGCAACGGCGTACAGCAGTTCGTGCTCGACCCCGAGCTAGGACAGTTCTTGCTCACCAACGACAACCTCCGCATCCCTCAAGCCAACAAGAGCTACTCAGTCAACGAGGCCTACACCTCGGCCTTCCCTCAGCCGTATCAGGAGTACCTCTCTTGGGCACACGGCGAGGGCTACTCCAGCCGCTATGTAGGAGCGATGGTCGCCGACGTCCATCGCACACTCTTGAAGGGCGGCGTCTTCCTCTACCCTCCCACCGAGAGGGCACCTCAAGGGAAGCTGCGCCTCATGTACGAGGCCAACCCTATGGCGATGATCATCGAGCAGGCGGGCGGGCTAGCCTGCGCTGGCACCGAGCGCATCTTGGAGATCGAGCCCACAGCGCTCCACCAGCGCTGCAGCGTCATTCTCGGCAGCACCGAGGAGGTCGAGCGCGTGACCTCCCGCCTACAGCACGGCTGAGTCACCTAGCGCAGAGGAGCGCTCACTTACCAAACAGGAAGTGAGCGATGTCGCCCTCCTGCATCAGGTAATCCTTGCCCTCGATGCGCAGCTTACCGGCGGCCTTCACAGCAGCCTCCGTGCTGTGCTCGATCAAGTCTTCTAGGCCGTAGACCTGGGCGCGGATGAACTTCTCTTCGAAGTCCGTGTGGATCACCCCCGCAGCCTTCGGCGCGGTGTCCCCCGCCCGGATCGTCCAGGCGCGGATCTCCTTCTCTCCGGCGGTGAAATATGTCTGCAGCCCGAGCAGCTTGTAGACAGCCTTGATCAAGCGACCTAACCCGAGCTCTTCGACGCCCAGCTCCTCCATGAACATCTGGGCCTCCTCTTCATCGAGTCGTCGAAGCTCAAGCTCCAAGTCACCGCAGACGGCGCGCCACTCGCTCCTGTTCTTCTCGGCATAGCTCGCGACCTGCTGGGCATACTCTGAGCTGCCGTCGAGGTCGTCTTCAGCGACGTTCGCGACGTAGAGCACAGGCTTGAGGGTCATCAAGCAGAGCGGCTTCAAGACCTGGCGCTCGAAGTCATTCCACTCTTGAGCGCGCATCTGCCCGCCGCTGGCTAAGAGCTCCTCTGCCCGCACCATCACCGCGAGCTCTTGGGCTAAGTCTTTATCGACCCGCGCCTTCTTGGCCACGCGCTCCATAGCCCGGCGCACGGTCGAGAGGTCAGCGAGCGCCAGCTCTAGCTCGATCACCTCGATGTCCCCGACCGGATCTACGGGGTCTTCACGGACGACCTTGTCACCACCGAAGCAACGCACGACGTGCATGATCGCGCTGCACTCCTTGATGTTGCCGAGGAATTGATTGCCCATCCCCTCGCCCTCGCTCGCCCCCTTCACGAGCCCAGCGATGTCTGTCACTTGAACGACAGCTGGGATCACCTTCTCCGTCTCAATCCGAGAATGGATCTCTTCAAGACGCTCATCCGGCACCTCTACGATCGCCATGTTCGGCTCGATCGTGCAGAAAGGAAAGTTCCCCACTTCTGCTTCCGCCTCAGAGAAGGCGGAGAAGAGGGTCGATTTGCCCACGTTGGGCAACCCAACGATTCCACAAGAGAGTGCCATGGCGAGCGCCTAGGGTACGCCTCTCAGGGGAGGCGCGGGATCTCTACCGGGGTCACCTCGCCCGTCAGCCCCTGCTCGAGGAACTCGACGAGGTCGTCGATCTCCTGCTCGTTGAGGTCGAGCGGGAAGATCTTGTCAGAGAGGTACGGGGACTTCGTGCCGTCGGTGTTAGTGCCGCCGCGCTTGTAGTGAAGGATGACCTCAGTGAGGGTCTTGAGGCTGCCGTCATGCATGTAAGGCGCGGTGTCCACGATGTTGTGCAAGCCGGGAGTCTTCGTCGCTCCACGATCGGCGTCGACCCCTGTGACCGCGAAGCGTCCGGGGAAGGGCTCAGGGCCCATCTGCCCGATACCGATGTTGTGGAACTGCTCATCCGAGAGGTCCGGGCCCACGTGGCACGCGCTGCAGTTCGCCTTCCCGAAGAAGAGCTCACGCCCACGCTTCGCACTCTCGGTCATGGGGTTGTCGTCCTCACCCTGCATCGCCTCCTCGTAGCGAGCGATGAGGTCTTCGTCTGTCTCATCCTCCATGTCGAGGTTGTAGAAGGGGGTCGCGCGCTCGAAGTGATCGTAGGGACTCCCACCAGCGAAGACGGTGCGCTCAAAGGCCGCGATAGCCTTCGTCGCGGTCTCCTCCGTGGCCGGACCGCCGAAGATCGCCTGGAACTGCATGTCGTAACCCTCGACCTCGCGGAGCAGCTTCTCAGCGCGCTCCCAAGTGAAGCCCATCTCGATCGGGTTGCCGACAGGGCCAGCAGCCTGAGCCTCAAGGCTCGCCGCGCGACCATCCCAAAACTGTGTCTTACCGAGGATCCGGTTCATGACAGTGGGAGCGCTCACGCCGCCCTTCTGTCCGTGGATCCCCGTGGAGACCGGTGCGTTGTCAGTCCAGCCCATGTCGGGGTGGTGACACGTCGCGCAAGCGATCGTCCCGTCGCCCGAGAGGCGCGGGTCAAAGTAGAGCTGCCGACCAAGCTCTACCTTCGCCTTGGTCATGGGGTTGTCCTCAGGGATGAACTCTGAGAGGTCCGCAGGCATACCCACAGGCCCCACCGGCACGAAGGGCGTGTGGGCGTCCGGCTCGGCGAGGGAGGCCCGGATCTCATCAAGGCTGAGTGTGCCGGGGACGCCGAGCTTGAACCCTCCATCAAAGAGAGAGAACCCGGAGACTTGGCAGCTGACGGCGAGAGCTCCACAGAGGAGGAGAGAGGGCGCGATCTTGTTCATCGGAGAGGTAGGCTAAGAGGCTAGATACGTACAGAGAGGCTATGGAAGTTACAGGGAGCCTGCGCCCTTTGACAATGCCCTCCTGCCACCAACCCAGAGTTCACAGAGTGCGGGTTGTTGTCCCAAGCCGATCTTCGTCCAATGTCCCCTATGAGCCCTCTCCGCCTCCTCCCCGTTCTACTCATGACAGCCCTCTCAGGCTGCCTCTCTACCATGCAAGACCCTCTCCAGCAGGTCCGCTCCGGCGTCTTCGGCCAAGCCCCCTCAGGCGAAGACATCCACTGGTATGAGCTTCGTAATAAGAACGGAATGATCGCCTGCGTCCACAACTGGGGCGCGACGCTCTACGAGCTCCACGTCCCCAGCGCGATCGGCCGGACCGCCGACGTCGTTCTGGGCTTCGACGATATGAAGGGGTACCTCTCCTCCGATAATCAGTACTTCGGCTGCACTACCGGCCGCTACGCGAACAGGATCGCTAGGGGGCGCTTCTCCATCGGAGCGGATCTGTATCAGCTCGCGACTAACAACGAGCCCAACCACCTCCACGGCGGCGCCCGCGGCTTAGACAAGGTGATCTGGACTGCGGCGGTCCCGAACTCCAACTCTGTGCGCTTCAGCTACACCAGCCCTGACGGTGAGGAAGGCTACCCCGGCGAGGTCTCGATGGTCGTGACCTACACGCTCACGGACTCGAACGCCTTAGTGATCGAGTACGAGGGAGAGACCTCAGCGCCTACGCATCTCAACCTCACCCACCACAGCTACTTCAACCTCTCTGGAGCGGGCTCCGGGACCGTTCTCGACCACGAGCTCCAGATCTTCGCCTCTCGCTACACCCCGACGGACGGCACCCTGATCCCAACAGGCGAGACCAGGCCCATCGCGAGCACGCCCCTCGACTTCCGCACGCCAACGAAGCTGCGCCGTGGCGCCGAGACCTTGGCCTCCTCTCCGTCCCTAGGGATCGACCACAACTTCGTCATTGAGGGAACGCCGGGCGCCATGCGCACGGCAGCCTTCCTGCACGACCCTGAAAGTCGGCGATCCATGACTGTTCACACGACCGAGCCTGGCCTACAGGTCTACACCGGAAACTTCCTCTTCGGACAAACAGGGAAGAGCGATCAGACGTACTCGCAACGTTCAGCGGTGTGCCTTGAAACCCAGCACTTCCCCGACACCCCCAACCAGCCCAACTTTCCGACCACGCTCTTGCTGCCCGGAGAGACCTACACCCAACGAACGGAGTACCGCTTCGCATGGTAAATCGCCTGCTTACCCCCATCGTTCTCACAGCCCTTGTCCTCTCTTCATGTACGAGAGACGCGACCATCACTCCTGAGCTCGAGGCTAAATGGAGCGAGACCGGGGTCTACAACCTCGAAGTCGAGACGCTCGAGGGCACGCCAGTGTCCCTCTCTGATTACGCCGGCAAAGTCTCTCTCGTCGTGAACGTTGCCTCAAAGTGTGGCCTCACGCCCCAGTACGAGGGCCTCCAAGCCTTACATGATGAGCTGAGCCCCATGGGCTTCACAGTCCTTGCCTTCCCCTGCAACGACTTCGGCGGCCAAGAGCCCGGCACACCCGCCGAGATACGCTCCTTCTGCACGGACAACTACGGCGTAAGCTTCCCCATCTTCTCCAAGGTCCAGACCAAGGAAGGAGAAGGGCAGTCAGAGCTCTACTCGCTGCTCGGTACGAAGACCGGCGACCTCCCCGGCTGGAACTTCGGCAAGTACCTCATCAGCCACGACGGCACTCCCCTCGGCTTCTACTCCTCTCGCACTTCGCCGTCTGACTCTGAGCTCCGCGCTGCAATTGAGGCTGAGCTCGACCGCTGACGCCTGCGGAGATAGATAGCCTTTTTTAAGGCTGTTTGAGAGAGGGAGCGAGCAGGACCGCGCGCTCCCTCCCCTCAGGTCTTAGAGGCTGAAGTCCCAGCCCTCGCGGTACTCCTTCGTGATGAGCGCGGTGGCGTCATCGCGGTCGGAGAAGGTCATCGTCTTCGAGTCGTACTCCATCTTTCCACCGACGCGCTGGGCGATGCAGCCCAAGAGCACCATCTCAGTGAAGGGCGCCGCGTAGGAGAAGTTGCACTTGGGGAAGTCGTAGGGCTTCTCACCAGTGCAGGCGAGATACCACTCTTTGTGGTGGCCTTCGGCGGAGCGCTCGATCTGCTGCTCGGGGCGCCCGTACTCCTTGTGCTTCGCCTCAGGCAAGAGCCGCGGGAAGTTCCGCGAGTCGCCGGCCGCGTAGAGCTTGCCCTTGGTCCCGATGTAGAGGCCGCCCTGATCAGGCAGATTCTCCCCCTTCGGCAGCTCCTCCGGGCGCTCAGGCTTGTTTCCGCCGTCGTGCCAGTAGAGGTCGAAGGCTGGACGGTCTCCCTTTGCGGGGAAGCGGAAGCGCACGGTGGTGTTCTTGACGTACATCGGCGCGTCTCCGAAGGCCTCTCCGTCCATGAGCTCGATCTCGGTCGGATAGCCCGGCTCCAAGGCCCAGTAGATCGGGTCGAGGTTGTGGCAGGCCATGTCGCCCAAGGCGCCGCAGCCGAAGTCCCAGAAGCCGCGCCAGTTGAACGGGTGATAGAAGCCGCCCCAGCCGTCGGCCGGGTCGTGGTGGAAGGGGCGCATCTTGGCCGGACCCACCCAGGCCTCCCAGTCGAGGTTGCTGGGCACCTTCTGTGCCTCCTTAGGGACCGGCATCCCCTGGCGCCAGATGGGTCTGTTTGTCCAGACGTGGCCCTCGACGAGGTCACCAATGGCGCCGCTGCGGATGTAGTCGATCGTGCCGCGCAAGCCATCCGTGGCGTGGCCTTGGTTGCCCATCTGAGTGGCGAGCTTGGTCTTCTCCTGCGCGATGCTGAGCTGCCGAGACTCCCAAGGCGTGTGCGTGAGCGGCTTCTGTGTGTAGGCGTGCTTGCCCATGCTCATCGCGAGGACGGTCGCAGGATAGTGCTGGTGGTCAGGCGTGCCGACCATCACAGCGTCGAACTCCTTGTGGTGCTTGTCGAACATCTCGCGATAGTCCGTATAGCCCTTGGCGTCAGACCAGCGATCAGCCGCCGGCCCCCAGCGCTTCGAGTCCGCGTCCGCGTAAGCAGGGCAGCCTGCTCCGAGTTTCTGGAGCTGCGGGATGTGCTGACCACCCGCGATACCACCCACTCCGATGTAAGCGACGTTCAGGCGCTCAGCTGCCCCAAAGACGCGCCCATAAGAGCGCGCGTCCATAGTGAGGACCGAGCCAGCCGCCGAGGCTGTCAGGAAGGTGCGGCGAGAGAGCTTGTTGGGGTTCTTCATGATGTGATCAGGGGTTATGGAGAGTTAGGCGAGCGCGATGCAGTCGATCTCGAAGAGCGCGCCCTTCGGGAGGCCTGAGACCTCGACGCAGGCGCGGGCCGGCGGGGAGTCGCCGGTGAAGAAGCGGCCGTAGACCTCGTTGATGGCGGCGAACTCGCCCATGTCGACGATGTAGACGTTGCACTTCAGGACCTTGTCGAGGGAGCTTCCCGCTGCCTCAAGGACGGCCTGGAGGTTCTTGAGCGCGCCCTCAGCCTGAGTCGCGGCGTCGTCTCCGACGACCTCGCCGGTGGCGGGGTCCATGGCGATCTGCCCAGAGCAGTGGACGAGTCCGGCGCCTTTGACGCCTTGACTGTAGGGGCCGATAGCTGCGGGTGCTCCTTCAGTGGAGACGATGGTGCGGTCGCTCATGGTCTAGTTGGGGAAGCGCTCCTTCAGGGCGCGTTGGACGCAGTCCGGGACGAAGCCCGAGGTGTCGCCCCCCATGGAGGCGATCTGGCGTACGAGGGTGGCGGAGAGGTGGGCGGTGTCCTTGGAGGGAGCGAGGAAGACGGTCTCGAATCCGGGCGAGAGATCGGCGTTGGTGCGCGCCATCTGGGCCTCGTAGTCGAAGTCGCCAGCCGAGCGGACGCCGCGCAGGACGCAGGTGGCTCCCATCTCTTTGGCGGCGTCGACGAGGAGTCCGTCGAAGGCTGTGACCTCAACGCCAGCGATGCCTCGGCAAGCCTCGGCGGCGAGCTCCAAGCGCTCCTCTAGAGAGAACATCGGGTCCCGGGTCGCGTGGCGACCGATCGCCACGGTCACCTTCCCGAAGAGGGCCGCACCTCGAGTCGCGAGGTCGAGGTGTCCGTTTGTGAAGGGATCAAAGCTCCCGGGAAAGAGGGCGTGAGGCATGCCCACAGTCTAGCGACTCTGCCCTAGACAGACGCTCTGCGACCTGAAGAGCCCCATGGGGTCCCTCTCAAGTGACCGCCGCCTCGCCCCCCCAGACCTCGCGCCCCATCCTGCCCCTGCTCGGCGCCGTGCTCTCTGGCTCCTTCCTCGCTCCCCTACCCGTCCCATGGCTCCCGCTCTCGCTGAGTCTCCTGGCGGGAACAGTCCTCGCCCTCTCCCGCTCCGCTCGACTCGCAGCGCTGCTCCTCGCTCTCTCGCTGCTCACACTCACAGCGGCGCGAGCTACGAAGCTCACAAGCACGACGCACGACCTCCAAGGTCGCTGGCTCCCACAGAGCTCATACGACGACGAGACACGCGGACTCTTGAGGCCCAGCGGCCTGCGACTCTCTGCCCCTAACGGCTCACTTATGGAGGGTGAAGAGGTGCGTGTCTTGGGCCCCCATCGCTGGAGTCGCCCGGTCGAAGGCCCGGTGCCCCCGGCTGCGGGGCTCCCTTCTCCCACCCTCATCGCCTCCACAGATCGTCTGCTCAGACTTCGCCCACCTGCTCTCACGACGCGACTGAGCCAGCCGATCCAGGAGGTGCGCGATGCTGGGCTCGAGGGCTTGCAGAGCCACCCTGACCCAACGACTCGCGCCCTCCTCTCTGCCCTCCTCTTCGGCGACCGCGCGGAGCTGAACCCCGACGTCGCAGACCTCTTCACGCGCACGGGCACGCGCCATCTGCTCGCGATCTCCGGCTTCCACGTCTCGATACTCGCCGCGTTCCTCTGCGCGCCCCTCGCCAAGCTCTTTGCCCGGCTCCTCTCGCTCGCCCTCCCTGGGCTCCGTGGACGTCGTCTCATCTCGCCTGAGCTCTTGCGTGCAGCCCTCGTTCTGACCCTCGTCCCCCTCTCCGGATCCGGCGCACCCGTGATGCGCGCGGCCTGCGCGTGGGCGCTGGCGAGCCTCGCCCCGCTCGTCCCGCTTCAGCCCAGTCTCGAAGAGCACGGCAGGCGACCAGACTCCCTCTCGGCGTGGGCCCTCGCCCTCCTCTTAGAGCTGCTCGTAGATCCCAAAGCCTGGCAGTCTGTCTCCATCCAGCTCTCGTACGCTGCTGCGCTAGGCCTGATCCTGACCTCGGGCACCCTCGCTCGTCTGCTGCGAGGTCGAAGCCAAAGCGCGTCCCACCTAGCGAGCTCCTTAGACCTCCACCCCCTCTCTGCCTTACCCCTCGCGATCCTCCGGCGCTTGCGTGACGCCGCGATCACAGCCGTGGTTGCTAGCGTCGTCGCGGTCCTCTCCACCACGCCCATCGTCTGGCATCACTTCGGCGAGCTCGCACCGGCTGGGGTCCTAGCGACCCCGCTCGCCGCGCTCTTCATCACCCCGCTGCTCCTCTTCGGCTGGCTAGATCTTGCCCTGACTGTCGTCGTCGGCTTCGGCCCCTTCCGAGAGCTCTGCACATGGCTCACCCATGCGCTGATCTCGCTCCTCTTCTCCTTCGACAGTCTCCCTGCGACGCCCGTCCAACTCCACCTGCGCCCGCTCTGGATGGTGTTCACAGCCTGCGCCTCGACGCTCTTCTTGATTCGCACAAGAGCGAGGCGACGTCTCCTCTCTCTCTGTGCTGGCGCTGCTTGGCTCGCGCTCCTCACCCCCCGCGACACAACAGCGTCGACGCTCGAGATACACGCCTTGGATGTTGGGCACGGCACCTGCGTCGTGTTCCGTGCTCCAGGATCTCGCGCCTGGATCTTTGACGCCGGAAGTCGCGACCGCTCACAGCTCGCGACCGCAGCGCTCTTCCCTCTCCTCCGTAGCTGGGGCAACCCGGCCACAGCGATCGCCTGCTCCCATGCAGACTCCGACCATGCTCGCGCGTTGCCTCGCCTCGCCTCACGCTTTCCGCCCGAGCTCTGGCTAGGAGCCGTAACGCGTGGGTATGAGGTCCAGTGTGCTCACCTAGACCTAGAGGTCGGGGCGCTCTCCGTAGAGGACGGCCCGCTTCATCTCGAGTTGCACCGTGGCTTGAGCAAGCCTGGCAATGAAGGTTCTCGCACCCTCGTCATCGAGTATCAGTCCAAGCGCGTGGTCCTCTCCGGTGATGCAGAGGGGGACGGCCTCGACCTCATGCTGCACCATGGCGACCTCGCAGGCCCTACAGACCTCCTCCTCGCCCCCCACCATGGCTCTGACTCGCCGTGGCTAGCACACCTCCTCGGAGCCCTCTCACCCGATGAGATATGGGTGAGCGCGGGCGCTGCTCCCGCCATCGGGCCAGAGCTCGATAGGCGCAGACTCTCCTGGCACAGCACCACAACGCACGGGCCGCTCTCATGGACGCCAGAGAGTCAAACTCTTGTAGGACAGCGCCGAGGCCCATGAGACATGC
>Ga0208624_1000133_pt1 | contig 38226 bp, 35 predicted proteins | sample Knorr_S23_td_DCM_FD_185607 | JGI IMG/M metagenome (GOLD analysis project Ga0208624, IMG submission 185607) | Marine microbial communities from Southern Atlantic Ocean transect - Knorr_S23_td_DCM_ad_71m_LV_A (SPAdes) (version 2) | ecosystem: Environmental > Aquatic > Marine > Oceanic | place... | reverse complement strand
AAGGGCGAGGTGAGCCAGCTGCATGTTTTGAATAAACCCAAGGGCCAGCCGCGACAGGTTACTTTTGGTCAGGAGCCGGTGCGGGGAGCGGCCTTGAATCCGGTTAATGATCGGGCGCTGATTTATCTTAAAGACGAAGGTGGTAGCGAGCGTTACCAGGTGTTTCACTACAATTTGGCGACGGGGAAATCTGTGCGGATCACCGATGGAAAAAACCGCCACACGGGCGCGCACTGGTCGCCCAAGGGCGATCGGATCGCGTACTTTTCGCCCAAGCGCAACGGGCAGGACAACGACCTTTATATTGCCGATCCCCTGAAGGCGGGCAGTGAAAAATTGCTAGCTCGTCTGGATGGCGGCGGTTGGTGGATTGAAGACTGGTCGCGCGACGGGGCCTTGATGATCCTAATGGAGTACATCTCCATCAACGAATCGCGCCTGCATATTGTCGATACTGTGGACGGAAACTTGTCGCCATTCACGCCAAAGTTGAGTGTGCCGGTTAGTCACCAGAACGCGCGTTTTGATCCTAGGATGCGGGCGGTTTATTTCAGCTCGGATGACGGGTTTGAATTTCAACGACTCACTCGATTGGATTTGAGCACTGGCGAGTACAAATATTTTCTACCGCAGGTACGCTGGGATGTGGAGGCGATTGAAGTGGCGCCTGATGGCCGGCAGCTGGCAGTGGTGACCAATGAGGGTGGCGCCAGTAAATTGCGGGTGCTCGATTCGATGACTGGCAAGCTGTTATGGAATCCGCAGATGCCGTCAGGCGTGATTCATCAACTCGCTTGGGCTTCGGATAGGGATCTGATGTACGGCTTTGATTGGGCGCTGTCGCCGGGCAAAGTGGTGCATTTGAATGTCAGCACACAGGAGCAGTTGACGTGGCTGGATAGTGATCTGACAGGTATCAAGGTGGATCAATTGAGTCTACCGCGCCGGTTGGAGTGGCGCAGTGCCGATGGTAGCCGGTTTGATGCCTGGGTATATTTGCCCGGTCGCATTACGGGTAATCAGTTTTTGCCTACCCAACCAGCGCGCCCTTCGCCGGTGGTTGTCTGGTTTCATGGCGGACCGGAAAGTCAGTTCCGCCCGCGTTTCATGGGGCGTTACAATTTTCTAACCACCGAGGAACAGATTGTTCTCATATGCCCGAATGTGAGGGGTTCGCGTGGGTATGGTAAAAAGTTTTTGAAAGCCGACAACGGTGAGGGTCGCACCAAGGTGCTGCTGGATATTGAGCGGATTTACAATGCCGTGGCCGCCAACCCGTTGTGGGATCAAAATCGGATTGCGGTGATGGGCGGCAGCTACGGTGGCTTTATGGCGCTGCACAGCATGGTAAACCTGAACAACTTTGTGCGTTGCGGCATCGATGTGGTGGGCATTTCCAATTTTGTGACTTTCTTGGAAAACACTAGCGACTACCGCCGCGACCTACGTCGGGTGGAGTATGGCAACGAGCGCCAACCCGAGATGCGAAAGTTTTTACAGGAACTATCGCCGCTGACGCATGTTGAAAAAATCACGAGGCCCCTGCTCATTGTGCAAGGCGCCAATGATCCGCGTGTGCCGGCTAGTGAAAGTGCCCAAATTGAGGCTGCTCTGAGGAAGAAAGACATCGAAACATGGTATTTGCTGGCCAAGGATGAAGGTCACGGATTTCGCAAACAGACCAATCGCACCTTTCAATTTCTTACGACCGTCCAATTTTTGCGGCGTCATTTGTTAGGGGCTGATTAGTGGGTTGGCAAGGGCGGGGTACTGACGTACAACGGACCCATGAAGCGGCCACGCAATTTTGCCAGCGACAACAACTCGGGCATTTGCCCCGAGGCTTGGACGGCACTGGAAGAGGCCAATCAAAACCACGCCCTCGGCTATGGTGATGACCGTTGGACCAAACAGGCGGCCGACCTAATTCGTGAAGTATTTGAGACTGATTGCGAAGTCTTCTTCGTATTTAACGGGACAGCAGCCAATTCCCTCTCGCTGGCTTCCACCTGCCGGAGTTATCACAGTATTCTATGTCACGAAAATGCTCATGTGGAACAGGATGAATGTGGTGCCCCTGAATTTTTTTCCAATGGAACTAAAGTACAGTTAGTTCCCGGTGCCAATGGTCGGATGACACCTCAGGGAATTGAAACGGCTGTTCTTAAACGGACAGATTTACACTTTCCCAAAACCCGAGCGGTGACGCTTACGCAAGCAACCGAACTGGGCACTCTTTATCAGCCTGCCCAGTTGCAGGCCATTCATCGTGTGGCAAAAAAGCATGAGCTCAAAATTCACATGGACGGAGCACGGTTTGCCAATGCGGTGGCGCAACTTAAAGTCGCCCCCAAGGAAATCACCTGGAAGGCAGGAGTAGATATCCTAAGCTTTGGCTGCACAAAAAACGGAGCACCTGTGGGTGATGCAGTAGTATTTTTTAATCACGATCTGGCCCACGAATTTGAATGGCGCTGCAAGCAGGCCGGTCAATTGGCCTCCAAGATGCGCTTTATTGCGGCTCCCTGGGTTCATCTCTTGCGCGAGGGCGCATGGCTGCGGCATGCGGCACACGCGAACAAAATGGCGGCCCGTTTGGCCCGCGGCATCAACCGCATTCGCGGACTGAAGCTAATGTTTCCACGGCAAGCCAATGGCGTATTTGTGGAACTGCCCGTAGCGGTAATCGCGGCTTTGCATCGGCTTGGGTGGCACTTTTACACATTTATTGGGGAAGGCGGTGCACGTTTGATGTGTTCGTGGGATACGACTCCAGAAGACGTCGATGATCTTTTAGCTGATCTAACTGAGCTTATGGCCAACCGAAAAAAGTTACCTGTACCAAAACCGGGGCAAGTGCAGAATCATTAAGAGAATTTTTATGAAAATCGTTTATGCAATCATCTTAAGCGCCTGCTTCGTGGGGGCTGAAAACAAAACTGAATTCTATAAACCCATCGTTAAAGATGTGGAGGGGTGGACAATTGCGGTGGAGCCGCGGTTGCTGGCGGATGACAACAAGGCATTGGCCGATAAATGCCTGGTGGCCTTGGCTAATCATTTGCAGCGGATAAAGTATATTTTGCCGGAAGAAAAGTGGAAGCCGCTACAGAAGCTTCCGATCCGCTTGGAGCTCCACAACGAACGATTGAGCTCGATGCAGTATCATCCGAGTGTGAGTTGGTTGCGCGCCAACCGGCATGATCCGGCATTGGCCAAGCATGTGCATATCCCACGCGCGCGGGCGTTGATTGATCGTGGTATGTGGGCGAAGCATCCCTATGTGATATTGCACGAGCTGGCTCACGCTTACCATGATCAGGTATTGAGCTTTGATAATAAGGATATCATCGGTGCGTACGAGGCCATGAGGAGAGCGGGAATTTACGAGCAAGTGATGCTTTATACCGGTCGTACGGTTCGTCATTACGGTTTAAACAATCATAAGGAATATTTTGCGGAAAGTACGGAGGCATATTTGGGTGTGAACGATTTTTATCCGTTTGTACGTGCCGAATTGGAAAAGCATGACCCTCGAATGTACAGAGTGATGCAAAAGATCTGGGGTCCGGTACGGTAGGTTCGAGTCCTACCTCTGGAGCCATTTTCTATCCGATACGGCAGGTCAGTGTTATCTTTGCGACCGAGCTTTTGCCGAAACTCTAAATTAGCCTAAATCTTCCCCGCTTTGTCCCCGCATTAAGATTTCTATCCCTTTTGAAGGCTCGCCAACGCGCTTAAGGAGTTTTGCGGGGAGGATTAGGGGTGGTAGATATGTTGGATATAGCAATTCGGCAACGCCTTCTTTAATTCAATCATGCCTATCTTGGATGGCGCGTTCTAGAATGAAGAAAATGAAGCCAAGAAAGGCTCCTTCTGCTGCTCCTTTAAGTCCATAAATAATCGGATGCGCAACTAGGCTTCCAATTCCAGCGACGCCTAGGTCATTTGCGCTTGTATCGAGTGGGGTGGTGAATATTCGTATTATAGCTACAATAATCGAACTGCATAATATCCAATAAAAGCCGACTGGCCATAGTGGGCTAGGTTGCTTACGTTTATCGCTCATCCAATTAACAGTGCCACCAATGCCTCAATATTTGTTAATTGAAAAAATTGATATTTACCCCTTTGAAATCAATGTTAACCGTCCAGCCCTTTTGGAGACTCGCCAACGCGCTCATGGAGTTTCACGGGGAGGATTAGGGGCCGAGGATTTCACAATTCGGCAGCGGCTTCTTTTCCCGGATGCAATAGAGCTTGTTGGCTCCGCGCAGCAGTAATGTTCCCTTTGTTACCGCGGGGGTTGACCAAAACAGGTCATCTAAATCATTTTCACCAACAATCTTAAATTCGGGGCCTGCCTTAACGACATATGCCTTGCCTGATTCATCCATCAGAAAGACATGCTCATCATCAGCCCACATGCTAGCTGCAATGGATTTGCTGCTGGGCAATCGAGATTTGTAGGCTTCTTGACCTGTCTTTGTGTTGTAACAAGAGAGAAAGCCTCGGCTGCTAACATAAATATAATTACCACTCGCGACTGGCGAAGACATTCCGGGGCCGCCTCGCAGTTTCGCCCAAATAACCCCCTTGGGTAATTTACTGGTGTCGAGCCTTGGTTCTCCTGTGATCTCTGGGCCAATGGCAATCAGTGGCCCTTGCCTGAAGGGGCCGCTATTGCCGAGGAAAATATATTTTCCGTCTGATGCGGGCGATGCCGTAAATGCCGAGCTTGTATTTGTTAACTGCCAATTAGTTTTACCAGTAGCTGGATCATAGCCAGTAACGGTTCCAGAGCCACAAATAACTAGATCGGTGCGCTTTTCGTGTTTCCAAATATATGGGCTGGACCAACTGGTTCTTGAGGAACGTTTTCTTTTCCATTTTTCTTTTCCGGTAGCCGTATCCAGTGCCACGACAAACGAGTCTTTGTCATTATCGCACTGGATAAACAAAGTATCTTCTAATAAGGCGAGTGAACTGCCTGTTCCAAATCCATTTCCACTAGGGAAAGCACCAATATTAACAGTCCATGCTAACTTTCCTTTCAGGCTAACGGCGGCAATTTTTCCGATTGTAGCAAAATAGCAGAAGACATGTTTTCCATCAGTTACGGGAGATTCGGTTGAGTAAGTGTTGGATGGATGAATTGCGTACTTGGGTTGCTCTTGCACTATATTTTTTTCCCACTCGGTAGAGCCATCTACAAGGTTAAGACAGATGAGTTTGAAATCAAAAGGTTCAGTCGGCTTTTTACCTCGCATGTTGCGAACGCCGCCAGCATGCCCAAGTGGCTTTGTGTTTTTGGAATCCACTGCTGTTGTGATGAAAATACGGTTCCCAACGATGATCGGCGAAGCCCAGCCCCCTCCCGGGATGGGTTGGCTCCATGCTAAATTTTCCTCCATGGACCACTGAGTAGGGTGATTTAATTCTCCAAGGTAACCATTTCCACTGGGCCCTCTAAACTGAGGCCAATCAGCTAATGATTCACTTACAAAAAGTGTTCCGGCTAACAGCCAGCCAAAGGTAAAAGTAAAAGTTCGCATAAAAATTCGCCCTTTCTTAATTGAGGCGAAGCTCGAACATATCCTGTTAGGCATTATAATGCCATCATCAACCTTCAATGAAATCTCCAATTCCAGGAGAGGTTAGCGATTAGAGATGAAGTTTGAGTATATGGAAAACTTCCCTAGATTTGCCCCAAATAACCATGGAATGGACAGCGAGCCTTACCTCTGGACGCGATCATAATCAGCCCTACAAAACGCACAGATTCAAATTGGGATAGTGTAATGTTTCTTTTGTTAAGAGAATCAGATTGCTGGGACGCAGTTCATAGGATGCACTGAAGTCCAGAGCTTTATGGAAATAAAAAAAGGAGAATCGCAAGATTCGGAGCTTGGTGATTCGGTGGATATTGAGAATCCCAAAACTTTAAAATCTACAGCTGGATTATGGCCTGATTGGCTGCCATACGGTCATGGAGCTTTCGTGCTGATGTTGCTCTTAGCCCTACTGCTGGGGTACGGACTGCCTTACGAAAAACCAGAACAGCCGCAGCGTGATTATCGTGCAAATTACGAGTCAGTTGAGGAGGAAAAGAAAGCTGTTAAAGAGTACGATGAAAAGGTGGAGGCTTACGAAAAAGAAAAGAAAGCGTGGGATGAAGGTGGGGAAGAGTCTAGGCGTGGATGGATCGCTGTGGGGCGAAATATAGCTAAGTTCTCCACCGTACTTTGGCTTATCTTCAGTTTTATTGTTTATGGCTTGATGCCGCTTCTTCGCCTGATCCCGAAGCATTTTGGTAAAGATCTTTCCATTACCCTGCTGCCTGTACTCATGCTGGGAGTTTTATATTCCCTGTCTCGACTGGTGGTAGAATGGATCCCGGCTTCAGGTTGGCCGTTACCCAGTCCATTGGAGTTGAATGATCAATCTCTCTGGAAGGTAATGGGGCAGTTCATAGTGCATTTAACTCATCCAATTGCCGATATGGTGATCACTCTTAAGGAGTTTGCTGTGGATAAATGGTTTGTCCCGCTACTCTTTGTTGCGGCAACCCTTGTAATCGGTTGGCGCCAATCCATACCTGGTAAAGTGGATGAATCATCCCGCAAAAAGTCCTAGAGCTTGGATTTACCGCGGTGGGATATCCGCAGCAACCTTAAGAAACAGTTTTTGTTCGCCGTGAAAGTCCGTTTGGATTAACGTGCAGCGCGTTATGGATTTGTAATGTCGCTGAAACGTCAGGGATAAGTGCTTCCACAACTTTTAAGGACAACCCGATGGCCCAAACACCAAGTAAAGATTACAAGCGCAGAGAGCGCGAATTTAAGAAAGCGGAAAAGCGCAGGGCTCGCGAAGAGGCGAAGGCCGAAAAACTAGCTGCTGAGAAGGCGGCTGCCGCTTTGGCGGCTGAGGAAGCTGCCAAGCAGGCCGAAGCCGAGTTGAAGGCTAAAATCGAGGCGGAGTTTGAGGCGGAGCTCCAAGCCGAAATCGAGGCGGAGAAGAAAAAAGGCGCCTAACCTGAACTTCTGCCCAATAATACAATGGGCAAACTCGTGTGAACTAGGGCGCGGGACAGGGATTTGAAGTATCTCAACGTAAAGGGCTCTTGGAGGACTTCTTAGCGTAATCTGCTTGTCTTAAAATCGCCCCAATGACCAAGAAATGAACAGAGGATTCCAACTCTGGAGCCAATTTCAAAGTGACTGGTTCAACAATACCCTCTAACCTCTTCGGGTTGTGAGGTGCAATTCGCCGATTCTTTTTTTTAGAACCATTCTCGTGGGTTTGATTCTGAGCCCTATAGTGCCTGTCGTAGGGGCTCAACAGTCTGGGAGTGGGCTGGTGGTTCATCGTCCGGCGGCGGCTTTGGGGGCGCTTGATAATCCGCTCAAGGGGTATTGCCTCTACACGAATGCCGGGAAGATTCATCGGCCTTACTCCATGGTGTTTCAGTATGTTTCCTGGAAGGAATTGGAGGCGGCGGAGGGAAAATTTGCCTTTGAGGCCTGGGAGAAGAAGGCGTGGGACCATGCCCGGGCAAAAGATAAGCACGTGGTGCTTCGGGTGTATGTGGATTACCCTAGTAAACCCTCCGGCCTGCCCGATTGGCTGCGGGCTCAAGGGGTTCAGGAAACTTCCTATCGGGATTATGGCGGTGGGAACAGTCCGAACTATAATCACCCGAAGATGGTGCAGGCCATGGAGCGGTTGGTCGCGGCTATGGGGCGGCGCTACAATTCGCATCCACGGGTGGCGTTCGTTCAATTGGGGTTACTGGGTTTTTGGGGGGAATGGCACACGTATCCGCGGGCGGAATTATTTGCTTCCGAAGCGACCCAACATCGAATTCTAAAGGCGTACCAAAAGGCTTTTCCCGACAAGCAACTGATGGCTCGGTATGCCGATGGAGTGCTGGCCAAATACAAAGGGATCGGGTTCCACGACGATATGTTTCCCGAGGATACGGATAATGGAGAGGATTGGTCATTTTTGGCGCGCATGCGTAGGGGCGGTCATGCAGATGGTTGGAAACAGAACGTGGTCGGCGGTGAAATGGTGCCGCACGCCGCGCAGAAATGGTTGGGAAACGAGTGGGCTTACACCCGAGAGATGGTTGGCCGTTCTCACTTTTCCTGGATTGGCCCTTATGGACCGGCTTTGGACGAGAATGTTTCACTTAACTACCAGGCTCGTAGTGACCAGTTGGTCCGAAAGATGGGTTATCAATTTCGGTTAACTGAGGTCCGTCATTCAAAGAGAGTTGCTCTAGGAAAAGGTTGTGTTGTTTTGGTGCGAGGGGTAAATGAAGGCGTAGCCCCTTTTTATTACCGTTGGCCGGTGAAGTTGGCATGGTTGAATACAAAAGGGAATTTAGTATCTGAGATCAAACTGCAGGACGACATTCGAAAATGGTTGCCCGGTAAATTTCAATTTGGAACGGTATTAAGTGTCCCAGAGCAAACGGGTATCTACCAATTGGGTGTCGGAGTGATCGATCCTTGGAAAAAGAAACCTGCAATTCGATTTGCTAATGAATTAACCTTACAAAGTGGTTGGACGATCCTGGGGCAAGTTGAGGTGGGCTCAAATTAGAATTAATCGATGATTAAAAAATTTCCATTCAAGGCGGCCTTGATAATTGGGGTGTGGGCTCACTTACTGTCAGGAGCGGCATTGCGTGAAGTGGTGGTCAGCCATACCGATGACCAGGGGATCCTGCAACTCTACCGCATGAAAGAGGATGGGACAGGTAGTCGGCAACTCACGTTTTCCAAGACCGGATGTCGGATGCCAAGTTGTTCTTCAGACGGTAAAAAGCTGGTTTATGTTGAACAAGTGGGCCATGCGATGGCGCTGCGCTTCGCCGATCTGAACGGAGGGAAGGTGAGGACCCTTGTGGGTGAGGGGATGAATATGTTGCCCTCGTGGTTGCCGGACTCTGAACACCTGATTTGGATGAAGGTAAAGCCCCAGCCCAAACAGGATCCGGCCCGCAATTCTCAAATTCATATTCTGAATGTCACGACGGGGGAGCATCGCAGACTCTTTACCAATCCGGAACAACTCAAGCACAGTAACGCCATGCCGGCGGCTTCGCCGAAAGGTAACCAGATCGCCTTTATCTCCAATAGAAGTGGTGAAATGAGAGTCTGGGTTAGCGATCTCAATGGGGATGGTGCTAAACTAATTTCCAAGCCGGAGCAGGAATACCACGAGGCCATTAAAGCGCCAATCGAGCAAAAGGTTCCTGTTTGGTCGCCGGACGGCAAGTGGATCGCCCATTGGGAGGGAGTGGAGATGATTCATATGAGTAAGTTTACCGGCATCAATAATCCCAAGCGAGACCAGCAAATCGCTGCGACCTTTAATGTATGGGTTGTGGGCTATGATGGAAAACAGCGCCGGAAAGTTGGACGAGGGGATGACCCTACATGGTCCCCAGACGGTTTTGTGACAAGGGCCTACCCTGAACCAAAACGTGGCGGACCTTTGGTGATGATTGAAACCGAAACGGGAGAAAAAGCGTTATCTATCGTGCCACCCCAAAGGAATTGGGGTCGATTTACTTGGGCGCCAAAATCTCCATAACGAATACATTAGAATTAAGGAGACGTTCCGATGATGAAAATGTTGGTTCCTCTACGGTTGCTATCGCTCATCTTGATCTGTGGAATGGAGGTCTGCGTTTACGCTCAAACGCCAACTCCAAATATTCCGAAACTGGATATCCGGCTAACGCAAAAGGATTACAAGACCGTTCCAGAGAATTTCGAGGCCGTGTGCCGTTCGGCGGCAATGGGGTTAGCACGGCATTTTCCAGAGCGGAAGTTCAAGCCGATCCGTATAGAAAAAGCTAACCACCAGTTTCCGGTAAAACTGGATCGCCGCGGGCCAAAAGGTGAGACACTAGTGATGCTGAGCGTAGATGACGGCTTCGGGTGGGCACAGATCGCCTATCAGTTTTCGCATGAGTTTACACACATCGTGATCAATCATGACCACCCGCGGTCCGGAGCGAATCATTGGATTAATGAAGCATTCTGCGAGGCGATCTCCTGCCATTCGCTGAAGTTAATGGGCAAGGAATGGAAGACGCATCCACCTTACGGCAACTGGAAGAGCTACGCTAAGCATCTGGATTCCTATGCTGACCGCATTCTGGATCCGAAGAAGGCTAAGCCCGAGGGTATGGAATTTGCCGCGTGGTTTGAAAAAAACGAAAAGGCGCTGCGACTGGGTAAACGGCATCCGAAGTATGATCTCTATAAATACGTGGCTTATCAGTTTTATCAGGTGATCCAGAAAGATCCCAACCAGCTGGTAGCTTTGGTTTATTTGAACGAAGGGCTGGAAAGTCAGGCCTTGAGCACTCGCGACTATTTGTCTCGTTGGAAAGGTGCCTTGCCTAGGGAACACCGGTCATTTGCTGATCAAATCTCCGGCTTACTTGGAGTGACACTTGGTGACCTTTGACTTGCGTTTTCATCCTTGTAACGGAAGGTTAACGGCCGTGATGAAAAGCTTCGCCCTATGGTTTCTTCTCGCTTTCGGTGTCAGTGCTGCGCCTCAAGGTGAGTGGAAGGCCTTCACCCCCCGTGCAGAACTGGAACCCTCATGGAGCAAAGAAGGGGATGTGCTCACCATTTTTCCTAATGGTCGCAAAGGCGCAGTGGGTCAGTGGCAGGCAACCTTTCCAGTAAAGGGCGGGCAGCATTACCGTTTTTCTGCGATCCGAAAAACATGGGATATCGATATTCAAAACGTGCAGCGACACATCGTCGAACGTTTGATTTGGTTGGATGCCGATGGCAATAAAGTAAAACGCGATGAGCCGACCTTTTCCTCTTACCGGCCTGGCACTGCCCCTCGAGCAGAACCTGAATTCCCGCGTGTCACAGGAGCCATGACGCGTGGAGGATGGGTGGAGGTGCTCGAAGTATTTAAGGCTCCCAAAGCAGCGACCCAGGCAAAGGTGGAGCTTTGCCTCCGTTGGTTGGATGCGGGGCGGGTCAGTTGGCGGCTTGTTTCATTGAAACCAGTTCCCGAACCCGAACCGCGTAAGGTGCGACTGGCAACGATTCATTTCCAACCGCGCGCCGGAAAATCCAATGATGAGAAATGTAAGCTCTTTGCTCCACTCATTGCCGATGCCGCGCAGCGCAAGGCTGATCTGGTGGTGTTGCCTGAGACACTTACTTACTACCACAGTGGTCGCACCTTCGCTCAATGCGCCGAGTCTATTCCAGGACCATCTACTGAATATTTCGGCAAGCTCGCTAGTAAACATGATCTCTATCTTGTGGCCGGTTTGCTCGAGCGCGATGCTAATCTCATCTACAACGTCGCCGTGCTCATTGGCCCGGACGGCAAGGTGGTTGGGAAATACCGCAAGGTGTGCCTGCCGCGCGGCGAGATTGAGGGCGGTATTTCGCCCGGCAAAACTTATCCGGTTTTCCAAACGCGTTTTGGTAAGGTAGGCATGATGGTTTGTTATGACGGCTTCTTCCCGGAAGTGGCTCGTCATCTTAGTAATAATGGTGCTGAAGTGATCGCTTGGCCGGTATGGGGATGCAATCCCATGCTCGGGGCGGCGCGCGCGTGCGAAAATCACGTATATGTCATCAGTAGTACATACACTGATGCATCAAGCGATTGGATGATCTCGGCTATCTATGGTCACAACGGCCGTCCACTGGCGCAGGCCAAGGAATGGGGGACGGTTGCCGTTACAGAGGTCGACTTAAACAAGCGACTCCATTGGCATAGCCTAGGTGATTTTAAGGCGCAGATTCCTTCCCATCGCCCACCGAAACAGCCATAATCTTCTTTTCAAATGCATCGTTGGATTTTTGTTTTTCTGGTTGTGGCCAATATTGTTTCGGCCAAGGATTCCAAGCCAAACATTCTGTTTATCATGGCGGATGATCTGGGTTGGATGGATTTAGCATGCCAAGGGAATAAACTCGTTGAGACACCGCACTTAGACCGTTTGGCAGAACAAGGAATGCGTTTCACTTCAGCTTACGCTGCGGCACCGGTGTGTTCTCCCACGCGGTGCGCGGTGCTGACGGGACAGGCCCCAGCGCGGATTGGGTTGACGACACATTTACCAGGAATGTTTTTTCCAAAAGATAATCGACCTCAACCGGCCAAGCTCACCGGCCAACTAGATACGGAGTACGTGACCATTGCCGAGCGACTGAAAGAGGCGGGTTACGTGAATGCGTTCCTCGGTAAATGGCACATTGCCCCAAGCGTGGCGCGAGGCGGCCGGGTGGCGAATGAGTTGTCTCCCACGGGGCAGGGGTTTGACGTAAATATCGGAGGCACTTCGTATGGTGGTCCGCCGAGCTTCTTTTCACCATACCGCAACGCTGAACTGAGTGACGGACCCAAAGGCGAGTATTTACCGGATCGTTTGGTCGACGAAACAATCAAATTTGTTCGCGCAAAGAAAGATCAACCGTGGATGACGCACTTGTGGTTTTATACCGTACATTGGCCGATGCAAGCACCTGAGGCGTTGCTCAAAAAATATGAGAATCGTAAAGGGCCCGGACTGAACGATACAAGATACGGCGCAATGATCGAGGCAATGGATGCCTCAATCGGGCGGTTGTTGGCTGAACTGGAGGCAATGGGTGAGGCGAAGGATACACTCCTAATTTTCACTAGCGATAATGGTGGTTTTGCGGGCGTGAGCGATTGTCGGCCATTGCGCGAATCTAAAGGGCACCTATATGAGGGGGGGATTCGTGTTCCGATGATTGTACGCTGGCCTGGGCAGGTGAAAGCAGGAACAACCTGCGAATGGCCGGTGGTTAGCATGGATTTTTTCCCCACCTTCCTAGAGGTGGCTGGTCTCAAACCGGGGAAGGCACCCATTGATGGTGAGAGTATTCTGCCGCTGCTTAAGCAAAAAGCCCCGCATACTCCTGGAGGCGGGATGAAACGTAGTGAGATATTTTTTCATTTCCCCAACTACGCTTGGCACATGGGCAACCGCCTCGGTGGAGCGGTGGTGACACGGAATGGAATGAAACTAATCCGTAATTACGACGACAACTCGCTCGAGTTGTACGACGTGGCCGGCGACATCGCCGAAACGAAAAATCGCGCGAAGGATAAACCACAATTGGCAAAGCACCTGAACGACAAGCTCTCGGCATGGCTGAAGGAGACCAAAGCGCCCATGCCGCGCCCGGCAAAGAATTGAACCGCCAAGCCGTGAAGGCGCTATGGAAATTAAAAAGAGGCGAGGTCTGAGGTTGATTTTTAGCTGCGTGTTGTAGTAGCCTAACGGCAGGAGGTGTCTTGAAGAAATCGGTTAAGACTGGCGTGGTGGCTACACGGACTCGCAATGGGTTTCGCGAGGTATTGTTGGTTTCCACCAAAAAAAATCGATGGGGGTTGCCCAAGGGGAATCTGATTCCACGGCTCGGCAAGAAGCGCACGGCCTTGGAAGAGGCTTACGAAGAGGCGGGCGTGCTTGGGGAAATACGCAACAGTCGACGTGTACGTTTGGAGCGTTCCCGCTGGACTCTGGATTTGTATGTCATGCGTGTGGTCAAACAACTGCGGCGTTGGCCGGAAAAGGCCCAGCGTACCCGGCGCTGGGTGCCGGTGCATCAACTGGATGAATGGCTGAGCCGTCGCGATTTGGTGAAGAGTGTCCAAAAGCTGGCCCGGCCCGCACGTCAACTGGCGTAGGGATTCCATTTGTTTCTTGTTCAGGGAGTGATTAGGCTCCGGCATGCGTTTGTTTTTCCTTTTGTGTGTCACGGCTTTGATGGCCACAGCCAAGCCGTACAATTTGTTGGTGATCCAAACCGACGAACACCATTTCAAAACGTTAGGTTGTTACGGTGGGAAAGTTGTGCAAACGCCCAATATAGATTGGATTGCCCAACACGGAGCCATCGCTACTAGCTTTTATGCCACCACGCCCGTTTGTTCTCCTTCTCGGGCGGCATTTATGAGCGGATTGTATCCTCATAAGACGCCCGTTAGTACCAACAACATTCCCTTGGATAATGGGATCGTGACCTTTGCAGAAGTACTACGCCGGCATGGATACGCCACCGGCTACGCGGGTAAATGGCATCTCGATGGAGAGGGGAAACCGCAATGGGGGCCGACTCGGCAGTTCGGATGGGAGGACAACCGTTTTATGTTTAATCGCGGTCACTGGAAAAAATTTACTGATTCCAAGGATGGACCTCAAGTTGGTGCCCGTAAAAACGGTGAACCGAACTATGCTCTTGATGATGCGAATGAGGAGACCTTTGCCACCGATTGGCTGACCGATAAGTTAATCGACTTTGTGAATGCAAAAAAAGGGCAGCCGTTTTGTTACATGGTGAGTTATCCAGATCCGCATGGGCCGAACACCGTCAGAGCCCCGTACGACACTATGTACGACCACGTTCAGGTGCCGATCCCTCGTTCGGTTAATAAGACTCGTGCGCAAACGCCGGTGTGGGCAGCAAAAGCACCAAAGATTACTGCGGATACTGTGCGGATACTCATGCCAAAGTATTATGGCATGGTGAAATGTTTGGATGACAACATCGGTCGCATTTTATCAACGCTACGTCGTAATGGGCAGCTGGAGCGGACCCTGATTGTCTTCACTAGCGATCATGGAGATCTTTGCGGCGAACACGGTCGCCTGAACAAGGGCGTTCCCTTTGAAGGTTCGGCGCGTATTCCTTTTTTGTTGTATTGCCCCGGCAAAGTGCCGCCGGGTACGGTGGTGAAGGAGGCGTTGAGTTGCATTGATTTCCTGCCGACTGTGACCAGTCTCATGGGGGTGCAGCATCGCCCCAAGGTTGATGGCCGAAATGCCGATAGCCTTTTCACTCAGGTGCGGGGTGACGAATGGGAGGACATTGCAATCCTGCGCTCCTCCAAAAGTGCCGAAGGCTGGCTCTGCGCGGTGACCGACCGCTACAAACTGGTTTATGCCGCCAGCGGCAAGCCGTGGCTCTTCGATCTGGAACAGGACCCTGATGAGATGAAAAACTTCTTCGAATCCCCCGCCCATCAAGAGATTATCCACCGCCTCACCGGCGCTCTGGCCGGGTATGCCAAGACGCATCAGGATGCGCATTTCGAGAAACCCAACATCGCCGAGGCCATGCAGGCTGTGTTGAAGGCAAAGTAGGGGTTGACGCCCGGAACACTGTGGCCGACCATCGCCGTATGGCGAAGCCCAAGAATTCCAATTCATCCGAGACGCCCAACCGTCGTGAATTCATCAAGACCTCTGGCAAAGTAGCCGGAGCCTCCGCGCTGGCCGGCGTGGCTATTCCGCACGTGCACGCAAACGTCAACGACACCGTGAAGGTGGCGCTCGTGGGTGCCGGCGGCCGGGGCACAGGCGCCGCCAGTAACGCGTTGTCCGTTTCAGCCGGACACGGCCCCACCAAACTCGTGGCTGCCGCGGATATTTTTGAGGACAAACTCAAGAGCAGCCTCAACGGCCTTTCCAAAAAGCATAAGGAGAAGGTGGATCTCGGCAAGACCGGCAAAAACGGTTTGCCCGAGCGCGCCTACATTGGCTTTGAGGCTTACAAGGAAGCCATCAGCAATCTCGACAAGGGCGATGTGGCCATCTTCACCACGCCGCCGGCCTTTCGCTGGGTGTTCTACAAATATGCCGTGGAGCGAGGCGTGAATGTGTTCATGGAAAAACCCGTGACCGCCGATGGCTATGGCACCAAGCAGATCCTTGAGATCAACAAGATGGCCAAGCAGAAGAACCTCAAGGTGGGCGTGGGCCTCATGTGCCGGCACAGCCGCGCTCGCGGCGCAATGGCCGACAAAATTCAGGAAGGCGCCGTGGGCGATGTGGTGCTCATGCGCAGCTACCGTATGCACGGTCCGGTGGCGTCCGCGCGGTCCATCCCGCAGAAACTCCGGAATGAGTACAAGGACCTTGAGGAAATCCGCTGGCAGATCCGCCGCTTCCACAGCTTCATCTGGGCCAGTGGCGGTTGCTTCAACGATTACTACATTCACAACATCGACGAATGCTGCTGGATGAAGGCCGCTGCCATGGGCGATCCGGAACACACCGGCGGCGATGCGCTCAACGTGATGGGTTCTCTCGATAAATGGACCTGGCCGATCATGGCACAAGCCACTGGGGGTAAGCACTTCACCAAGAACCGGCAGGGCCAGCCGTACGTGGACCAAAACTTCGACAACTATTCGGTGGAATACACCTACGCCGACGGCACCAAGCTCATGCACTACGGCCGAACCATCGAGGGCTGCCATAATGAGTTCGCTAGTTATATCCACGGCACCAAGGGCTTTGGCACCTTCTCCAAGAATGGCCACTGGCCCGCGCCCAGCGCGTTGTACTCAGGCCTCACGCCGAACCCGAAAAACGAAACGTGGAAATTCCCGGCTCGCGAAACTAACCCCTATCAGGACGAATGGGAGGATCTGCTCGACGCCATCCGTAATGACAAGCCGTACAACGAAGCCGAGCGCGGCGCGCTCGCCAGTCAGGTATGTAACATGGGCCGCATGGCCGCGCACACCGGTCAGCGTGTGATGTGGGATGACGCCCTCAACGCCGATCCGTTGGCGCCCGAGATTGAAAAGCTCGTGGGGCTGGGTGGCGATTCCGCGCCGGTCAAAGCCGATGCCGATGGCTTCTACCCGACGCCGCAACCGGGCATCACCAAAAAGCGCGAGTATTAAATCGCCCACAACCTTGCCCCCGCATCCGCTTCAAGGCAGGATGCGGGGGATTTTTTTATGGCCGAGGAAACCTCCGACAACCCACCGCCCAAGGATGATGACATCCTAGGATTTGCCGTGAAAATGGCCCTGATCGCCGTAATCATTTACATCGGCGTATATTCCTTCGACCAATGGATGCGCCAAAAAGACGGACCGTGGACGGTCACTTTTCAGGCCGACGCCAACGGCACGCCCATGCTGGTGATCGACTGGGCCGCGCGCGGGTACCGCAACTGCACTCTGGTGTTTCCGAGCGAGATTGTGCCGGTGGGGTTTGAAACGGTGCAGACCAATTTCGTCGATCCGGTGCATCTGCCGCAACCTGTGCCCTTCGGTAACTGGTTTTATGCGGACCTCACGTATCTGCCTGGGACGGTGACCTTCGATCTGTTTCCCATCGACGCCAACGCCACCAGCAAAGGGCGCCGGCATGAAATCGAGCTGCTGCCGCGCGGTTTGGTGGTGAATCGCAAGGCTCACGCGTGGGAGGATGGCTTGCGCATCGAGGTGCCGGCCGAGGCCAAAGAGGATTGGCAGGAAACCGATGTGAAATATTAGTCCCGCTTCAACGGCGGTAGGGCGCCCGGGACATTTTCAAAATCAAACCCCTTCACCGATTCTGCTGCCAACGTGCCGAGGGTCCGTCGCAACGGCACCACGCTGGGGCCGCGTTCGGTGGGATGTACACGGTTGCACAGGAACACCACAAACGTCTTCGAGTATGGATCAATCCAAAGCGATGGGCCGGTGAATCCCGTGTGGCCGAAAGAGCCGAGCGGGAACTTGTGCCCGCGCGGGCTGGAATAGCCCGTATCAATATCCCAACCCAAACCGCGGCGCGCGGGCAGGGTGGGGGGCGTTTGGACGGAGGCCATCAATTGCACCGTCTCCGCTTTAAACAATTGTATCCCGTCGAGTTCGCCTGTCTGCAGCAACATGCGCGCATAACGCGCGAGATCCGGTGCCGTGGTAAACAGGCCGGCATGTCCGGCAATGCCGGAGGTCTTGCGCGCCCGCGGGTCATGCACCACGCCGCGTAGTGCCTTGCCGTCGGTAACCGTGGTGGGCGCAATGCGCGCGTGCTTGGTTACGGGGGGATTGTAACCGGTGTCGTGCATCTTCAACGGTCCGAAGATTTCTTCGGTACAAAACATATCCAGCCGTTTCCCGCTGACGCGCCGGACGATTTCATCCAGTAATTGAAAATTGATGTCGCTGTAAATGAAGCGTTCATCCGGCGCCGCGCGCGGTACTTCCACGACGCACTTGGCAATGCACTCCTGATGCCCGGTCCAGCCGTTCACAGAAATATCCGGGCGCAGTCCACTGGTGTGCGTGAGCAGCTGCCGGATGGTGATGGCTTCCCGGCCTTGCCCGGTGAATTCCGGAAGATGCTTGCGAACCGGATCCTCGATATTCAATTTCCCACGCTCGTGTAACAACAACACGGCCGGCGTGGTGGCAACGACTTTGGTGAGCGAAGCAGCATCATAAATGGTGTCGCCCTGCGCCACCGCACTCACCGGCTGCGTACTGGCCATGCCGTAAGCGCGATGAAAGGCCACGCCCTGCCGCTCCAGCCAAAGCACACCGCCCGGCAGGCGTTTTTCCACCCGCGCCTGATGAATGGCCACGCCGATTGCATTGAGTTTCCTCTGATCAAAGGTCCGAACCAGCTCCTGCGGTTGCGGTGGGGCTTCCGGCCAGCCGAGACAGGAGGTGCAAATCACTGCAATTGAGACAGTTATGCAGAAAAAATGAAGGAATCGCGGCATCGTTCAGTCGAACCTAACCGTGTCGGCGGCGAGAGGCAAGGAGGCTTGCCGCAGACGGAATGTTCTGAAATGATTTTTCTCACGACGAAATGAACCCGCTTGTTTTCATTGTTGTTCTGACGTGTTTATTGACTGTTCCGGTCGGGGCACAGCAGAAGTATTTGAAACCGCCCAAGGAGGCCGAGGAATTGTTTGCCTCCCGGCCGATGCCGCGCGTGTCCCTGAGCCCGGATGGCCGGCATTTGTTGGTGGCGGAGCAGTATCGGTTTCGGCGGATTGAAGATTTGGCCTCCCGCGTACAGGCCTTGGCGGGCATTCGCCTGAATCCATTCAACAACGGCCCGGCGCTGCCGCAGTATTATTTCCGGATGGAATTGCGGGAGGTAGCCAATGGCGCGAGGCATCAATTGCGGTTACCCACGGGCAGCCGGCGATTTAGCCTGCCGGTATGGTCGCCAGATGGAAAGCACTTCGCCTTTTTGCAATACGACCGGGCATCGGTGATCCTGCATGTGGGCGAAGCGGAAAATCGCCAGATCAAATCCTTTCCACAAGTGAGGCTCAATGCGGCCGCTGGTCGCACCTTTCAATGGCTGCCGGACAGCAAGGGGTTGATTTGCCAATCCATCCCCAAACAGCGCGGTAACCCACCCACGCCGCCGCGGGCTCCGGTGGGGCCGGTGGTCCAGGAGACGGGCCCCAAGGAAGCACCGGTGCTGACTTATCCCGACCTGCTGCAGAATGATCATGATGAAAAATTGTTTGATTACTATTTGAACTCCCAGTTGACCTTGCTGGATGTGAAGACAGGCAGGCAAAAGAATTTGGGGCGTCCCTCGATCTTCAGCAGCTTTGATGTGTCGCCCTTTGGCCGGTATGTGTTGGTGGAACGGATTCATCCGCCTTATTCCTATCAATCGCCCGCCCAGTTTTTCCCGCGTAGCACGGAGGTGTGGGATCTCAAGGCCTCGGTGAAGCACGTGACCATTCAACCTGCTACGGAGGATGTGGCCGCGGGAGGCGTGCCAGTGCAGCCGCGGGGGCATCATTGGCGACCGACGGGTCCGGCTACAATTGTCTGGATTGAGGCACTCGATGGTGGCGATCCGACGCGTGAGGTGGAAAACCGGGATCGGGTGATGATGTTGGAAGCACCTTTCACGGGGCGACCCAAGCGGGTTACTACCCTGGAAAACCGGTTTTCCAAAATCTACTGGGGCGAAACCCGTAACACTGCGCTGGTGCGGGAGTATGACAGCTCGCGCAGTTGGTATAACACGTGGCTGGTGGATCCGGACAATCCGGATATCCCCGACCGCCTGTTGTGGAGTCACTCGGTGAATGAGCGTTATGAGCATCCGGGCTTTCCGTTGATGCGGCAGTTGCCCAATGGTAAGCGGGCGATGCGCGTGCATTCCAATTCGATTTTCCTGAATGGCAATGGCTCTTCGGTGGAGGGCGACCGGCCGTTTTTGGATAAGCTCAATCTTGTGAAGTTTGAGCGCGAACACTTGTTCAAATGTGATGAATTCAGCTATGAGGCGGTGGTGGCGTTGCTGAGTGATGATGGTTCGGAATATGTGACGCGCCATGAAACCGAAGACGAGCACCCCAATTATTTCGTCCGCAAGGTGGGCGAACTGGAACGCCAGCCGCTGACGGAATTCATGGACCCTGCAAAATCGCTGCGGGAGGTGCAGAAGAAACTCATCACCTACGAACGCGCCGATGGCGTGATGCTCAACTGCATGCTGCATTTGCCACCGGGCTATGATTTGGAAAATCCGTTGCCATTGCCGACCATCCTGTGGGCGTATCCGCGGGCCTATACACAGGGACGAATGGCAGGGCAGGTTTCCAATTCACCGCATCGGTTCTCTACCTTTGCGGGAGCTTCCCCACGTTTTCTTGCACTACAGGGGTATGCCGTTTTGGATCAGGTGGCGATGCCGATTGTGGGGGATCCGGAAATGGCCAATGACACATTTACTGAACAGATCGTGGCCAATGCGGAGGCCGCGATTGATGCGGTGGTGAAGATGGGGGTTTGCGACCAGCAACGCGTGGGTGTGGGCGGGCACAGTTACGGAGCGTTTATGGCGGTGATGTTGCTGGCCAACAGTGATCTCTTTCGGGCAGGCATTGCGCGCAGCGGGGCGTATAACCGCACGCTGACGCCGTTTGGATTTCAGGATGAACGCCGCACGCTCTGGGATGCCCCGGAGACCTATCTGGAAATGTCACCGCTTTTGGCGGTGCCGAAAATTCGGGATCCATTGCTGTTGATCCACGGCGAGAATGATAAAAATCCGGCTACCACGCCGGAACAAACCAAGCGTTTATTCCGGGCGATCAAGGGCAATGGCGGCAAGGCACGGATTGTGTTGCTGCCGCATGAGACGCATAATTATCAGGCCCGCGAAAGCATCGGCCATACGCTGGCTGAAATGGTGAATTGGTTTGATGCCCACGTGAAGGGCGAAAGCGAAGCCGCCTCTTCGGCCAGCCCGTAATCCAGCCGGAAAAGAATCAGGCAAGGATGCTCTGCAGTTCCTTTAGCAACGGCGGCACAGCTTTGTAGGGATCTGTGGCCGCCTCGTATTCCAGCACCACGTAGCCCTGATAATTGGCTTTGCGCAACAGATCGGCAAAGCGTTTGAGATCGGCTTCCTTCTTCTCGTTGCCAATGCGCAATTCCACTTTCAATTGCACATTCACCGCGTAGGACGCGGCGGCGGCAAAGTCGGCATACGGATCAGCGGTGCGGAAATTGCCGCTATCCAGATTCACGGCAAACCACGGGTGATCCACTGCTTCGACAAATTCAATCAGCGTCTTGGCCGACCCAATACTATCGTGATTTTCAATGCCGAGAAAGATACCGCGTTTGCCGGCGTAATCGCAGCATTCACGCAAGCAATCGATCGCCCATTGATCGGCTTGCTTGCGATCCACGCCCTTGGCTTCGCGGCCGGCAAAGACGCGAATGTGTGGCGCACCGAGGAGGGCAGCGTGATCGGTCCACTTCTTTACATAGGCAATTTGCGCGTCGCGTTGCGCGCCCTTTGGCAGGGAAAAATTATTGCCGACGGCGGTGCCACTGATATCCACGCCGCGCAGAAACGCGTGCTTCCTAAGGTCCGTAAGGTACTTAGGCGTGATCTCGTGCCGGAAGAAGTAACTGGTAAGTTCAGTGCCTTCGCAGCCGTGGTCGGCGCAAAAGTCGATAAACTTGAACAGGTCCATCGGCCGTTCGGCGACCTTGCGCACGGAGGTTTTTTGGTATTTGAAAAAACTGCGGAACGAATAAGCCGCCAGACTGAGGCGCAGCTTGGGTTTTCCGGCGCGCTGGAATGGGGCGCCCAGCACGGTGGCGCCACCGGCAAGGGCTCCGGTGGTTAGGAATTGGCGGCGGTGAAGGGAATTCATTGTCCCGGTATTAGCTGCAACCGCAGTCGCCGAAGCCATCACTGCAGAAATCGAAATCTTCCTGGGCGGGCACGCGACCGACTTCAAATGTCTTTGCGATCACTTGATGGATTCGGTCCTGCACTTGCTGCACTTCTTCTTGAGCAGCGAGGAAGTTGGTGGCAACTTCGTTTCCGAGAAAGTCATTACGCAATTGCTCAAACGTTGTGATTTCCTCCTCAGTGATCTCTGCTCCAGTCTGTTGTTTTTGCTGGAGTAACGCACCACGTTCATTGAGTGTGCTGTACTCGTACTTGAGTTTTTCGTCTGAGATAAAGGCGTCAATCTTGGCGTATAATTCCTTAAACCCTTCCTGGTTGATGATGGATTCGCAGAGGTGATCGGTGCCTTTTTTTATGGGCAGCATGTCCAGATGGTTTTTGGGCTCACCGGTTCCTAGCTCGCAGCTTTCGTTTTCCATGATATTCCTTAGACGGTTAGAATGTCTTCTTCCTTGGCAGAGAGATGTTCTTCGACTTTTTTGACGTAGGCGTCCGTAAGTTTTTGCACTTCCTTTTCGCCATGGCTGAGGTCGTCCTCCGTGATGTCGCTGGCTTTTTGTTCCGCCTTGAGTGTCTCGATTGCTTCGCGGCGGACGTGACGGATGGAGACCCGGCCATCCTCGGCAAGTTTGCGGGCGGATTTCACCATCTCCTGACGGCGCTCCTTGCTGAGGTCGGGCAGACTGATGCGAATGAGCTTGCCGTCGACCGAGGGATTGAGACCGAGGTTGGCGGCTTGGATGCCTTTCTCAATCGCGTGAATGGTGGAGGCATCCCACGGTTGGATCACGAGGGTGCGCATCTCAGGGGTGGTGATGGCGGCGAGTTCCTTGAGGCGCATACTGCTGCCCTCGTACGCCTCGATATTGATGTTTTCCACGAGGGCGGGAGAGGCTTTGCCGGTGCGGACGCCGGCGAGTTCGGCCACGACCACTTCTTCACTTTTTTGCATTTTCTCCTCGGTATTGAGGAGGATGTCATCGACTGGCATGCAGCCAGTCTAGGGAGGGGCGGCGGCGGTGGGAAGGAAAATTGCCGTGAGTGCTAGGCCTTGACGAGGGTGCCGACTTTTTTGCCGAGCACGACGTTGCGGATATTGTGTGCCTTGAAGAGATCAAACACGACGATGGGCATCTTGTTGTCCAAGCAGAGCGAGAACGCGGTGGAATCCATGACGCGCAGTTGTTTTTGCAAACAATCGAGATAGGTGATTTCGCGGAAGCGCTTTGCTTTGGGGTTCTTTTCCGGGTCGCTGTCGTAAATGCCGTCGACCTTGGTGGCTTTGAGAATGACCTCGGCACCGATTTCATTGGCGCGTAGGGCGGCGGCGGTGTCGGTGGAAAAATAGGGATTACCCGTGCCTCCACCAAAGATCACCACGCGGCCTTTCTCGAGGTGTCTCACGGCGCGTCGCCGGATGAAGGGCTCGGCCACCTCGCTCATTTCGATGGCCGTTTGGACGCGGGTTTCGACGCCGTGCTGCTCAAGGGTGTTTTGCAGGGCCAAGGCGTTGATGATGGTGGCAAGCATGCCCATGTAATCGCCGGTGGCCCGGTCGATACCGGCGCCTTCGCCTTCTAATCCGCGAAAGATGTTACCACCGCCCACCACGATGACTACTTGGACTCCGAGTTCCCGGAGTTCTCCGATTTGGCGGGCCATGCTGGAAACGGTTTCCGGGCAAATTCCGTTGCCGGTATCACCGCCGAGGGCCTCGCCGGATAGTTTGAGGAGGATCCGTTTGTATTTGGGCTTGGAGCGGGATGAGGCAGTGCGTTTCACCGGAGATGGGGTCTACCATCTGATGCCCCTGCGCGTCAAATCAATGCATAAAAAAAGCGGCCCGCAGATTGCGGGCCGCCTGGGAAAAAGTGGGTTTAGTCTTCCTGTGTCTCGCCGACTTGATAGCGGAGGAATGCTTGGATGACGATTTCATCATCCAATTCCTTGGCCACGGAGGCCACGTGATCTTTCACGGAGGTATCGCCCTTCACGAAGTCCTGATCCACGAGGCAGACTTCGGCAAAGTATTTCTCGATCTTGCCCTCCACAATTTTCTCGATCGCTTGGGCGGGCTTGTCCTTGAATTGTTCGCGGGCAATCTCGCGTTCCTTTTCGAGCTTGGACTGATCTAGCTGGGTGCGGTCGAGCGCGTCGGGACTGGCGGCGGTGATTTGCAGGGTGATGTCGCTGAGCAGTTCCTTGAACGCATCGGTGCCGGTCGTCTCATCCTTGTTGGTGGCTACGGCCAACAGCACGCCGACTTTGGCGCCGTGGTGGATGTAGGCCGTTACCGCGCCGGGGCCATCAATGCTGAGGCTTTCATTGCGCGTGAACTGGATGTTCTCGCCAATTTCAGCAACGGCTTTGGTACGTTGCTCCTCGAGATTCGCGCTGCTATCGGTAGCGTAGCCTGCGGCAATCTCGTCGCAGAACTGCTGGAACTTTTCGTTCTTAGCCACGAAATCCGTCTCGCAATTGATCTCCACGATCGTGCCACTCTTGCCGTCCACGGACAGGTGACGGGCGATGACGCCTTCGGAGGTGCTGCGGGAAGCCTTCTTTTCGGCGGTAGCCGCGCCCTTTTTCCGGAGCCACTCGACAGCGGCTTCGTGGTCGCCGTTGTTTTCGGTGAGCGCCTTTTTGCAGTCCATGAGACCGGCGCCGGTTTGTTCGCGGAGTTTTTTGACTTGGGATGCACTGATGTCAGCCATGATATTTTTTAATCAATTTAAATGGTTGCAGGGTGAATTGCGGTTGGACCGATAGCTCTTTGGGCTTAGTTAGGCTTCCGCCGGGGCCGGGGCGGCTTCTTCAGCAGCGGGCTCAGCCGGAGCTTCCTGGGCTGGGGCTGGAGCGGCCTCAGCAGTCTCAGCAGTCTCATTAGTCTCAGCCGCCGGGGCGGCTTCGGCGGGTTGCTCATCAGTCGCAGCGGCTTGTACGCCCTTGGCCTCCGTAATGGTTTCGCCAATGGCATCGGCAATGACCTGAATGGCCTTGATGGCGTCGTCGTTGCCGGCGATGGGGTAATCCACCAGCTCGGGATCGCAGTTGGTGTCCACCAGCGCCACGATCGGGATGCGCAGTTTGCGGGCTTCGGCGATGGCGTTGTGCTCGCGCTTGATATCCACCACAAACATTGCGTCCGGCGTACTGTCCATGTGGCGGATGCCGCCGAGGTTCTTTACGAGACGTTGTTTTTCGCGGCGGATGGAGGCTTGCTCCTGTTTCACGTAACCGGCGATGCTGCCATCCTCTTCCATGGCCTCGATTTCCTTGAGGCGCTTGAGGCGCTGCTTCACGGTCTTGAGGTTGGTTAGCATGCCGCCCAACCAACGGTCCGTGACAAAGTGTTGTTTGTGGGTCTCGGCCAGCTCACGTACGATGGGCTGGGCTTGTTTTTTGGTGCCCACGAAAAGAATCTTGCCGCCACCCCGAATGGTGTTGCCCAGAAAATTACAGGCAGCCTGGAGTTGGTCGACGGTTTGGGTGAGGTCGATGATGTGGACTCCGTTGTGTGCCCGGAAAATATAGGGCTTCATCTTCGGATTCCAACGACGGGTTTGGTGGCCAAAATGGACACCTGCTTCAAGCAGTTCTTGAATTCCTATGCTCATATTGTGTTCCCTTGTTCGAGACCCTTGCGGGCCATCCCGCAGGATGACGGGATTGTATTAGTTGTTCTTGAGGCCACCGTGTTCACTCGAGCGCGGATGCTTCGGGCCATGGCTTTTCCCTGCCTTACGGTGGGAAAAGGGCGGGCAAAGTATCATGCGCCAAGCAAAAGGCAACCCGTTTTTTGAGAAAAATGAGTAAAAAGAACACCATTGAAGCTGTGATTCTCGCCGGCGGCCAAAGTCGGCGGATGGGCGAAGACAAGGCGCGCCTGCGAGTGGGGCGGCGCTCGATGCTGGGCCATGCGCGGGCCTTGGCAGCGGATCTGGGGCTGGCGTGCCGTGTGGTGCGAGTGGATCGCCACGCGGGTAATGGTCCCTTGGGTGGCGTTGAGACAGCTTTGCGGCAGGCTCGGGCTGCACGCGTTCTGTTTCTTAGTTGCGATATGCCTTTTTTGACGGTGGCACTGGTGGAGCGTTTGCTAGAGGTTGAGCACTCGGCTGTATTTGCTGAATCTAAAAAAATGGCCGGGTTTCCATTTTGCCTTTCGAAGGGAGTGCTGCCTTTCGTGGAGGAGTGCCTTGAGACTGGGAAACTTTCTGTTCAAGATTTTGCTCGTCGGCACGGATGCCATGTGATTATCCCCCGGTGTGATTGGCCACAATTGGCTAATATAAATACACCAGCCCAACTCGTCGCGGCACGCGCGGCCTTGTAATAGAATTGGAGGGCGTTATCATTAGGACGAGCTCACTCGGTAACCTATCCTAGTGTGGTGCGTACCTAAATTCGGATTCATGAAAAAAGCTACTCTCCTTTTATTGATGTGGGTCGTATTCCCTTTGAGTGCGGCACAACCCCCAGAGTCTTTGCTGCCGCAGAACACAATTGCTGTGGCCAGCGTGCCCGACATGAACACTGCTCGGACTTTGTTTAAGGCGAACTCCTTTATTCAGATGTGGAATGATCCATCTATGGAAGCCTTTGCCAATCGCTTTGAAAAGGCATTTCGAAAAAATGTCATGAAACGGATACGAGATGAAGCCCCTGTTCAACCTGACGAATTATGGAAGCTAGCCCAAGGACAGATAACAGTGGCCTTAACACGTAAGCCAGGGCGACCGGACCCTGGGTTAATCGTGCTGATGGATAGCGGTAAGCATGCGGAGGAAATGGAGAGAGGTTTGCAACTCTTGCGCGAGACATTGGTTGATAATCAGGTGGATCACGAGCGTTTAAGACTTGAGGCGTCGGACTTTTTGCATGTTCCGCATCCTCGGCGGCCACAACGTGGTTTGTATATTGGTCACACAAAGTCTCTTTTTATCATGACCTCAACCCGCGATCTGGCTGAGCAGGTGGTGCAACTACATAAGAAGAAACCCAAGGTCAAATCACTCAAGGACAACCCCGGTTTCGCTGCCCGACAGAAAGCTCAATTGGGTGATGCGTGGGCGTATGCATGGCTGGATTTTTCGCTGGTAATGGAAGTGGTTATTGATGAAATCGACAAGCGGCGTGACCCAGATGCTGAACCCAATCCATTGGTGCCTCAGCCTGAGCGGATTTTGGAGGCACTCGGCTTGTTGGGGTTGAACGGTGTCAGCGTTTCGGCTTCCAGTGAGAATGATGGCAGTCTTTTAGAAATAAATCTGAATGTACCAAAGGCACAGCGCCGCGGTTTATTTGAGATGTTAGCGACTCCAGCTAAGAATGCCGGACCGTTACCCTTTGTGGCTGCGGATGTTTCGAGCTTCGGTCGTTGGCGGCAGAGTGGAGGGCACTTGTGGAAAACCCTTATCGACACAGCTAATGAGATTACTCCGGCTGCTGCCGGTGCCATGGCCTTTTTTCAGGCTTCGGTGCAGGCTAAAAATCCTGATTTTAATCTCAAGGCACAGTTAATTGATACTATGGCTGATGATTTCATTGTGATTGAGCAACCGCCGCGAGGGCAGGATTTGCAGTCCATCATGTCGCCGCCACGTCTCTATCTAATGAAATCCGACAAACCAAAGGTAACACTAGGGGCGATGAAGGATTTGGTTTCAATGGTGGTGGATTCACCTCCTGATGAGGAGGAGATCGAAGGGCGAACGGTGTATTCCTATCAATTCGGTAATTTCAACAATGATGCTGAAATGGCCGTGCACGCGGTAGCGGTTGGTGAGTATGTACTTTTATCTCAGGATATGAAGGCAGTGAAGGATTACCTGAATGGGCCCAAGAAAGATGCCAAACCTTTGCGCAAATTGCCTGGGCTTGAACACGCAGCAGCTAAAGTGGGAGGCTTTGACGGTGGCGCTTTTGGATTTGAAAACTCCCGCGTTATGGTTGGGGCCATCTTCTCAGTACTTAAAGAAAATCCGAGCCTGCTATCCGAGGCTTTAGGTGATTTGCCTGAGGGTATTGATCCTGAGACCGGCTTGCCAGTAGGCGGAGGAAGGTTAAACGAGTGGTTTGATTTTAAGCTGTTACCCGAATTTAAAAAGATTTCAAAGTACTTACATTACACGGTCATGGGAGCTACCACTTCAGATTCTGGTATTCGCTTCCGGTTATTCATGCCTACGCCACCCAAGTTGCGATAGTCTTTTACTCTCCTAATAGGTGTACGGTCACTTTGCGGTGGTGATCGTGGTGGCGGTGTTCCCAGAGATACACGCCCTGCCAGGTGCCGAGGGCGAGTCGGCGTTGGGTGATAGGGATGGAGAGGTTCACGGCGGTGAGGGCGGTGCGCACGTGGGCGGGCATGTCGTCGGGGCCCTCATAATCATGCTCAAACATTGGGTCGCCGTCGGGGCAGACGCGCGCCATGAAACGTTCCAGATCGCGCCGCACACCGGGGTCGGCATTTTCCTGTATGACCAGCGAGGCACTGGTGTGTTGCAGATGCAGGGTGGCCAGGCCGGTGGTGAACCCGGCATGTTCGACCAAAGTTTCCAGTTCGCGGGTTAGGTCATGAAACTGTCGGCCTCCGGTGGCAACGCGGAGGGTGTGGGAGTGCTGCGAAAGCATGGGGAAAGGTTGCGGGCAGCGGGAAAAAGTTCAAGTCACGAGGGCGGTTGCAGCCGTCCCTTGACTCAAGGGCGGTGATCCTGCAGGAAGTGGACGGGGACTCCATTGGCCCACGAGGGGGTATCGTCCACAGGTTCAAATCGCCAGGCGGAGAAGAAGGCGTGGTCGGTCTCGCGCTCCATTTCACGAAGGAGGAAGCATAAAATGGGTGTGCGGGTGTTCCATTGCGGCAAACGGTTTAGTGCGGCGATGGTGTAGGTCTCACCTGCTCTGGGGAGGGCGGATGTCCACTCCCAGACAGCGCCTGAGAAGTGGTCGTTTGTGCAGCGAACCCGTTGGCCTTGGTACCACATCGGTTATTCTCCTCATTATCAACTTTGCACAGGTTGGGCGGGTTTGCTGGATTAGTTGTTCCCCGCGGTGGACAAGCTAAACGAACTGGGCTCAAACAGGAAACGGCGGCCCGAAGGCCGCCGTTTCCATAGGGTTGTGCGTTGGGTCGAAAGGTTTCTAGAGCCCCTTGTCGATCATGAGCTTGAGCAGGTCTCCCACGCGGTTGGAGTAGCCCCACTCGTTGTCGTACCAGCTTACGAGCTTGAAGAAGTTTTCGTTCAACTCCATGCCGGCTCCCTGATCGAAGATGCTCGAGTTGGCGCAGTGAATGAAGTCCGTGCTCACGACGGCGTCCTCGGTGTAGGCCAGTACGTCCTTGAGATAGGTTTCACTGGCGTTTTTCATGGCTGCGGAGATTTCAGCGTAACTGGTGCTCTTCTCGGTCTTAAAGGTGAGGTCCACCACTGAGGAGGTGGGGGTGGGCACGCGGAAGGCCATACCGGTGAGTTTGCCCTTCACCTCCGGGCATACGAGGCTCACCGCCTTGGCAGCGCCGGTGCTGGCGGGAATGATGTTGGTGGCGGCAGCGCGACCGTCACGCCACGCCTTGCGGCTCGGGCCATCTACCGTCTTCTGGGTGGCGGTGTAGGCGTGAATGGTGGTCATCAGACCCTCGGCGATACCGAAGCCTTCCTTGAGCAGCACGTGCACGACCGGAGCCAGGCAGTTGGTGGTGCAGGAAGCGTTGGATACGATGTGATGGTTCGCGCCGTCGTAGAGATGGTCGTTCACGCCCATCACCACGGTGAGATCCTCGTTCTTGGCCGGGGCGGAAATAATCACCTTCTTTGCGCCGGCTTCGATGTGGCCCTTGGCCTTTTCGCCGTCGGTGAAGAGGCCGGTGGATTCGATCACCACGTCCACGCCGAGTTCTTTCCACGGTAATTCCGCCGGGGACGGGGCTTTCACCACCTTGATCTCCGCGCCGTTCACCACGAGGGTTTCGTCGTCCTTATGGCTGACTTCGCCATCGAACGGGCCCTGAGTGGAATCGTATTTGAGCAGGTAGGCGAGGTTATCGGCGGGGACGAGATCGCCCACAGCCACTACCTCCACGTCGTTGCCGACGAGGCCTTGCTCCACCATCGCACGGAACGCCAACCGGCCGATCCGTCCGAAACCATTGATTGCTACTTTGACTGACATGATAAGAGTATCCTAAAAAGTTGGGGGCGCGCATCATAGCGATGGGCAGCGAGGCGTCAACGTCAAAGACAGGGCTTTTTGTTTAAAAACTCACGGCAAACTGCACCAAACCGGCATGGACACCAAAAGCCAACCACGTTAACCTCTAGCCGTGTCGCTGCTGAAAATCCGTCAGCTCATCAAAAGCTATAAAGCCCCTGAGGGAGTTAGGCATACCGTGCTGGAGGTGCCGGAATTTTCACTCGAAGCGGGGCAACAGCTTGCTTTACGTGGTGCCAGTGGCACAGGTAAAACCACTTTTCTAAATTGCATCGCCGGTATTCTGCGGCCTGACGCGGGTGACATTGAACTGGCTGGCCAAAACATTGCTATTGCCAGCGAAAGCCAACGCGATGAACTACGCGCCCAACACATCGGTTACATTTTCCAAACCTTCAACCTTTTGCAGGGGTACACTTGCCTGGAGAATGTGCTTTTGGGCATGAGCTTTTCCGGCCCAGCCAATACCCAGCAGGCAACCGCACTACTGAATCGTGTTGGCTTGGCTGATCGGATGGATTATCGCCCGGGGGAACTTTCAGTAGGTCAACAGCAACGGGTGTCGGTGGCGCGTGCTTTGGCTAACCAGCCCAATCTGGTTTTGGCTGATGAGCCCACGGGAAATCTTGATCCTCAAAATGCCCAAGAAGCCCTGCAGTTAATTCGCGAGGTTTGTCGGGAAAATACCGCGGCCTTACTTTTAGTGAGCCATGATCAGGGTGTTCTTGATCAGTTTGAAGACTGCCATGATTTGGCGGAGATCAATAAAGCCGCAAAGGAGGTAGCCAAATGACGATCTGGATGATTATTCGGAACAGCCTTCGACATCACGCTCTCTCCACTGGAATCACGGCGGTGAGTATTGGCTTGGGTTGCGGACTTTTAATGTCGGTTTGGGTTGTAAACTTTCAAACTCAACGTGCATTTAAGAATCTAACCGGCGGGTTTGATTCCATTCTCGGCCCTCGTGGTTCTCAGTTGCAACTTGTGCTTAATAGCCTGTTCCACATGGATTCTTCCCCAGGCTTGGTTAAAGCATTTGATTACCGACTTTTTCGTGAAAAATATAAGCGCTTTTACAAACGTGCTGTGCCGATAGCTGTGGGTGATAATTTAAAAGGATATCGAATCGTAGGTACAACTCTCGAGCTATTCGAAGTTGAACATTCGCCAGGCCAAAAATACGAATTAGCCGCCGGAGAAAAGTTTATTCAGAATGCAACCCAATGGAACAAGGAAGCTGTTATTGGTCACACAGTTGCAGCCCAGCTGGGGCTTGGGATTAATGATACGTTTCAACCTTACCATGGGCTAAATTTCACCGAGGGGCAGATGCCTCACAAGGATATTTATTCGGTTACCGGGATTCTAAAGCCTTCCGGAACACCGGCTGACCGCGTGATTTGGATTCCCATTGAAGGCCTCCAGCAGATGGATGGTCATGACCCTCGCTTTGCTGGTGATGTGAGTGCGGTGCTGATTCAGATGAGCGATAATACTACCGCGCGTGCATTCGGAATGAATAGTTTGGATAGCATTTACAATAAGGGAACCGATCACCTGACATTTGTGAAATCCAATGAAGATGTTGTGGCGCGTCTTTTCGACCAGTTTGCGTGGGCAGAATCGGTTTTGCGGTGGGTAGCGTATTTGGTCGCGGTGGTGGCAGCAGCAGGGGTGTTGGCCAGTATCTACAACACCATGAATGAAAGACGTCGTGAATTTGCTATTCTTCGTGCCCTCGGTGCTAGGCGTTCAACCATATTCAGCGTGATCGTTCTGGAAAGTGCCACCATCGCGGCGTTGGGGGTTCTAATTGGATTTGCCGTTTACGCCATCATTCTATTGGCTGCCGAGGGCACTCTGCGAAATGAAATTGGAGTATCTTTGCATCCTATGGAGCCGCATAAAGTAATGCTAATCGTCCCTGTTGTAATGGTTGCCTTTGGTGCCCTAGTCGGTATTATTCCCGCAGCCAAAGCTTATGGTACGGATGTAGCAAAGAATCTTACCCCGCAAAGTTAACATGAAATTAATCCTCTTAACTCTACTCATTACACTGTCTCTGGGCTGCCAAAAAGAACATGCCCACGACCATGCCCACGACCATGCCCACGACCATGCCCACGACCACGGTGAAGGTCACGCCCACTCCCATGATGCACCTAATGGCGGAGTGTTGGTGGATGTAGAAAATGAATTTTGTCATTTGGAATTTCTAGTTGATCCGCTTAATGGAAGATTGCAAATGCACGCTATGCGATTCCATCCGAGTGAAGAGCCTTTAAAGTTTTTCATGGAACAGGTAGAGGCCACAGCCAAGATTGGTGAAGAGGAAAAAGCCTTTATATTCAGCCCTACACAATTGGATGGCGAGGCCCCTGCTACTGAGGCCACTTCTCTTTACACGGCCCAAATCGATTGGTTAAAGGATACACCGGAGTTTGATGTGACTTTGAAGGAACTGCAGATTGAAGATCGTAAGCTCCAAAATATTACTTTCAAATTCTCCAAGTAGAACCAGAGTGTTGCAAATGAAATGTTTTAGGACAATTGGCCTTTTTGCACTAGTTGGTCTAATCGGTTGCGGTCAACCGGTGTCTACTCAAACGAATGTGAAGGTGAAGCGAGGTGAAGCGATAATACGCGAAAACGCCGAGCCTAAGCCATTCATTGAGGAAATTTATTCCAATACTGGGCAAGTTTCGGTTAACACTGAAACGGAAGTACAATCTGAAAAGGAGCCGTTTCAGCTGCCTGTGGACGATAGCCCGCTGGCCACCGCCCTCGCGAACACCAAGATCGTGTTCGATGCCAAGCTGCCCGGCAGCAAGCCGGTTGCCATCAACTTTATGGCCAAAGGTAATTGGCATGATGAACTCGGGCGCTCGGGTCGGTACACAGTGGAAGGTACTACAATCACCCTTACTGACCTAGATGGTGTGTCGACCAAACAACAGTTTCCCAGAGAGAACCTTGCTACGGGTGACAAAGTGACCGTGGAAATGACCAAGGGGCAACAAGCACTCTTCAAAAAGCAGGGCGTAGAAGTGGATCCAGAGAACCCAGTTTACCAAGCTGAGATCACCGAGCTAGGCATTGCCGATGCATTTACCGCTGAAGTGCCCAACCCCACCTCGCCGGCTGAACCCAACAAACTTGCCGTGCCCGTCAAGATTGGTGATTACTCACTGCTGGGTTTCGATCGGCTATCTTCCTTTGCCTACGAAGTGCCGGATGATCCAATTACCGAACCCAAGGCTAAGAAGATTTTGGAATCCAATGAGATACCTGAGAGCATCAAAAAATTTGACGGACAAAAGGTCGCTCTTAAAGGGTTTATGCTTCCGCTAAAGGTGGAAGATGGCTTGATCACCGAACTGCTGATTCTACGCGACCAATCCTTGTGTTGCTACGGCGCCGTACCGAAGATAAACGAATGGGTGAGTGTGCGAATGCCTAAAAACAAGGGAGTGAAACCGCTAATGGATGTGCCGGTCACCATTTTCGGTACATTAAAAGTCGGCGAGGTATTGGAAAACAGCTATCTCGTTGGTATCTATGAAATGGACGGCGAACGCCTCGACGGTCCGATCGATCTTTAGTCGGCCCTGCAGTCTACGGCTCAATCAGCCACAGTCTAATATCATCCACCGCGACCGGCTCTCCACCTAAGGGTGTGCCCCAAACGGCAGCTTGGCCTAGCTCTGGCTTGGCGGTATCCGTCCATTCCAGCATCCATGCCGCTGGTTCCTGTTGGGATTCGTCCCAAGCCTTTCCCTGCACGGCCCATTGTAAACCCGGCAGGGCGCGCACCTGCAATCGCAGATGGGTCCATTGGCCGAGTGCGGATTGAAACGGCACTGATTGCACTACTGCGGTGTCTCGGCTCAGCTCCAGTTTTTGCCGTTCCGGATTCACCCGCAACCGATACCCGTCCAGGCCACTGAGTCCGACAGCGAAGGTGGTCTCGTCCTGTTCTCCGGCAGCACCACGGAAACGGGCACCGACCCGGAAGCCCTCCGCCATGGCCGGGCCAAACAGTACGCCATGCTCCGATTTGGGCGTGGCGGGAAGCTCGAGATGTCGCCCGCCTTCAGCGGCCACCACGGTGGCCCTGCCATTCACAGGGGTAAAGGCCGTCGGCAAGGTTTGCCGTTGATCAAATGATTCCTGAAACAGCGTTGACGCATCCACGGCCGGCGTGGGTGGCGTTACACAGGCGGCTCCGGCCAGCAACAGCGGCAAAATGAAAACGACATTGCGAGTCACGTCAGTTGTTTTTTTCACGTGTTCGAAAGCGGCGACCACCAAGTCAGTCAGGTTCCGTGCTAAAGTGCCGTTGTTCTTCGCCTGAGCCGTAACCCCCAACGGCAGGTTGGGGGTGAGAATGAAAGTGAGGGTATGTCTTTTCATAAAATGAGTTTGTTTGTGGATTAAACCTGCCTCGAAGTGAACCGACAAAACAAAAAACTACTCACTTCGCAGCGCCGTTAATAAGCGGCCGCGCAAGGCCACCACGGACGCTAGCCATGTCCAAAAGAGACCGCTCACTAGGATGCCGCCAATGATCCATTTCAGCAGATCCAGCGGTAGACCTTGTCCGGGGCCGGTCAGGGACGGCGCCACGGCCAGCAGGGCACTCGCCACGCCGCCGATCAATCCCAGCGCCAGCAAGCCGCCATGTTCGGCGAGTACGAGCCAGTGCAGGGATCCTTTCCGAAAACCCACCGCCTGCAGCAGTGCCAATTCCCCACGGCGCTCCAGCACATTACGCAGCACCACCACGCCGAGGCCAACACTGCCCAGCAGCAATGCCAATCCGCCCAGGGCTTGGAAAATATCGAGGTACGTGTTTTGCACCTGACTGAATTCCGCCAGCCGCCGCGTGGCCGGGGTCAGTTCCAGTCCGTAATCTTCCAGCGCAAAACTCAACTCTTCTTCCGTAGCCTGAGGATCCTCCGCATCAATCAGAAACGCCCGGTAGCCGCTGGCGGAGGGGAATTGTTTCACAAAGTTTTGTTCCGAGATAATCAGGTCCCCTTGGAGCATGGAGTTGGCGAGAAAACCGACAATGCGGATGGGAAACGTGCCGCCGGCTTCGTTTGGGTACTCCATCTCGTCGCCCACCTTTACGTGCAGCGCCCACATGCCGGTGTTCATATCCACCACGGCCGGCACAGCGCCGCCGTCGGTTCCGTTCAACAACTCCCAGCCGTCACCCTTGGCAAATGTAAAAGCTTCTTTGTCGATCAGCTGTTGGGGGTCAACCCCAAGCAACCGTGGCTCGCGGGTCTGATTAAGATTCAGGCAACTGGCATCGTCTCCTTCGCGCACGCGCATTTGCACGAGGCTCACGTCACCGTTCACGGCCATTTCCTCGCGGCCCTTTTCGGTGTTTAAATCATACAACACCGGCACATCACTTTGACCGAAAAACGCAAAGCCCCCCGTGCCACTCCAGCGTTCCTGTGCGCCGTCATTCGGATCCAACCGAAACGCACCCACGGCCACCAGAAGAAACACGCCGCACGCCAGCAAGCCGATGCAGGCCAGACTGCGTCCACGTCGGCGCGCGCTGCCGCGCAAACCCATCGCGCCTAAGGTGGCAAAGGATGCGCCGCCGCCTGTCGCCATTTTGCCCAGCCACGCATGGCACACGCACAGACAGCTCACGAGCATCAACATGCCCGCGCCAAAAAATCCACCGGCCTTCATCTGGCCCTGTGCATCCTTCATGGCCAACCCCAGCCCAATCGCGCCTACGGCGCACACCGCGGCCGTGAGCAGTGCCTTGCGACCGGCATGGGTGGTGTCGGTAGCCGCCGGGGCACCCTGAATGAGTGTGATGGCTTGAGCCTGAGCCAGTTTGCGAACGGTCAACCAAATGGTGAACAATGCCACGGCCAGACCGCCGATCACGCCGTAGACAACCGTTTGCGGTTGGGCATGATAGATAATATTGCCGTTGCCAATCGCCCCGGCCCAATCGGAATTCAGCAGATCCACAAGCACGCGTGTGTACCCCAAGCCGGCCCATGCGCCCAGACCGGCCCCGAGCAAGGCAAGCACAAAGCCCTCGGCTAGAAGGAGATTGCGCACAGTTTTCCCGGTGAACCCAATAGCGAGCAAGGTGCCGATTTGCGGGGCGCGCTGTTCCACGCCGAAGACAAAGAGGAGCCCCATGAGAATGAGAGCGGCGAGCACGAGAAAAAAGCTCAGGCCAATGAACAGGCCGCCAAAATCATTGGCGGAATCGCCGGCGACCGCTTCGGTGCGGACATCGCGGAAGCGCAACCCGATTTGTGCCGGATCGAATTTCTCGCGCAACGCCGCCTCGATCTCAGTGCGGTCGGTCGCATTAAACCGAAACCGCATGGTGGTCGCTTCGCCGTAGCGATTGGCCCACAGCTTCTGGCCGGTTTCCAGAGCAATGAAGGCCTTGGGCGTGCCGCGGTGTTGTTTCCAGTAATCCTCATCTTGATCGCGCACCCGACCGGAATCGAAATCGATGCCGGGATTCCAATCACGTAAATTATCGCGATCCACGATGCCGGGAAAGTTGGGCATTAATTCGCGCCAGCCGGGTTGCTCGGTATCCAGTATGCCACTGACGGTGAAGGTATGCGGACGCTCCTCCAGCTGGCGGTTCAGTCCGAGCACATAATAATCTACCGTGATCTGATCGCCGGACTTCACCTGCAGATCGTTGGCCAACCATTCGGTGATGACCATGTTGTCGCCGGTGGGCGTGATGCGTCCGAGGAAATTGGAGCTGACCCCGGTGATCATCGAGTACGGCGTGGCATTGGTGCCGTGATGAAGATTATTGGCAATGTAGGTTAGTGCCGTGAGGGGTGCGTTCGCAGCCTTGAGTGTTTGGGCATCGAGAAAAATGCGGTCGGTCCGCAGATCGATAGCATCGTCCTCCTCGTTTTCCACCAACTCCAATTCAGCATCGGCCAACCGCCAGACATTCTGGAGTTGGTCATTGGCCTGAGCCGTCAACTCTCCGGGAGTGGATTGAGCAGCCCATGCCAGCAGGCCGTTGGCGCGCTCAGGCAGTTCCGCCTCTTCCTGCAGCCAGGAGAGCGGCACAAACACGTTGAACGGCGCGGTAGCACCGGGGCGCAGGCTGAAATTGGCCAGCTCGGAATTGGGGCTGATCTCTTTGACCACCGTGAGTCGGAGTCGCACGGTGAGATCTTCCGCCACCGAGAGCGGTGCATCCCGCGGCAGCACACTGGGCTTGGCGATGCGCAGGCGAAATTCATCGCCGGCCTGCAGCCCGAGTTGCTCGGCCAGACGCGGATTGATCAGCGCTTCACCTTCTTCCAGCGCAGGAGGCCGGTTGGCTTTGAGGTAGGCGAACCGCCAAAATGAATCATCAATCCCAATCAGCTGGATGTTGTTTGCTCGGGCGGCCACTTGACCGTCCTCGTTCTCTCGATACCCGGCGGCGTTCAGCCGGAGAATGGGGGCCACGGCGGATTGATCGCCCAAGTCCATGCGTACGGCCAAGTCATCGCGAAAAAAGCGGTCGTGCAATTCCACCGCCGCCTGGACATAGCCCAGCCGTTGTTCGGCTTGATTTTGCAAGGTGCGTTTTACCGAATCGCCCACTACCAGGGAACCGGTCAACACGGCCGCCGCCACTACAGCCCCGAGCAGTGTGCCCACGTGGGTGCGGGCATGATGCTGCAAGCTGGCCAGGATGAGCCGAAGGCGCGTCATGTCAGGCGATTTGTCCCTCGGCAAGCTTCACGGTGCGGGCCATGCGGGCGGCGAGGTCGGGGGAATGGGTGACGGTGATGAGGGTGAGGTTTTCCTCGGCGTTCAGTTCCACGAGCAGTTGGCCTAGCTTGTCCGCAGTGGCCTCGTCGAGGGCTCCGGTGGGTTCATCGGCGAGCAGGAGCTGCGGTTCGTTGATCAGGGCGCGGACGACCGCGGCGCGTTGGCGTTCTCCGCCGGAAAGTTGGCCGGGCCGGTGGGCG
>Ga0208624_1000131_pt1 | contig 38914 bp, 31 predicted proteins | sample Knorr_S23_td_DCM_FD_185607 | JGI IMG/M metagenome (GOLD analysis project Ga0208624, IMG submission 185607) | Marine microbial communities from Southern Atlantic Ocean transect - Knorr_S23_td_DCM_ad_71m_LV_A (SPAdes) (version 2) | ecosystem: Environmental > Aquatic > Marine > Oceanic | place... | reverse complement strand
GTTGCTTCGAGCGCTCGGTAGATCACGACTGGATGAACCTGGTCCTCCATGTAGTCGTATTCGACGCCCACGGAGAAGCTCTCGTTCAGGGAGTGGATCAGGCTGTATTCAAGCGGCGCCCTGTTTGTGTCTTGAGGAAAGACGACACGCTTGGTGAGGACCCATGAGCCCTCATTGAGGTTCCCGCTGCCCCAAACTGAGGCACCCTGCCCGGGTCAGCCGCCTCACGAGGGGACGCGGGGACCTGTGGAATCTAAGGGGGAGGGGATCACTTCAGGTGATGCGCAGCTCGCGATAGAGAGAGCGAGGGCAAAGCCAAGCCAGCGAGCATTCAGCATCATGAAGTTTTGCCGTTCATCTCTGCGGCGAGTTGGTCTAGCTCAGGAGGGTTCTTGAACGTGACTAGCTCTGCTTCACCATCCATCTCCTGGATGTCCTTCACGCCGAGCTCTTTGAGTCGGTCGATAATTTTTTTCACAAGGATCTCAGGAGCAGAGGCCCCAGCTGTGACACCTATAGAGCTCTTGCCAAGGACCCACTCAGGTTGGATCTCCTCGGGCTGATCGATCAGGAAGCTGGAGATGCCCTCGCGCTCACCAAGCTCGCGGAGGCGATTGGAGTTTGATGAGTTCTGGCTGCCTACGACGATGAGGAGGTCGACGTCTCCGACGAGATCGCGGACTGCGTTCTGTCTGTTCTGCGTCGCGTAACAGATGTCGTTGAGGCTCGGTCCTGAGATGTCTGGGAATCGCTCATTCAGCGCGTCGATGACCTCTCGAGTGTCATCGAGCGAGAGGGTGGTCTGAGTGACGTAGGCGAGTCGGCTAGGGTCCTTCGGCTCAAGCGCTTCTACCTCCTCGACAGTAGAGAGGACGGTCACCTTCCCAGGAAAGCGTCCGCGCGTGCCCTCGACCTCTGGATGTCCGGGGTGCCCGATCAAGATGAGCTCTCGCTCCTGATCCCAATAGCGCTGCGCTTGCTGATGAACCTTGGTGACGAGAGGGCATGTCGCGTCTATGACGCGGAGGCCGCGCTCCTCACCTTCGCGGACGACTGACTCTGCGACCCCGTGGGCGCTAAAGATCGTCACAGCGCCGCTGGGGATCTCTTTGAGCTCCTTCACGAACTCTACCCCTCGAGCGGAGAGATCCTCGATCACATGTCGGTTGTGAACGATCTCGTGCAGGACATATACGGGGGCTCCGTGATACTCGAGCGCCTTCTCGACGATCTCGATAGCGCGGTCAACGCCGGCGCAGAAGCCGCGGGGGTTGGCGAGCTTGATCTCCATTTGATCAGTGCTCCTCGCTCACAAGGTTTCGGTTCCAGTCAGGGATCTCGACGACCACATCTGTTGAGCCGTCAGGGACAGCTTGGCAGGCGAGGCGAGAGTGAGCCTCTAAGCCTGGAGCGTTGTCGAGTTGATCCTCTTCGTCCTCTGAGGCTTCAGGGCAAGTGTTGAAACCTGATTTAAAGATCACGTGACAGGTTGAGCACGCGCAGACCCCGCCGCAGGCGTGATCAATCTCTATGTCGTGTCCGATCGCGATCTCGAGGATCGAGCCAGGCTTCCCCTCTCTGGAGTAGGGGAGCGCCTCTGGGTCGACCTCCACGGTCACCCCGACGGGCTCAAACGTGAGCTTGTAAGCCTGTTTGGGGAGCGGTGATTCCGTCTCTTCGATGTAGGGGTTGCTGCCACCCATGTCTCTTCGTCTTAGATCCCGTCGCCGAATCCGCCGACTGCGGGGGGCGCGGGTCGATCATCATTCTGCCTCGTCCTTCGCTTGGGCGCGCGCTCCTTCTTGGCGGGCGCTCGCTCTTTGCGCTCCCGGCTCGGGCGCGCTGCGTCGCCGCTCGCCTCGCGCTCTGCGCGCCGCCGGCGGCGACGGGGTCGCTCTCTCTCGCCGCGCTTGGGTGCGCTGTCGCGCGCCTCTTGGGGCTCGCGGCCTCCTTCGCGCGCTGCGCGTCGCTCCTGCCTGCGAGCTCGGCGCTCCTCCCGACCCTCTCGCGTCGAGCTCTGCTGCTCGCCGCGCTCTTTATCGGAGCGCTCGCGGCGCCGCCTCGTCCTTCGCTCTCTGCGCTGCCCCTCGGGTGCCTCGCGCTCGCTGCGGCGCTCTCTACTTCGGCCTGATCGCTCACGCCTCCCGCCGCCTCGCTGGGTTCGTCCGGGGGGATCGACTTGCTCGATCTCCCATGAGGCCTGCTTCAGGATAGGGGTCCAGTGACGCATATTCGTCGGTGCGATCACGGAGACCGCCGCACCCTCTCGACCTGCGCGGCCTGTCCTGCCGATGCGGTGTGTATAGCTGGTGATGTCACGGGGTGCGCCGCAGTTCACGACGTGGGTGACGTGCTTCACGTCGAGGCCACGTGAGGCGACATCGGTCGCGATCAGCGCTTTGACCTCTTTCGCGCGGAAGGCGTCCATGACACGGAAGCGTGCCTCTTGTTCGTAGCCGCCGTGCAGCGCCTTGATCGGGAAAGGGCTGCGCTCGAGCTTTCGGAAGATGCGCTCTACCTCGACGCGACGTTCGCAGAAGATGAGGAAGACGTCGTCTTCCTCAGACTGCTCGAGCAGGCGCAAGAGCGCCATCGGACGCTCCTCCTCGCCATCGATCTTGAACCAGGATTGCTTGACCGTCTCAGCGGTGGCGTGGCCGCTCACTGTGGCGACCTCCACCGGATCCCGTGTGTAGTCCCGCGCGAGCTTCAGCAGAGGGGGCGGGAAGGTCGCGGAGAAGAGCAGGGTCTGCCGCTCGTCGGGTGTCTTCGAGAGGATCTCGCGGATGTCGTCGATGAAGCCGATCTCGAGCATCTCGTCCGCTTCGTCTAGGACGACGACCTCGGTCCAGGGGAAGGACAGGAACTTTTGGCCGTAGAGGTCTAAGACCCTGCCAGGGGTCCCGACGACGACCTGTGCGCCAGCTTGGAGGGCAGCGACCTGAGGCTGCGCCGGCTCACCGCCGACGATCAAGGCGACCTTCAGGCCGATCTTTTCGCCGATGCTCTCGAAGACCTTGGCGATCTGCTCCGCGAGCTCTCGGGTCGGGCTGAGGATGAGCGCCAAAACCGAAGAGCGCGTCGGGTCAAGCCGAGTGAGCATGGGGGCTGCAAAGGAGAGGGTCTTTCCCGTCCCTGTCTGCGCCCGAGCGATCACGTCCTTGCCGGCGAGCACATGTTCGATGGAGATGGCTTGGATCGGAGTGGGCTTGACGATGTTGTCTTCGTCGAGGGCCTCGATCACCTCATCTCGGAGCTTCCAATGCCGAAAGTTCTCGATGTCGGGGACCTCTTCCGTCGGCTCGAGGGGCTTCACAGGGGGGCCAGAGGGCTTCGAACGGCCAGGCTTCCGCCCGGCGTTTGCGCGCCCACGACCGCCGCCACGGCGCCCGCCCCCGCCGCCTCCACTTCGCCTGGGTCGGCCTCCTCCTCGGTTCTTTTCGTTCCTCATGTAGCTCCTAGCCCAATGGGCTTATGGTGCGACAGCATAGGTGCGTGAGGGAGAAGGGGTTAGGAGATGCGGAGAATTCTCACTCGGAGGGGATGGATCGGCTCGAAGGCTCGTCCCCGGCTCGTCACCCGGATATCTTGCCCCTGATGGATATCGCGACCTGGAATGTGAACTCCGTGCGGGCTCGGCTGCCGCGCTTGCTGCCCTGGCTAGAGGAGCGGCGCCCTGACGTGGTCTGCCTCCAAGAGACCAAGTGCGTCGATGAGGTCTTCCCTAGGGAGCCCATCGAGGAGCTCGGCTACCACGTCGAGGCTTTCGGACAGAAGACCTACAACGGGGTCGCGATCCTCTCTAAGTCGACTCCGGAGGACGTCATACGTGGCCTGCCGGGTGACGATGAGGGGGCTGACAAGCGGGTGATCGGCGCCATCGTGGACGGGGTCATGATCCTCAACCTCTACGTGGTGAACGGGAAAGAGGTCGGGAGTGATAAGTACGCCTACAAGCTCGATTGGATGGGCCGCGTCGCGGACCTAGTCCATGACAGCTATCCGATGGATGAGAAGGTCGTCGTCACAGGCGACTTCAACGTGACCTTTGATGACCGAGACGTGGCGGAGCCAGACCTCTGGCGGGACAAGATCCTCTGCTCCGAGCCTGAGCGAGCGGCGATGGCGAAGATTATGGAGCCCGGCCTAAAGGACGCGTTCCGAGAGCTCTGTGACGAGGAGGGCCACTTCACATGGTGGGACTTCCGCACGCGCGGTTTCCAGCGCGGCAATCGTGGCCTACGTATCGATCACTTCCTGATGAGCCCTCCGGCGATGGATGCCTGCTCGGCCGTCACGATTGATCGTGAGGCGCGGGACGGGGAGAAGCCCTCAGACCACGCGCCTGTGATCGCGACGCTCAGCTGAGGAGCTATTGGGCGATGTGATGGGCGAGCGCGATGTGCGCGCGCCTACCAGCGTCTGTCTCGGCGAAGGCTGCCTGCATCTCCTCAGGCGGCAACTTGAGGAAGTGAAGCAAGAGGTCGGCGAGGGGCGCCATGGGTGCGTCCTCAGGCAGCTCGATCTCATCCTCTGCGCGCTCGCGGATAGCCTCTCTCAAAGCGATGGTCGTTGCGACGGCGCCCTCTCCCGTGGGCTGGCTCTCTTGGAGCTCCTCAAACTCGACCATCCGGTAGGGCTTCTCACTCTTGACCTCGCGGACGCGCACTCGCCTCAGACCTTGCAGGGTGATGAGGAAGCGCCCGTCGTCTAGGTGGTTGTGTCCGACGATCTCTCCAAGACCTCCGATGTCATAGAAGGGAGGCTCCCCAAGGGAGTCAGCCTCATGGCCTGCCTCGATCGAACTGATCACAAGCCAGCCTCGCTGGTCGAGGAGGTCTTCGATCATCTGCCGGTAGCGCGGCTCGTAGATGTGCAGGGGGAGGAGCGTGTGCGGGAACAAGAACACCCCTGAGAGCGGGAAAATGGGTGCTATTCCGGCAGGAAGCCGCGCCGGCGGCCATGCGTCAGGGGTCTCGTCACTCATGGGCTAGGCGCCGAAGCCCGCGGCGTCGAGGGTGTCGAGGAGGGTCTCGATCTCAGAGGGGAAGCCGCGCTCAGAGTAGGTCTGGATGAGGTTGTTGACCTGCCTCAGGAAGAGGCTTCGGTCGCTCGCACCGCGGAACCAGTTCGGATCGAAGCCGAGATCATGGCTCGCGAGGTAGGACATGAGGGACGCTTGAGAACGCACCCTGCAGCCGTGGAAGGGATCAACGATGCGGCTCGTCCGCAGTCCATGCAGCCTGAGCATCACGTGCCCGGGGAGGGGCAGGATGGAGGCGCGCAGGCCGACGCGCCGAGCGACGAGGAGGTAGACAGCGCAGAGGCTTAAGGGGAGACCGCTGCGGGTCTCGAGCACACGGTGGAGATGGACATTGTCGGGGTGGTGATAGTCACCATCTCCTCCAGAGAAGCCGACGGTGTCGCTGAGGTAGTCACACAGCACGGTCGCGCGCTCGAGCTCTGTTCCGCAGCTCTCAGAGCGACGCTTCACCTCTTCGGCGAAGGCGTCGAGGGTGCGCTTGTAAGGACGCGCGTCGAGGGCCGGGTCATGCACCCGGCCGAGCAAGAGGAGCCCTGCTTCTAGATCCACACGGGCCCTAGCGGCGAAGGAGATCAGTCGACGCCTGACCGCTGCGCGGTCGAGCTCGAGGAGCAGGGTGCGGGCGTGGCCGCGAGTCCGCGCGTCCTCAGAGGTTGTGGCCTTTACGAGGAAGGGACGACCACGCTTCCCCGCGGAGTGGAATTGTCGTCGGAGCTCGTCCCTGACGAGCTTCGAGTCGTCTCCAAGGAGCTTGGCGAGGGAGCGGAGGTGATCGGCCTCAGCGCGCCGCTCCTCGTCTTCAGAGAGGATCAAGGGCGGGAGCCCTACGCCACAATTGGGCGCGGCCTCTTCGCTCGCTTGCTCCTGGGCTGGGCCAAGCTGCTCTTCTGCTCTCTGCTCGGGGCTCTGCATTTGCTCTGGTCGCTCCTTGGTGGACCCACCCTAGCGCGAAACGCTGGCTGGGCGGTCCTCTATGGGCCAAAACAGGGCTTCTTCAACCCTCAGAGGGGCTCTAAGGCAGGCTTCTGCAAGAGTCGGGGGGTCTTCATTGCAGGGGCCACCGCCCCCCTCTATCCTAGTTGCCTCAAAACCCGGTGAGTCCGCCCAAAACAGGCCTCGAGAGACTCGATTCGCCCCCTCATGACCCCCTCCAAAGAGACCAGAAGCGTGGTCATCACGCACGCTCTTCGCACCCCTATCGGGCGCTACCTAGGTTCCTTCAAGGACCTGAGCGCAGCGGATCTAGGGGCTGCGGTCGTGGGTGAGCTGGTGCAGAGGGCTGGCCTCGGCGCTGGGGATGTCGGCGAAGTCGTGATGGGAAATGGGCGGCAGGCTGGGGGAGGCCCTAACGTCGCTCGTCAAATCGCCCACCGGTCGGGTCTCGGGGACTTGGTCCCTGCTTGGACAATGAACATGGCCTGCGGCTCCGGGCTGAAGGCGATCGAGAGCGTTGCTGGCGCTATCGCCGCTGGTCGTTATGAGGTCGGCGTGGCTGGCGGCACTGAGAGCATGAGCGGCTTGCCCTTCTTCCTCCCGAAGATGCGCGCAGGCTACCGCTTGGGCCACGCCAAGGTCGTCGACGCGATGTACCAGGACGGCTTCGTCTGCCCCCTCGCTGACATGGTGATGGGAGAGACCGCGGAGGGTCTCGCGGGGGACCTCGGCATCTCCCGTGAAGAGCAGGACGCCTTCGCGCTTAGCTCTCAGCAGAGAGCTGGCGCTGCTGCGGCTGCTGGGCGCTTCGATGATGAGATCGCTCCCGTCGAAGTTCCGCAGCGCAAGGGGGACCTGCTCACGGTCTCAGCGGACGAGCACATGCGCCCGGACACCACGATGGAGAAGCTCGCGAAGCTCCCGCCGGTCTTCGGCGGGACGATCTCTGCGGGGAACTCCTCAGGGATCACGGATGGCGCCGCCGGGCTCGTCCTCATGAGCGCAGAGGAGGCCGCGCGCCGCGGCCTCGAGCCCCTCGCGATCATAGGCGAGAGCGCTCAGGCTGGTGTCGACCCTAAGCGCATGGGGATCGGCCCCGTCCCCGCCGTCAGGGCCCTCGCAGAGCGGAACGGGCTCGCGCCTTCCGAATATGACCTCGTAGAGCTCAACGAGGCCTTCGCGGCCCAAGTCATCGCTTGCCAAAAGGAGCTCGAGTTCCCCGAGGATCGCTTGAACGTGAACGGCGGAGCGATCGCTCTCGGGCACCCCATCGGCGCGACCGGCGCGCGCGTAGTTGTGACCCTCGTGCATGAGATGAAGCGGCGAGGCGCCACGAACGGCCTCGCGACCCTCTGCATCTCTGGCGGGATGGGGATCGCGTGCGCGTTCCACCGCGACACAGCCTGAGCTGCTCGCTGCTCACCCTTCCAAGCGGCGCCCGCGCGCCGCTCACCCTTCAATCACCACCCTCAAACAACCAACACACGGAGCATCAAAGATGCAGATCGAAACAGTCGGCGTCGTGGGCTGTGGCCTTATGGGCCATGGCATCGCGCAGATCGCAGCCCAGGGCGGCTACAAGGTGATCGTCTCAGAGGCGGACCAAGGCGCCCTCGACAAGGGGCTCTCTCGCATCGAGAAGTCGCTCGGGAAGCTTGCTGGGAAGCTCGTGGAGAAGGGCAAGAAGACCGCGGAGGAGGCTGAGGCTGACGCGGCCGCAGCTTTCGGTCGCATCACCGGCACGCTCGATCGCGCCGACCTCGCTGACTGCGACCTCATCTGTGAGGCCATCGTCGAGAACCTCGACGTGAAGAATCAGCTCTTCAAGGAGCTCGGTGAGAGCGTGAAGGAGTCCTGCATCTTCGCGACGAACACCTCCTCTTTCCCGGTGGCCGAGATGGCCGCCGCCTCTGGTCGCCCTGACCGCTTCGTGGGCCTGCACTTCTTCAACCCTGTGCAGCTCATGCGCCTCGTCGAGGTCGTCCACACGGACGAGACGGACGAGGAGGTCTTCGCAGCGGCCCGCGCCTTCGGCGAGGCATGTGGCAAGACTGCTGTGGCCTGTAAGGACACGCCCGGCTTCGTCGTTAACCGGCTCCTCGTGCCCTATATGGTCCAAGCGCTTGAGATGCTTGACCGCGGCGACGCCACCAAGGAAGACATCGACGCTGCAATGCAGCTCGGCTGCGGGTACCCCATGGGCCCGATCACCCTGACCGACTACGTCGGCCTCGATACGACCCTCTTCATCCTCCAGGGCTGGGCCGAGCGCTATCCGGACGAGCCCGCCTTTGGGGTTCCCGCGATCCTCGAGCGCTACGTCGCCGAGGGCAAGCTGGGCCGCAAGGTCGGTGAGGGCTTCTACGACTGGAACGCTGACAAGAAAGCCTGAGGTGCCCCTGATGACCATCTTCAACACACTCCTCCTCTCCCTCGCGCCCATAGCTCCTGACGCCGTCACGGCGTGGGATGCGCCTGGCGTCTACATCTCTGGAAGCCCCTTCGAGGTCACCGTATCCATCGAGGCAGCTGAGGGTGGTGAGGTCCCCGCGTGGCACCTCTCTCCGGCGGCCTTCGAGCTCGGGAAGAAGCCCTTGGGCGATCGGGGCAAGTCCTCTGTCGAGCTCGCGAAGGGCGCCAAGCTCACCCTCTCCTATGACCTCGGTCCGGCGATCGAGGCCTCTGGCGGCGGGAAGGGGGCCTTCAAGCTCGCCTTCGCGGGCGGCGAAGCTCGCGAGGTCAGCGTCATGCAGGCGGCCCCCGCAGGGTTGGACTTTATGAGCATGGATGCCGCAGAGCTCTCCAAGTACCGCGTCCTCATGGAGACGACGAGCGGAGATATGATGATGGAGTTCTGGCCGGATGTGGCGCTCGGTCACGTGCGCAACTTCCTCGACCTCTCGTACACGGACTTCTACGACGGGCTCACCTTTCACCGCGTGATCCCCGGCTTCATGATTCAGGGCGGCTGCCCGCGTGGGAACGGTAGCGGCAACGGCCCGCGCACCCTTCAGGCAGAGTTCAACGACCGCAAGCATGTCCCTGGAGTCCTCTCTATGGCGCGTACTGCGGACCCGAACTCCGCCTCATGCCAGTTCTTCGTGATGCACGCGAACGCGACGCACTTGGACGGGCAGTACTCCGCCTTCGGACGGGTCACGAGTGACCTCTCTGTGGTCGACCGCATCGTGAAGACCCGCGGTCCTGGCGACCGCCCGACCGTCAAGCAGGAGATCAAGAACGCCACCGTTCTGGTCGCCAACTAGTTCAACATCCACACCCACCCCAATAAACAACGCAATCCAATGAGCAACACTCAAGTCACCCTGAAGACGACCGCTGGCGATATGACCGTTGAGTTCTTCGAGGACAAGGCCCCCAATCACGTCGCGAACTTCGTCAAGCTCGCGAGCGAGGGCTTCTACAACGGGACCGTTTTCCACCGCACCATCCCGGGCTTCATGATCCAAGGCGGCTGCCCTGACGGTACCGGCATGGGCGGCCCCGGCTGGAACGTCGATGCGGAGTTCAACGACACCCCGCACACCCGCGGGGTCCTCTCGATGGCCCGCGCCCAAGACCCGAACTCGGCCGGGAGTCAGTTCTTCGTCTGCCACGGCGACGCGAACTTCCTCGACGGTCAGTACACGGCCTTCGGCCGCCTCGTCTCAGGCGAGGACACCCTCGACGCTATCGCCAACGCGCCCACCAAGCCGGGCGGGGAGGGCTCCAGCCCCGTAGAGCCTGTGAAGATCGAATCTGCAGAGGTCACCACGACCGAGGCCTGAGCCCCATGGCATACGAGAACATCAAGCTGGAGACCACCGAGGGGATCGCGACTATCACGGTCGCGCGCCCAGCGGTGATGAACGCGCTCAATCACGCGACCCTCACAGAGCTCTCCGCTGCTGTGGACGAGGTCCGCTCTGATGAGTCGGCTCGCGTCCTCATCATCACTGGTGAAGGTGAGAAGGCCTTCATCGCCGGCGCGGACATCGGCGAGCTCAAAGAGGTCGCTGGTGACGCGGCAGGCGCCAAGTCGCTCGCCGCGTTCGGGCAAGAGGTCTTCCGCAAGATCGAGGACTTAGGGAAGCCCTCAATCGCGATGGTGAACGGCTTCGCGCTCGGGGGCGGCTGCGAGCTCGCGCTCGCGTGCACCCTGCGCACAGCAGCTGCGGGCGCTCGCATGGGGCTCCCTGAGGTCAGCCTCGGGATCATCCCTGGCTATGGTGGCACGCAGCGCCTCTCACGGGTCGCTGGCCCGGGCGTCGCGCGTGAGTGGGTCTTGACCGGTGACATGTTTACGGCTGAGCAAGCTCAAGCCGCAGGCGTCGTCAACCGCGTGTTCCCCGCCGACGAGCTGCAAGAGGGGACGCACAAGATGGCGAAGACGATGCTCTCCCGCGGCCCGGTCGCGCTGCGCCTCGCGCTAGAGGCGATCCGCAAGGGCCTCGATATGGATCAGCGCGACGGCGAAGAGATGGAGACCGACATGTTCGGCACCGCCTCGGAGACCGCTGACATGCTCGAGGGCATGAGCGCCTTCCTCGAGAAGCGCAAGGCCGAGTTCAAAGGCAACTGAACGCCTGACACCCAAGGACCCAAGATCATGACTCAAGACATTGTCATCGTTGGAGCAGCTCGTACGCCCATGTGCGAGTACGTCGGCACCCCCGGCTACGGCAAGCTCGCTAAGCTCTCAGCTATCGACCTCGGCGCGCACGCGGCGAAGGCCGCTATTGAGCGCGCAGGCGTCGACGCTGGGCGTGTCGATCACGTCGTGATGGGCAACGCTCTCCAGACTTCTGTCGACGCTATCTACGGCGCCCGCCACGTGGGGCTCAAGGCTGGGACCAAGGAGTCCTGCCCCGCGCTGACCGTAAACCGTCTCTGCGGCTCGGGCATCCAAGCGCTCGTTAGCGGCGCTCAGATGATCAAGCTCGGCGAAGCTGAGACGGTGCTCGCCGGCGGCATGGAGAGCATGAGCCAGGCGCCCTACGCCTTCTACGGCGGCAGGAACGGGATCCCCTTCGGGACGACCCCTGAGCTTCAAGACACTCTCTTCGCTGCGCTGATGGACCCGGTGGCTGGGCTCTACATGGCGCAGACAGCAGAGAAGGTGGCGAAGACTCGCGAGATCCCGCGTGAGGCGCAGGATGAGTACGCGCTGCGCAGCCACCAGCTCGGCGCCGCGGCGGTCGCAGAGGGGCGCTTCGCTGAGGAGATCGCTCCGGTTGTCATTGAGACCCGCAAGGGCGAGCTCGTCTTCGACACGGACGACCACATCAAGCCTGAGACAAGCATCGAGGCGCTCTCGAAGCTCCGCGCGGCCTTCGGTAAGGATGGCACCGTGACGGCTGGAAACGCGAGCGGCATCGTTGATGGCGCCGCGGCGGTTGTCATGACGACCGCAGAGCGCGCGCAAGCAGACGGCCTCGAGGTCCTCTCTGTCGTGCGGGGCTGGGCCTACGTCGGCGTCGATCCCACGGAGATGGGCATCGGTCCTGTTCCTGCGATCCGGGCATGCCTAGAGGGCGCGGGCGTCTCACAAGATGACGTCGACCTCTTCGAGATCAACGAGGCCTTCGCTGCCCAGTACCTAGGCTGTGAGAAGGAGCTGGGGCTCGATCGAGAGAAGTGCAACGTGAACGGTGGGGCCATTAGCCTCGGGCACCCCCTGGGCGCGACAGGCACGCGCCTCGTACAGACCGTCAGCATGGAGCTCCGTCGCAGCGGGAAGCGCTACGGCGTAGCCTCCGCGTGTATCGGCGGCGGGCAAGGCATCGCGATGCTCGTGGAGAACCCGAGCGCCTAAATGGAGGACCGACACCCTTGCAGAACCCCCTGATCCACACAGCCGAGGACGGCACCCGCTACGTCTCCCTCTCTGAGGGCAAGCGGATCCTCTTCCTCACGAAGGACCCCGCGCTGATTCGCAGTCAGCTCTCGGGTGAGGTGGATCTCTGCATGAAGGACGTCGACCCCGCGGACCTCCTCGACGACATCAACACGGACGTGATGACGCCTGCTTGGGTTTGCTTCAGACACAAGCCGGCAGACATCGCGGTTGACGCCTACGCCGGGCTCTTGGACGAGGCTGGCGAGCGGGTGTTCCCCTCGCGGGCGCTCCTTGATGGGGGCTTCGAGGTCATCGTCTCTGGCCAGCGGAAGGGGACGGGCTCTTCTAGGGAGACCGCGCCACAGTGTGAGAAGTGGTCAGGCGTGCATCTGGTGGTGGCCTCTTCCTTCGCGCCGATCCACGAGCGCAACAACATAAACCTTGGTCAGCTCATGGCTGACTACGGGATGCTCGAGCGCCTGCAGGCAGGCGAGCGGATCCCCTTGGCGGAGTTCACAGCCAGCTACGACGAGATCCGTCGCGCGATCGTGGAGGAGGGCGGCCTCTTCGCCTTCGATCAAAGCGTCGCCTCGGGTGAGCGGGTGATCCCTGCGCCTGAGATGGAGGCGCGCCCGATGACCATGGCCGAGAAGCTGCTGGCGTCTCATCTCGTCGGTGGCAATGAGGAGAGCTGTGTGCGGGCGGGTGACGATGTGCTGGTGCGGGTGGACGGCGGCTACAGCCACGAGTTCACGACCGCGCAGGTCCATCACTTCCTGAGCGAGACCTACGGCGCCGACTACAAGATCCAGACACCGCAGAAGTTCGCTGTCTTCGAAGATCACCTGCTCTACGCCGATGGCGTACCCCGTATGGCGCCCTTCGGCGACCAGATCGAGACATTGCGACAACTGCAGCGCGAGTTCCAAGCGCACACAGGCTGCCGAGACTATGGGGCGAAGGATGGGATCTCTCCGGGTATCTGCCACCAGGTCGCCAGGGAGGAGTTCATCGACTGCGGCGACTTCATCCAGGCCACGGACTCACACACTTGCATGGGGGGGGCGAGCAACGCCCTCGCTTGGGGTGTGGGGGCGACCCAATATGCAGCGCTGGTGCACTCCGGCTTCACCGCTGTGCGCGTGCCCGAGTCCATTCGCTTTGAGCTCGTAAGTGAGCTGCGCGAGGGCGTCACAGCGAAGGACGTGATCCTGCAGATCCTGCGTACCTACGCCGTCGCCGAAGACACCCTTGATCGGGTGATGGAGTTTGGCGGCCCCGGGCTCACCTCACTCTCGATGGACGAGCGCGCGACCCTCACGAACATGGCCACGGAGTGCTCTGCGCGCACCGGGATCTGTGAGGGGGATGAGGTGTTAGCGACCTGGCTCGCGGCGCGCAGGGAGGGGGTTAGCGCTGAGGACATCGCGAGCGGCTTCGTCACGCCCGACGAGGGTGCGGAGTACGCGGGAGGCGTCCACACGGTGGACCTCAGCGCGATCGAGCCGATGGTGGCACGACCTGGCGACCCTACCTATGGCGAAGACATCGAGGACCTAGAGGAGGTCAAGATCGACATCGCTTACGCGGGCTCCTGCACCGCGGGGAAAGAGGCTGACCTCGACTTCTACGCGCAGGTCCTTCATGAGGCTGACGAGGCCGGGCTCAAGATCGCGGACAGCGTGTGCATGTACATCCAGTTTGGCAGCGAGACGGTCCGCGACTACGCGACCGAGCGTGGCTACCTCGAGCTCTTCGAGCGCGCAGGCGTTGAGGTGATCCAGCCTGGCTGTGGCGCTTGCATTGGCTGTGGTCCGGGCGTCAGCGAGGACGCGGATCAGGTCACAGTCAGCGCGATCAACAGAAACTTCCAGGGGCGCAGCGGCCCCGGCCAGCTCTACCTGGCTTCTCCGCTGACCGTCGCGGCCTCAGCAGTGGCCGGGCACATCACAGCCTTCACGCCCGGGATGTTCGCATCTCGCAGCGCGGAGGTCAGCGCTCCGTCTTGACGGAGAGCCGCCGCAGAGCGGAAAGGAACGAACTGAATATGGCGAACTACGACATCACAGTGATCGCGGGCGACGGGATCGGCACCGAAGTGACGCGCGAATCCAACCGCGTCCTCGACGCCGCGGCTTCCGTCTACGGTTTCGAGCTGCGGCGTAACGAGCTGCCCTTCGGCTCAGAGCACTACATGCAGACGAAGGAGATCTTCCCTGACGACGCCTTCGAGGCAGCGAAGGACACGGACGCGATCTACCTCGGCGCTATCGGAGATCCTCGCCTCCCGGTAGGTCTCATCGAGTACGGGATCATCGCCAAGTGCCGCTTTGAGCTCGACCTCTACATCAACAAGCGGCCGATCAAGCTCTATGACGAGCGCCTCTGCCCGCTCAAGGACAAGACCTGCGAAGACGTCGACATGGTCATCATCCGAGAGAACACCGAGGACGCTTACACCGGCATGCACGGCTTCGCCCACAAGGGGCAGCCGCTCGAGGTGGCCACTCAGACGATGGTCTACACCCGGGAGGGGACAGAGCGCGCGATCCGCTACGCCTTCGAGCTCGCGCGCGAGCGCAACAAGAACAAGCACGTGACCCTCATCGACAAGGCGAACGCCGTCCGCGCCCAGGACCTCTGGACGAGGGTCTTCGCAGAGGTCGCGCAGGAGTATCCGGACATCGAGACCGGGCACGCATACATCGACGCCGCTTGTATGTGGATGGTCAAGAACCCCGAGTGGTTTGACGTGGCTGTGACCCCGAACCTCTGCGGAGACATCATCACTGATCTCGGCGCCATGGTGCAGGGTGGGATGGGCATCGCAGCGAGCGGGAACATTCACCCTGGGAAGACCTCCCTCTTCGAGCCCATTCATGGCTCCGCTCCTAAGCACGCGGGCAAGAACATCGCCTCTCCGGTCGCGGCGATCATGGCTGGCGCGATGATGCTCGAGTACCTCGGAGAGAAGGAGGCCGCGACGGGCATCGAGGGAGCTGTGCAGCAGCTCCTCCGCTCTGGCGAGATCAAGGGGCTCGGCACGGGCGTCCACGCCACCAGCGAGGTGGGCGACATGGTGGTCAACCAGCTCCAAGGCGCGAGCGCGAGCCTCTAGCCGCTCTGCGAACCTACGAGGGCGAGCGTCGGCGGCAGCGCCGGCGCTCGCTCTATTTCTTTTTGGCCTCTCGCTCGGCCTTCTCTGCGTGAGCCTTTGCCCAGGCCTTGTTGATCTCTCTCACGATCGCTTCAGGGTCTTTCTTGAACCCGCGCTCGCAGCCCTTGCAGCAGAGGCGGACGAGGGTGGTCCCATAGAGCAGGTCTACAGGGGCATCTCCAAGGGGCCTCTTCGAGACTGGGCAGCTCTTCAGCGGGTAGCCATCGAGCTGGCTCTTGATGTAGGCAGCGTCGATCTCCTCCATGAAGGCCGAGGGGTCGTCCTCAAAGGCCTTCACACAGCCTTGGCAACAGAGCTTGACGTAGCGGGTCCCGTGGACGAACTCCACGGACTTGGACCCGGCCTTGTCGTAGACCTTTCCGCTGACGGGGCACTCTTTCATTGGCCAGTGGGCGCGATCTCGTGCGATCACTGCACGTTCGATAGAGCGACGAATCTCTCCAGCCTTTCCGCGCGCGCCGCCCTCACAGCCTGGGCAGCAGACCCGGACGAGGTGCCCGTCGATGACGAGGTCGAAGGGACCGGCCCCTGAGTCGAGGGGTCGCTTGCTCACGACGCAGGTCTTGAAGGGGTAGGAGGGGAGCTCTGCCGCAATAATGGCCTTCTCCTCTGCGCTGGGGCCGTCGTCAAGCGGCGCGAGACTCGAGAGGAGGCCCGTGAGGGAGAGGGCGAGAGCGGTCGCTGTGAGGAATTTCATGACTCCCTCAGCCTAAAGGACCGAGGCCAGTGGTGGGGTCTGGAACTGTCGAGTGCTATGGTCAGACCCTCCTATGCGGCCCCTCTTGAAGTCAGCCTTCATCCTCGTCACAGGCGCGTTCTGGCTCACCACGTGGATCCTCATCTCGATCTTATTCTGCTGGAGCAGTGGGATCCGGTCGCGGCTGCGCGGCTTCGTCTACATCCATTGGTGTAAGACCATCCTGTTCGGCTGCAGGGCTCGGGTCCACGTAGAGGGCAGCGTCGGAGAGGAGCCTTGCTTGCTCGTCTCGAACCACATGTCGAGCGTCGATATCCCGCTCCTAGGCTCGCAGGCGAACGCGGTCTTCGTGGCGAAGAAGGAGATCGGCTCATGGCCGGTGATCGGGTGGGCAGTGACGGGGATCGGCACGATCTACATCGATCGGAAGAACCGACATCAAGTCGCAGAGATCAACCAAAAGACACGAGAGGCTTTCTCCAAGGGCTTCTGGATCACCATCTTCCCAGAGGGTGGGATCACTCCTGCGGACAAGGTGTACCCCTTGAAGTCACCCCTCTTAGAGCCGTTCGTTCCGGAGGACATCCCGATCCGGTATGCGACAATTCGTTACGAGACCGGCCCTGGGGATCCGCCCGTTGATGAGGCGGTCGCATGGTGGGGCGTGGGGATGGGAGAGCACCTGCGCCGGATGTTCTCCTGCCGGAGGATCGACGGCTACATCACGATTCGGGAGTACACCGGCCCGCGCGCGGATCGCAAGGAGCTCGCGCGCGGACTTCAAGAGGCGATGGCTGCAGACTTCCAACCTGCGCGCGCGAGCGCTGAGGTAGGGGTGGATAAGAAGCCAACGCCCGTAGAGCTGGCCTGAGGGTCCTCCCTCTGCGCGAACAGAGCGGGGATCAGGCGTCGTGCTAGAGTCGAGGTGCACCATCACCTGTGAGGCGACCCCTTATGAAGCTCTTGAACACATCCCTCGCGATCGCTCTCAGCGCGACGATCGCTCTCGGGCAGTGGTCTGATGACCCTGCGAACAATCTCGTCGTCGCAGATGGTGCCAGCGATCAGGCGCAGCCCATGATCGCTCCGACAGCTGACGGGGGGTGCTACATCAGCTGGTTTGATGGCATCGCGAGCGGCTATGACTTGCGCTTGCAGCGACTCGACGCTGGCGGAGTGGAGCAGTGGGCGCACGGCGGCGTCTTGGTTTTGGACCGGAGCTTCAGCTCGACTCAGGCGTACGGCTTGGACGTCGACGCGAGCGGTAACGCTCTGCTCACAGCGCGCGATGACAGCGTGTCGGGCGTACAGATCTCTGCAGCGCAGGTCACCGCGAGCGGCGCGGTCTCGTGGAGTGCGACGCTCACGAGCACCTCCGCCTTTGTTGCTGCGCCCAAGATCGCTGGGACCTCTGATGGCGGGGCTGTCGTCGCTTGGACTCAAGACTCAGCGGTGAAGGTGCAGCGACTCGACGCTGCCGGCGCGACTCAGTGGGCGCAAGACATCACCCTCACACCCTCTCAGGGGAGCTACTCAGTCGCGGACCTGCACGACGCAGGTGCAGATGTCATCCTCTCCATGGTTCACCAGACGGGTTCGATGTTCTGGTCACCCAAGCGCCTCGTCGTGCAAAAGTTCGACAGCTCGGGGAGCCCGCTCTGGGGTGCGCAACCTCTGAGCGTTTTCAGCACGGGCTCGCTGCAGATAGGAAATTACCCGCCCTTTACGCCTGACGGGAGCGGTGGGGCAGTGTTCAGCTGGTACACGACGAGCCCGCTGCAGTGCTTTGTTCAGCGTGTGGACGGTAGCGGCGTGAAGGCCTTCCCTGAGAACCAGAGGGTGTCGACGAACTCTACTCGGGTACGGGTGGATCCTTCCGTCACCTATGACGTGGCGAGCGGCTCGACCTATGTGTTCTGGACGGAGCAGAACTCTGGACAGTCTCAATGCGGTCTCTCGGGGCAGAGGTTTGACGGAGCGGGGCTCCGGCAGTGGACAGATCAGGGTGTCACCCTCATCCCCGTCGGCGCGCCGGAGATACGTCAAGTGAAGGTGATCGCGAGCGGAGACGGCGCGATGATCTTCTGGGCTCACATCCCCGGCTTCGGCAACGACACCCTTGAGGGGGCGCACGTTGACGCCGCCGGCGTCTTTGACGTGGGGCCCTTCGAAGTGAGCTCTACTCCCAGTGAGAAGTCTAGGCTCGCTGCTGCGCTAGGAGGCGCGGGCCAAGCGCTCTTGGCATGGAGCGACCGGCGCAGCGACGGAGGTGACATCCTCGCTCAGAGTGTCAACGAGGACGGCTCTCTCGGTGGCTCGGTTGAGGTCGGCTCTGCCTACTGCTTTGGGAGCGGGTGCCCCTGCGGCAACGATGACCCCTCCGCTGGCTGCGCGAACGACACAGGGAGCGGCGCGAGCTTGGAGGCTGTAGGTTCGGTGAGCGTCACCGCAGACGACCTCGTGCTGAGGGTCGTCGGGCTCACGCCTGGACCGGGCCTCTTCTTTCAAGGTGACAACGCTGTCAACTCTGGAGCAGGCAGCCCCTTTGGTGATGGACTGCGCTGCGCAGGGGGCGGCGTGGTGAGGTTAGAGGTCCGCTTCGCGAACGAGACGAACGCTTATCAGGTGGAGACGAGCGTCTCCATCGCGAGCTGGGGCAGCGTGAGCGCTGGGGAGATCAAGCGCTATCAGTATTGGTACCGCGACACGGGCGCCTCTCCCTGCGGCAGCCAGTTCAACCTGAGCAGCGGCTACGAGCTCGTCTGGCAGGCCTGATCTAAGGCGCGCTATTCAGTTGGCGTACTTCACGCCGCAGCCCCAGGGCTTGACCGGCTCGGGGCAAGCCTCTCCCTTGGCGATGGCCTCGATCGCGCCCTGGACGTAGTTGGAGTAGTCACCCGAGGTGTTCCCCATGGGCGCGTTATCGAGCGCGCCCGCATATCGCAGGACGAAGTCTTCGTCGATCACGTACATGTGAGGGGTGGTCTTCGCCTTGTAGCTCTTTCCGACAGTGCCCTCGGGGTCCATGAGGAGCGGGTAGCTCATCCCCCAATCAGCGGTCGACTTAGCGTTCTGCTCAGGGCTGGCGCCTTGCTTGCCCGGTGCTCCGGAGTTGATCGCGAGCCACACGACGTCCTCTCCAGCACCCGGCATCTCCTTGAGGGGGCCATCCTCGTGGGCCTTCACGACGAAGGGGCAGCCAGGGTTGAACCACTCGAGGACGATCGTCTTGCCTCTGTAGTCGCTGAGCTTGTGGACGTTCCCTTCCAGGTCTTTGAGCTCGAAGTTCGGCGCGAGGCTGCCGACCGTGGCCTCCGTGGGAGAGGCCTCTTCCTCTAACTCGTCAAAATCGGGCGCCTGTGCGCAGCAGGAGCTGATGAGGGCGCAGAGGGCTAGAGAGAGGAGAGAGAACGGTGCTTTGAGTTCGAATTGAGTCATAGGAGGGATGATATGGAGAGGGGTTGAGACTTGCTACCGGGTTCGCCTCACCCGTCATCGGCATCTCTGGGCCACTTCGGTTCAATCTTGAGGAAGCGCTGCGTCTTTGAGCCCTCTGTTGAGATCGCCAGCACGCCCATGATCGCCGGGGCCTTGCGCTTCTCCGAAGGCTTGAAAGAGCAGGCGAGGCTGACTTGAAGAACAGCCCCGTCTCGGTCGACAGCTACGGACTGGACTTCGACGGTGCTCCCTTTGCTCTTGTAGAAAGAGGCGACGACCTCTGTCATGCCCGGGTCTCCTGTGGAGGACTCCTTCAGCTCTGGGAGTGTGATGAGGGCAGTCGGCTTGCTGAGAGTTCCACCGAGCTTGATAGTCGCCCCCGGCCACGTGGAGAGCGGCTGCGGGAGCCTGTGCAGATGGGGAGTGAGTCTAGGGTCCGTCTCTCCAGCGGCGTCTTCAGTGCGCCTTCGGAGAGTCGTCGTGAGCTGCGCCTCGCCATAAAAGCAAAGCTCCTCACAGACCAGCCACTGCACCTCTGCGGTGAGCTCGAAGCTCTCACCCTTCAGCTCCTTCGGAGCGGTGACTCGGACGAAGAGGCACGCCGTCTCCTCGTATCCGTAGCAGGTCAAGCCGCCAGGCTGGGGGAGGGTGATCGGCGCTGGATAGAGGACAGGGCTGATCTCAAAGCCCTCAGGCCCGCTCACTTGCGCCGTCGTCGGGAGTCCGCTGTCGCCGGGGTTCTCCCAGTACACATGCCAGCCAGGTTCGAGCGTGAGGTGGACACCAACGAAGACCTCCTCGCCAGGTCCGATCTCGAGGCTGGCCGGGATCAGCTCAGCCTTCACCTCAGGCCCCTCCCCTTGGAAGAGGAGGGGGGCTAAGAGGAGGGGGAGCGCGTTCACGCTCACGATTGTATGCCCTCGATGAGCGCGTCTAGATCTTTCGCTGTCTCTGCGGCGCTCCAGCGCGCTGCCCGCGCTCTCATGAGGGCTCGTGTCTCGTCCTCGCGGAGGGACTCAGGAGCTCGTGCGTGCGTCGCGAGCCTGCTCTGTAGCTCAGCATCTCCGTAGAGGTGGTCGCTGAGCTTAGGCCCCAGGACCTCTGGATAGGCCAACCTGTCAGGCACAAGAGGCGTGCAGCCGGCGGCGAGCCCCTCCGCGATAGCCATGCCGAAGAACTCGTGGAGGGCTGTTGAGACGACGACATCGCACGAGCCTAAGAGCGCCGCGTAGCCGGCGCGGTCTGGGGCGTAGCCCTCGTGGAGGAGGTGAGGCTGGAGCCCTTCGAGCAGCCCCTCAAGTCCGGTTTGCGATGAGGCGAAGCGCTCCCCGAGGAGGACGAGCTCCAAGGCGCTCCCGCTTCGGATTGTCTCCGCGCAAGCGGTGAGGAACGCGCGCGGGTCCTTGTCATGCTCCCAGCGGTGATTGAAGGCGACGCGCAGCGGACCTTCTCCGCCGCGCCCGAGCGGGATGGAGTCGAGGTCGACGCCAGGGCAGATGACGGTCGCGGCGTCCAGCGTGGCGAGCAGCTCAACGCGCGGGTTGGGCTTTGGGAGCTGGGCGAGGAGCTCGATGGAGGCGCGTCGAAACTCAGCGAGGTGCCAGGCAGAGTTGAAGGCGACAGCGTCAGCTCTCAAGCAGGAGAGGATGTTTGTGAAGCCGAGGTGGAAGTCGGAGACCTCCTCACCATCTCGCCCTGGATAGGTGAGCTGGTTTTCGTGGAAGTAGAGGAGGGTAGGGACCTCTGCCCAAGCGGCCGGCAGGAAGCCCAGGAGTGAGGGGAGGTCGACGTAGTCGCTCACGAGGAGGGCGTCCGGGGGCTCGCAGCCGACGAGCCGTCGCGCGAGCTCCCAAGCTCCTGCGCGCATGCGCCAGCGCCAATGCCTGGCCTTTAGGCCCTCGATCCGCACCTCGTGAGCGCTCCGCGCAGCCCAACTTTCTAGGAAGGTGGCGTGGGAGCCGCCGAGCCAGGGCTCCAAGGCGAGGACGTCGAGGGGTCGTTTCACGCGGCGGAGCATAGCTCACGATAGAATGCTGGGCCCCACTCAGTGGGGAGACTCTCACGATGTCCGCCTCGAAGAAGTTCAGTGTCCTCCGCGACCCCGTCCACGGAGACGTCTACCTCTCCCATGAAGAGCTCGCAGTGCTCGATACACGCGAGATGCAGCGGCTGCGCGGGATCAAGCAGCTCGGGACTGCCTACCTCGTCTACCCAGGGGCTGTGCACACTCGCTTCGATCACCTCATCGGCGCGCTCCACGTCACGGGCACGATGATCGACTCTGTGAACAAGAACGCAGAGCTCGACCCCTCTGGCTGTCTCGCGATCGGTGATGGAGAGGCGCGCATCATCCGCCTCGCGGCGCTGATACACGACATCACACACATCCCCTTTGGTCACTCCATCGAGGATCAAGACGGCATCTTCCCGCGCCACGACTCGGACTATCGCTTCCGCCGCGCGCTCGGTCCGACCTCAGAGCTCGGCCAAGTCCTCGACGGCTTGGGCGTCCGCGAAGAGGTCCTCTCGTGCCTGCTGCCGGAGGGCGCCGAGGGCCGCCGCGACCTGCCGGCCTACTGGACGCAGGTCTTCGCGGGCACAGTCGCTTCGGACATCCTCGACTACCTCGCGCGAGACGCCTACTTCACAGGGCTCCGCTTCTCGGTCGATTCGCGCGTGACGAGCTACTTCAAGATCGACCGCGCGAGCGGGAACCTCTTCATCGACCTCGCTAAGCACGAGCTCCTTCGGGAGGACATCCTCTCCGAGATCGTGCGCTTGCTCGAGGCGCGCTACTACTTCTCGGAACGGGTCTACTATCACCACGCCAAGGTCGTAGCTGGGGCGATGGTCGCCCGCGCCGTGGAGATGGCCCTCGGCGTCGGGGCGGTCTCCGAGGAGGACTTCTACGATCAGACTGACGCCTCTGTGTTGGAGCTGATCGAGCGCCGCATGGAGGGGAGAGACCCCGCGGTGCGCAGGAAGGTGGCCACGCTCTGCGACAGCTTCCAGGCTCGCCGCCTCTACAAACGCGCTTGCGTGTTCCCGCGCTACGAGAACGAGAGCGTCCAGAGCGAGCTCGTGAGCCGCTTCTTCTCTGAGGGTGGCGCCGCGAACCGACGTGACGCCGAGGAGCGCATCACGGACCTAGTCCGCTTCGCCACAGGCTGTGAGGTCGACGTCATCGTCTACTGCCCGGCGCGCCGTATGCAGCTCAAGGAGGCTCGCATCCACGTGCGCTGGCCAGGGGAGGACGGCGTCCAGCCGCTCTCAAAGTTCGCTGAGCGGGTCCCGCGCCTCTCAGACTTGGAGCGCAGCTACCGCGACCTGTGGAAGTTCTACGTCTTCGCGGACACGGATAACCCTGAGCTCCTCGCGAAGGTGCGTGAGGTCGCTGCAGGGGAGCTCGGTCAGGCGACGAACGCTTACTCGGCCTGACCGTAGTCGCTCAGGGGCGTAGCGCGACCCTGATAGAGCACTCTCGGTTGCCGGGGTGGGGCACGAGCTCGATCCATGGCGCCTCTCCAGGAGGGGCTGGGTGCTTGCGCGCGTCGCAGCCCTTCACGGCTTCGATCTTGAGCTCGCCTGTCCCAGGCCTGAACCAGTAGGTGGAGCTGGGGTCGATGTTAGAGAGCTCGATCGTGCGTAGCACGACCACCTCTGGGATGACGCGACCTGCTGCAGTCTCGTGCATGGCGAGCTCGCCGAGCTGGCGTGAGGCGCCCCATCCGCCGTGCGCAGCGCGGCTGAAGTCGTACGGTCCGGAGGGCTGCTCAGTCGGCCACAGCGCTGGCTTCGCTCCGACGACTATGGACGGGCCCTCAGGCGCGCGCCAGACGACCGCGCCGCGAGACTCTGTGTCGTTGAGCTCTGCTTTGAGGAAGGGGTTCACCCAGGCCTCCTTAAGCTGACCTAGCGTGAGGTCCCACCCGAAGTGGAGACCCTCAGGGGTCCCGACGAGTCGCAGCGCGCGTTCATCGAAGCGACCGACGAGGACCGTTGGCGTCTCACCGATCACTCCGCGCTCAGGGTTCAGCGTGCCGGTGGGGTCGGCGAGCTGCTCTGCGTGGAGGCTCCACGCCCAGAGCGCGTCAGTCTGCCGCGAGAGGTCACCATCGAGGACGCCGTGGACGACGCTCTCGCCCCCTGCGACCAGTCCGGGCATCGTCGCGCTCGGCTGTAAGCGCGACGGAGATCTCATGAAGGCATCGAACCACTCTCTGCGGAGGCGCTTGGTCGTCTGGGTGAGGTCGAACGGGCCGAGGGTCTCTGGCGCGCGCTCTCCTAAGTAGTGGCAGCTGATGCAAGCCATGTGCTCTGTCCCGGCGAGCTCTCGGCCTGCGCTCGCGAGCTGGGCGAGCTCTTCGCTCGGTATCTCGGGGTCACCCTCGGTCGAGACCCCGGCGCTAGCGCTGAGGTACTCGGCGATGGGCGCGACGAGCTCCGCAGGGAAGGAGGGCATCCTCGTTTGGTAGCCGAGGTCGGGACGACGCGCTCTCGCGCTCCCGGTGAGCACGTCGTAGATCCAAGCTTGCTTGAGACGCCAGCCGACGTCCCCCAGGTCGGGTGCCTCGTCGTGGGGCTCTCCGAGCTCCCGGCCGAGTGATGCGCGGACCTCACCATTCATCGTGTGACAGTTCGTGCAGCCCAAGACCTCATAGCGCCGACGCCCCTCGTCCATGGGCGCCGGGTCTCCGGCCGTGCCCTTCACGCTCTCGATCCCAGCGGCTAGGGCTGCGCGATCCTGTTCGTTCAGCCCTACATAGCGAGGCGTATTTGCGTCGTTCGGGTCTAAGCACCCTCGAGAAGAGATGAGCGTCATGAGAGGGGGAGAGGAGTCGAAGAGCTCTCGAGGGGCCCGCTCCGTCACCAGCTCTGCGTCTGAGGCATTTAGTGGCGTAGGGTTCTTCCAGAGCCAGGACGCAGCGACCAAGGCTGCATACTCCTCTGGGCTCCTCTTCTCTCCGACGGCGCGGGCGCCTTGCGCGCCGGGGTTGTGGCAGCTCGTGCAGCCGTACACCTCGAGGAGGACTCTGCCTCTGAGCGCTTGATCTCCGCTCGCCGCGTCGCTCCCGGGCGCTTGCCTCACGAGTCGGCCAGGGATCGGCTCGAAGTCGAAGCGAGCGCCGCTCGCATACTGACCCGACCAGAGAGTCCGAAGACTTGCAGGGACCGTGCCACTCCGCTCGAAGCGCACCCGGATCAGGTACTCACCGACATCACCTCCTGGGAGAGCGATCGGGTTTCCGCGCGCCTCTGTGATCTCTGTGAAGACGCTGCGCTCAGGGTTCAGGGGGTCGCTCAGCGTGAGGGCGCCGACTCCACCTTCGACCTCAAGGGTGAAGCGATATATGCCAGGCTCAGGCACGATGAGCAGCGCCTCATACTCGACGATGGTGTTGTGCGCGGGTATCTCGGGGTGGAGGGCCTCTCCTTCACCGAGGCGCATCGCGGCGCTCGGGCTGCTGAACTCGATCGTCTTACCGGCGTGGAGGCTGGTGAGGATCGTCCTCCAGCCGTCCTCTGCGGAGGCTGAAGCGGAGAGACATAGGGAGAGGAGGAGCGCGCGCATCGTCGAGATGATACCGAGACGCGGAGAGGTGGCAGCATGTTCGCTCCCATTGCGCGTATGCTTGGTTCCCGTGACGAATCTCCAGAACCCAGACCCCGGCACCCCTGAGTTTGAGGCGCTCCTCGGCGCATGGGACCAGCTCGCAGAGGGGGAAGCGGACAGCGCCCTCAGCGCTGTCGCGGCGCTCCCAGATGAGCTCCCGGTGAAGAGCCTCGTCGTCTGTGCGGCCATGACGATGAAGGGGGAGGTCAAGCAGGCGCGCGTCGCAATGGATCGCTCCATTGAGCTGGGCGTCGACGAGGACGACCCGGAGGTGGTCCGGATCGAAGGCGAGCTCCTGCTCTCGGAGTGGCGAGTGGAAGACGCCATGGATGTGTTCGGGCGCTTGTCTCAGATGGAGGGACTCGAGCCCTATGCCTACGATCGCTTGGCTCTCTGCCACGACTTGATGGGCGACCCAGCTGCCGCTGATGAAGCCACACGGACAGCCTACGAGCTCGCCCCAGAGGACACCCCGCCGCCGGTTCAGCTCCCGGTGCGAGAGTTCCAGGCGGTCGTCCTCGAGGTGATCGAGGGGCTTAAGGGCGGCGTCGAGGAGATCCTCAACAAGAGCGAGGTCATCGTCGCGCCGGTCCCAGCGGCTGAGCTTGAGCGTGAGCCTGGGACTGTTCCGCCTGACGCGCTGGGCCTCTTCATGGGGATCTCAGAGCTGCAGCGAGCTGGGGATGATGCGCCACTGCCAACCCCAGTGATCTATCTCTTCAAGCGCAATATTGAGCGCGAGTCGTTGAGCGTCAGTGATCTCCGACAGCAGATCGCGATCACCTTCCTGCATGAGCTCGGCCACCTCCTCGGCTTCGATGAGGAGGGGGTCGAGGGGATGGGCTTGGCCTAAGCTTGCAGCGTCAGCTCGACCCCTTGGGTCAGGTTGAAGGTCGAGCCACAGGGCCCTAGCGCGTCTCGGTACCAGCCCTGGAAGCGACGTGTGTCGCCAGCAGTCCACCCGCCGGCGGCGCCGAGGCCGCCCAGCCAGCTCGCACTCCCCGCTGCGTCAGAGAAGCGCACGCCGAGGCGACGCACCCCGCCGCCAGCGCAGCGGAGCCCATCACCGAAGGCTATCCCTGCGCCCTCATTGACCGCGTTGTTTCCTGCGAACAAGAGCACAGGCTGTCCTGGGATGAGCCCGCTCGCGCCGAAGCTGAGGTCGTCGACCGCTACTGAGGCGCTCCCTGAGATGCTCAGCACGCCGCCGCTTCCTGTCGCGTTCGCGCACCCGCCCTCGGTGGAGGGGTTCCCGCACGGGCAGAGGCTCCCGCTCCCATCACCGCTGCAGAAGGAGCTGCCGATGCTCCCTTCCGCGCACGGGCCAGTGTCGCTCTGGAGAGCTAGTGCGGCTGGGCTTGAGAACACCTCGTCAGAGAGGCAGATCGTGACTCCGTTGGAGCAGTCTCCGCCTGGACAGTCAAAGTTCAGTTGGAGCAGCGCGCCGCTTGAGCCAGCGTCGATCTGCGTGCCCCAGCCGAAGCTCAAGACGCGGCAGCCCTCCGTGTCACAGCTGAAAGAGGTTTGGAAGGCGGCCGCGGCCGCGAGGCCGCCCGAGGCGCCAGTGAGCTCGACCCCGCTCAAGTCGAACTGGAAGCCCGCGACATCAGCCGTGATGTCTGCGTAGACGATGAGGGTCTTGTTGGAGAGGTCGATGTCTCTGACCTCAATCCATACGTCTGACTGAGCTGTGGCGAGAGGGCAGAGGGCGGCGAGGGTCGTGAGCGATCGGATGTTCATGATTTGACTCTCAGTGGCTTGAGCGGCTTCGACAGCCTCTGGCTCTAAGCTACGACGAGATCAGCTTCTTGTGTACTTGGCTCTCGACACAGCCGGCTCTCCTGTGGGTTTAAGCCCGTTTATTGGCATATATGCCGAGCTCGGCATGAGATTTTATGCAAGCCGTAAAGCGCGTTGCGGCTTGCCAACCATCTTCGGTTCAGCATCCCTGCAAGCTGAACGCGACTCCCCGCACTCAGAAACCCCACCATTCTGAACCACAACGAGCGACGTAAGAAACCAGTGGCGCTCTCTGCGCTGACTCAGCTCATTCTTCGCTTGGCTTTTCTCAGCGGGCCTTGAGGAATCGTCCGAGGCGCTTCAAAGCCTCGGTGAGCTGAGCTTCTCCGAGGGCGTAGGAGAGGCGAACGTGGCCCTCAGTGCCGAAGGCGCTCCCTGGGACGGAGGCGACCTCGGCCTCCTCTAGGAGGCGCTCGCAGAAGCCCATCGAGCCGCTCTCATCGAGGTGGGCAGAGACGTCGGGGAAGACGTAGAACGCGCCCTTGGGGAGCTCGCATGGGAGGCCTAAGTCTGAGAGCCCCTTCACGACGAGCTCACGACGACGGTCGAACTCAGCGACCATGTCGCTGACCTCTGCGGGCTCCTCCGCGAGGGCGCACTCGAAGGCCTCTTGGCTGATCGCGTTGGGCGCACCGGTCAGCTGACTGTGGAGCTTGCCGACGACGCCAGAGATCTCAGGAGGAGCTGCGAGGTAGCCGATGCGATAGCCGGTCATGGCGAAGGCCTTGCTCGCGCCATCGACGATGATCGTCCTTTTGCGCGCGTCCTCGCCGTAAGTGACGGGGCTCTCGTGCTTTGTCCCGTCATAGATCATTCGGCTGTAGATCTCGTCCGAGAGGATCCAGAGGTCGCGCTCCTCACAGAGCTCACAGAGGGCCTTCATCTCCTCTGCAGTGAAGCAGTAGCCCGAGGGGTTGCACGGGCTGTTGATCATGATGCCGCGGGTGTTCTCCGTCACCGCAGCTGCGATGGCCTCGAGGTCTGGTCCGAGGTCAGCGCGGCAGGGGACCGCGACCGGCTCTCCACCGGCGAAGCGCACCATCTCGAAGTAGCTGACCCAAGCGGGGAGGAGCAGGAGGACCTCGTCACCTTCGGAGACGAGGGAGAGGATGACGCCAGAGAGCGCGTGCTTGGCGCTGTGGCAGACCGTCACCTCTTTGGCCTCAAAGGGCACGCCGCGGGTGCGGCTGAGGTGCCCAGCGATCGTCTCACGCAGGCTCGGCCTACCTGGCGCGGGGGTGTAGCGCACCTTGCCCGAGTCAACGAAGGCGCGGGAGGCGTCCCGGACCGCCGCGGGGGCGTCAAAGTCCGGCTCGCCGGCGGTCATGTTGATGACGTCGCGACCCTCGGCGATGAGCTCCTTAGCGCGAGCGTCGAGGGCGAGGGTCGCTGAGAGGGGGATGTCCTTGGCGCGGGCGTTGAATTTCATAGCTGTAGCCGAGTCTCGTCTGCGACTTCTCCATATTCAAGGTGGGGCGGGGGATCTGGGGAGGAATCAAGACTTGGGAAGAATCTCGCCTCGGCGTCGTATGAAGCGGTTCGCGCGCGGACTCTCAGACTCCCAGTCTTAGCTCTCGCCTGGAAAGGGGGAGGTGTGGGGCTCCTCTGCCCTCTGCGCGGCCGAAAGAGAACAAGAGATGAAGAAGCTCCTCCGCATCATTGGCACCGTCCTGGGCTTGCTCGTCGTGGTGAGCTACTTCGCCTTCTCGACCTACTTCTTCAGCCCCTTTGAGGGGGGCTTCGACGCGGACGTCTCTGGCCTCGTGCCCCGGAAGGTCCAGTTCTTCACGGCGAAGGCCCACCTCGACCGCGACTTTGACCCCTTCCCGCGCCTCGCCGCCGCAGATGACTTCGCCCTGGACAAGACATGGTCCTCGGTCCTCCAGTCGCCTGAGTACACGGGCCTGATGGAGGCCGTCGGTGTGGAGGAGGCTCTCGCGCAGATCGAGGCTGCAGCTGGCCAGCTGCCGCTGGGGCTCGGGCCCCTCGAGGTCTTCGGTGGGGAAGAGCTCGCTATCGCTGGAGAGCTGAACGGTGAGGACTTGTCCAAGGCCGACTGGGCGGCCTACGGTTCGATCAACTGGGCGGGCAAGCTCGCGATCGAGGCGCTGCGCTACCCCTCCTTGGCCAACCTCGAGGCTCAAGGGATCCAGGCTGAGGACAAGGGGCGCTACGTGACCCTGACAGGCAGCGCCCTCCCGCGTCCGATCCACGTCGGGCGGATCCGCGATGTCGGCATCTTCGGGACGGGGGAGGAGCTGGTGGCGAGCGCCTTTGAGCTGGAGAACAAGCAGTATCAAGACTCGATCCTGCTACGAGACGAGTATCGGGCCTTCGTTCAGACCGACCGGCGCTCGCCGGACGGAGACGACATCGAGCTCTTCTGCAACTTGCGCGGAGTGTTCGGTGAGATGGGCATCGACGCGGCCTGGCCTGATCAAAAAGCGGACACCTTCTTCCCTAAGTTTGCTGGGCAGTACTTCCAGCTGAACTCTCTCAACCAGGTCTCGGGCTTCCTCGACGTGGACCGCGGCGTGCGCCTCGACCTCCACGCCTCTCTCTCAAGCGAGCTCATCAGCCCGCACATGAAGAAGCACTACGCCCTCGACGGGATCGGGCACGAGGATCTCCTCCAGAACGCGGCGCGTATGGCGCCAGCCGACTCTGCGGTCTTCATGTACCTGAACGCTGACATGGGAGACCTCCTCGATGAGACCCTCGCCGCGATGGAGCCCGCGATGAAGCAGGCCATCGAGGACCAGTTCCGATCGACCGGACGCTACCGGCAGCTCTCAGAGCTCGTCCGACAGCTCGACAGCGCCTTGAAAGATCGCTGCGTCCTGATCATGAGGACGAACGACTACCCGCCTGACCCGGACGGTCCGCCGCACAATGACGAGACAGTCTTCGCGACCGCGCTGGTCTTCTGGCTCCAGGGCCGCTCAGGGAGCGAGACGATGATCCAGCTGAGAGAGCTTATCGGGCAGCAGGGCCAGCTCTTCGGTTTGAAGGGTAAGCAGCGCTCAGACGGCTCCTTTGAGCCTGGCTACTACTTCCACAAGAGTGAGGGGTATGAGATCCGCGAGTTCTGGAGCGAGCTGATCCCGGGGACTGGTGTAATAGCGACCGCGAACGCTACAGGGATGTGCATCATCTCGAACTCCTTCGACATGACTGGGCACCTCCTCAAGACCCTCAACCGCGGCGAGTCAGAGTACCCCCGACTCAGCGATCGCCCCGACTTCCAAGGTCTGATGATGGACTCCATCCCGACTGCTGACGTCGTGGCTTGGGTGAACCCTGAGGAGCTCGTTGAGACGCTCGAGGTGCGGGTGCCTCAAGCGGCGAGGGACACCGTCCGCGTTGACTGGAAGACAGAGCGCTCACGCGCGCAAGCCAAGGTCTTGAGGGAGGAGCTCGGCGGGAAGCAGCCCCAGCAGCTCAGCGCCGAGGAGGAGCGTCGCTATGAGCGGCGCGTGAACGAGCTCCTCGACGAGGTAGAGGCCGAAGCGCAGCGTGTTCAAGGCGGAGAGGCCTTGGAGCGCATGACGAGGCAGGTCGCTTGGCTGAAGGGGGCGAAGGCCTTCATGCTGATGGCCTCCTTCGCGCCGCGCGAGGTGGAGCTCAGCCTGCGCATGATCGCGCCGCTGGACTCCGGCCGGGAGTAGGGCAAAAGAGCGAGGCGCCGCTGCTGCCAAAGCAGCCGCGACGCCTCGTGAAATGGTGCCCGGAACTGGGATCGAACCAGCACGGGTTTTACCCCACTAGATCCTTAGTCTAGCGCGTCTGCCAATTCCGCCACCCGGGCACCGTGATCTGTCATTTGGCCCCTGCTCGAGGGCCACCCAAAGATCTTTGGGCGCGGGACTTTATGGGATGACGAGGGTCTAGGGCAAGCCCTTTCGCTCTTGGGCCCTCGCCTCGCTATCATTCCAGTCGGCGACTCCGCCCCCGCGCCCTCGAAGGCAAGCCCCCTGGGGGGAGTCGCACCCACACCATAGGAGGAATAGGAATGTCTGCGCCCGTAGGGAATGCGTTGATCGGTCAATCCGGCGGCCCCACAGCTGTCATCAATCAGAGTCTGGTCGGCGTTATCGAGGAGTGCCTGCGCTCAGAGCGCATAAAGGGCGTCTATGGCGCCTTGCATGGTGTCAAGGGCGTCCTAAATGAGGACATGATCGACCTCGGCAGGGAGTCCGCAGCAGTGCTCGAGGGCGTCGCGAACACGCCCTGCGCCGCGCTGCGATCGGTCCGCATGAAGCCGACGGAGGAGGACTGCGCCCGCATGCTCGAGGTCTTCGAGGCCCACGACATCCGCTACTTCTTCTACATCGGCGGGAACGACTCTGCCGAGACGGCTCACATCCTGAACGAGATCGCCGTCGATCGCTCCTACGACGTGCGCCTCTTCCATGTCCCCAAGACCATCGATAACGACCTCTGCGTGACGGATCACTGCCCTGGGTTTGGCTCTGCTGCACGCTTCGTGGCCTCCGCCTTGATGGGGGACAATGAGGACAACCGCAGTCTCAAGGGCATCAAGATCGACGTCATCATGGGCCGCCACGCAGGCTGGCTGACGGCTGCGAGCACCATGGCCAAGGTCCACGACGAGGACGGGCCGCACCTAGTCTATGTCCCTGAGCGGGCCTTCGACCTCGAGCGCTTCGGACAGGACGTGAAAGAGGTCTATGACTCCTTAGGTCGCTGCGTGATCGCGGTCAGCGAGGGGATCCATGATGCTGAGGGCAAGCTCATCCTTGAGAGCCAGGAGAAGGACTCCCACGGGAACGTCCAGCTCTCCGGCACGGGAGCCCTCGGTGACTTCCTCGCCTCACAGCTCAAGGAGGTCCTCGGGCCTAAGACCCGGATCCGCGCGGACACCTTCGGCTACCTGCAGCGCTCTTTCGCCGACTGTGTCTCAGAGGTCGACGCTGATGAGGCCCGCGAAGTGGGGCGTACCGCTGCTCGAATCGCGACTAGCGGCGAGTACCAGCACGGCTCGATCATCATTCGACGCGAGGATGATCCCACGTACCGCGCCGCATTTGAGGTCACAGAGCTCGAGAATGTGGCTCAAAAGACCAAGGTGCTGCCCGAGGAGTATCTCGGAGAGCAGGGGCACATCAGCCCGGACTTCCAGGCCTATGCGAGGCCGCTGATCGGGACCCTCAAGACCCCGATGCACCTCTCAGACCACCCGATAAGCAAGCGAGGTAGTTGAACCATGGCAGACGTCGATCCGCAGGAGCTGAAAGCGCCTGTTTCGGTGGATGAAGCTGAATCGACATCCCCCTATAGGAACCTTCTTTTCCCCCTGATCGTCGTTCCTGCGATGATCGTGATCGTCGTACTGCTGGTTTACACCCTCGTGGGTGCGATCACGGGGGAGGAGGCGACCGTGGATGAGAACCTCCACCGTGTCCTGCACGGAGGCTCGAACGAGCGCACTCAGGCGGCTTATGCTCTCGTCGCCCAGTTGGCTGAGAATGATCGAGCTCGCGCAGGTGGTGAGGAGCTCCCCTGGGAGGTCTCAGAGGCCCTCGCGCCTAAGCTCTCCGATGCCCTAGAGGGGCTAGGGGGAGATGAAGTTCAGCTTCAATACGTCTTATCTTCCGCTCTACTTCACCTTGATGACCCTGCAGGGATTGAGGGCTTGCGTGGCATCCTGGCTCTAGGGGACACCGCTGACCCTGAGGGGAAGCTCAAATTTCACGCCCTCGTGAGCCTCGGTAGCCGCGGCTCTCCGGAGACCTTCCCGGACGTCAGCGCCTTCCTGGAGAGCGAGGATCAGGGCTTGAGGAGCATCTCAGCCGGATATCTGCGCTTCTACCCCAAGGAGCTGGCTTCACCGGCCCTGAAAGGGGCCTTGAGGGACCCCGATCTCGCTGTGAGGCTGAACGCTGCGATCAGCCTCTCCTGGCTTGGAGACCCCGCTGGCGCCACATTGCTGAGGGACGGGGCTCGAGAAGAGACGTATCAGGCCGAGAGAGACCGAGATCCGAGGAGTTATGCCCGCGCGGAGCTTGTTCGAGAGAACCGAGTCAGGGCTCTTGAAGGGCTAGCGCGCTTGGGCCGTCCTGAGGACCGCGGACTGCTCGAAGAGCTCGCCCAGGAGGATGGCGATCTGGAGGTACGTGAGGCCGCCATGAGAGCCCTAAAATCTGAAAAATGAGTCCCCTGGAATTGCCTCCACCCCTTGCCAAGTGACCCCCTCTTCCGCACCCTATTTGCGCCTAGTTTGGATGGACGCTAACGAAGCTCTCTTTTGGCGTGCCACGTGCCTCTCTAGGCGGCCCAGCGGACCCGTCCGCAAAGACCTCTTCTGCCTCCGGGCAGACCCCTCTCCACCGTAGACGTATGGCAGAGAACGAAGAAACTCCTCAGGCCGAAGAAGCCCCTAAGGCGGCTCCCGCGGCGACCTCATCAAACAGCGACGACCTCCTCCGCGCGCCCTTGCGTGGGGAGGTGACTCGTCGTGGCCTCTTCTCAACGCTTGGGATGGGCTGGGCCTTGTTCGCTGGCGCTGGCGCGCTCGGGCTTGGAGCGATCACTCGCTTCCTCTTCCCGAACGTTCTGTATGAGCCGCCCCAGCAGTTCAAGATCGGCTTCCCCGATGAGTTCGCCATCGGTGACGTGGACCTCCGCTTCAAGGCGACGTATGGCGTCTGGGTCGTGCGTGAGCCTGAAGGCTTCTACGCACTCTCGACCGTTTGCACTCACCTGGGATGCACGCCCAACTGGCTCTCCTCAGAGGGCAAGTTCAAGTGCCCCTGCCATGGCTCGGGCTTCGTGATCACAGGGATCAACGTGGAGGGCCCCGCGCCCCGACCGCTCGAGCGCTACAAGATCGGTCTCTCCCCTGACGGCCAGATCGAGATCGACAAGAACACCAAGTACCAAGAGGAGAAAGGCCAGTGGACGATGGAGGGCGCGTACCTCAACTACATCGCCTGACCGCTCCTCACTAAAGATTGATCGCTCTTCACAAAGGCGAGCCTCGACCTAGATGAACAAGCTCTTCCAAGCCATCCGACAGACGCAGATCTGGAAGTCGATTTTCCGGCACAGTTACCCCGACACGCCGCGAAATCGGACTCTGGCAGTTCTCTCGAACTTCTTCCTGCACCTGCACCCCGTGAAGGTGCGCCGAAGCGGGATCAACCTCTCATACACATGGTGCATGGGGGGGCTGACCTTCTTCTTGTTCCTCGTGGAGACGATCACGGGTCTCCTGCTGATGTTCTATTACAGGCCTACGGCTGAGTACGCCTATCAGGACATCTTCGCGCTGAGGGAGAACGTCCCCTTAGGGCTGATGCGTGAGGCGCACCGCTGGGCAGCTCACCTCATGGTGATCACAGTCTGGCTGCACATGTATCGGGTCTTCTTGACGGGCTCGTACAAACCGCCGCGCGAGTTCAACTGGAACGTTGGCGTTATCCTACTCGTGCTCACGCTGCTGCTCTCGTTCACCGGCTACCTCCTGCCTTGGGACCAGCTCGCTGTCTGGGCTGTGACCGTCGGCACGAACATGGCGAGAGCGACGCCCTTCCTCGGCCATGAGGGACCCGGCGCTGCGCTGCTCTCGATCGGCGGGCTCGATCTCGTCCACGCGGGCAGCGATGTTCGCTTCGGTTTGCTCGCAGGACGCTTCGTGGGAGAGGGGACCTTGCTCCGGTTCTACGTGCTTCACTGCGTGGGCTTCCCACTCATCGCCGCCACATTGATGGCGATTCACTTCTGGCGAGTCCGAAAGGACGGAGGCATCTCAGGCCCGCTCTAGGCGGCGTGTTGAGATGAGACCCTCTATGGAAAGGAAGCGCTGAGATGGGCGACGCAATCAAGAGCTTTGTCGACTGGCTGACTCAACCGACGCTGTACTTCGCGCTCTCGACGGTCGCGACCTTCGGGATCCTGAAGTACCGCAAGTACACGACGAAGATCTCGGTGATCATCGGGACCTTCGTGGTCGGGATCGCCTTCTTGGCTTTCGCGTGGGGTGATACGAACTTCAACCGGATCATCACCAAGCCGGACAACATCCCGATCATCATCCTCCTTGCCGCGGTCCTCTATTTCAGCTGGTTGTCGCTTCGGCGCGCTTATCTGAACGACGAGCGCATGAAGCAAGGGATGCCGCCTCTCGAGGGAGACGCGGGCAAGCAGAAGGTCCACACCTGGCCTGACCTCGTCTATGTGGAGCTCATTTGCTTGGTCCTCTTCACGGCCTTCTTGCTCTTCTGGTCCATCGGCGTTCAGGCGCCGATCGAAGAGCCTGCCGCTACAGCGCGGACTCCAAACCCCTCCAAGGCGCCCTGGTACTTCCTCGGGCTGCAGGAGCTGCTGGTCTACTTCGACCCCTGGCTCGCGGGAGTGCTCTTGCCCACGTTCATCGTTGTGGGGCTCATGGCGATTCCCTACATAGACAAGAACCCCAAGGGCAACGGCTACTACACCTTTGAGGAGCGCGCGTTCAGCGTGACCTTCTACTGGGTTGGCTTCCTGCTGTTCTGGATCTCATTCATCATCCTGGGGACGTTCCTGAGAGGGCCTAACTGGTCCTTCTTCGGCCCCTTCGAGTATTGGGACCTGCACAAGCTGGCCCCTGAGATGAACGTTGATGTCTCTACGTACTTCTGGGTCAAGCTCCTCGATATGCCCAGGCCGGCGAACATCTTCTTGCGTGAATCCCCCGGACTAGCGCTCCTCGGTGTCTGGTTCTTCATCATCCCCAAGGTGCTCGAGCGCCCGATCATGGCGAAGCTCTATGACGGCGACCGCTCAAACCTCGTGCGCTACCACGTGATGATGCACCTCTTACTCTGGTTCGGGCTCATCCCTGTGAAGATGCTCCTGCGCTGGACAGTCGACCTCAAGTACATCGTTGGGATCCCTGAGTGGTTCCTGAATGTATGACCCCCTCGTTCTATAAGGACTGAGAACAAAACGCTTCCATGGCTGATCGCGGCGACACTCACTACCACGTTCCGACGCTGAACAACTGGTTCCTCATCTCGAGCCTGTTGTTGTTGATCTCCATCGCTTGGATGGTGATCGATGACTGGAACGCCCCCTGGAAGAACTATCAGCGAGAGTTCCGGGCCATTGAGCTAGAGCGCGCAGAGGCCGCGCTCCAGACGGATGAGCTCGTCGCGGCCGCGGCGAACGAGGCCGAGATCGCAGAGCAGCTGGCTGCCGCACAGGTGGCGCTCGAGGGCAGGGCTGACGAGATCGCAGTGGCAGAGGAAGAGCTTCGGCTCCTGAAGGGCGAGCAGTTCGTAGACACTGAGAACGCCAAGGGCACGAAGATGTTCTACAACTGGGAGCGCTTCAACTACGACCACGACTTGGCGATCCACGGGAACGACCCCGCGTATGCTGAGAAGCTCGCTGAGGCCGCCTCAGCGGTCGCTGCTCTCGAGCAGGAGATGAACGACGCTGCTGGTGTCAAGGAGATCACCGACGCCAAGGTCACCGCCCAGATGGAGAAGCTCGCTGCGCTCACTAGCGACGTGGACGTCTTGGACAAGGCCATGAGGGCGGCCGCTAAGGACCTCGACCTTGTCCGGAAGCGCAAGGACAGCATCGCCCCGGAAGCGATCGATAAGCAGATCGCGAACGTCCTCCGCGACTTCCCCGGTATCGACTTCATCGGTCCGAATCTCAAGGTGAACAAGGTCGTCCTGGATGACCTCACCTTCGAGCTGAACTTCACTAAGAAGACGAGGATCGACATGTGTCAAACGTGTCACCTCGCCGCGGATATCCCCGGGTTCGACGACCCGGAGCTCGCTGAGCCCTACCGCTCTCACCCCCGCTTGGACCTCTTCCTGTCGGCGAAGTCACCCCACCCTGTCACCGAGGTGGGTTGTACGATTTGTCACAGGGGCTCGGGCGAGGCGCTGGACTTCATCCGTGTCGATCACCGACCGAACGCGACCAGCCCTGCGAGCTGGCTTGAAGATCGCGCTGAGTGGCAAGAAGACCACCACTGGCACAAGCAGCACCACTGGGACTACCCGATGCTCGCTAGCGACTTCACTGAAGCTAGCTGTGTTCAGTGCCACAAGACCTCTATGGAGCTCATCGCGGAGGACGCCCCGCGCGTCACCGAGGGCTACAGGATGTTCGAGCGCTACGGCTGCTACTCCTGCCACAAGGTCGAGTGGTTCCCGACCAAGCGCAAGCCTGGCCCGAGCCTGATCAACGTCGCCTCGAAGCTTGAGTCCAATTTCGTGGAGAGCTGGATCGCGAAGCCCAGGGACTTCCGGCCCACGACATGGATGCCCCAGGTCTTCCACCTGGAGAACTACGCGCCTGACGCCGTCATCGCTAAGAGCGAGTACGGCAACGGGCGCGAGATCATGGGGCAAGAGTGGAACGACTCAGCTGTCGCCGCGATCTCTGCTTACCTGATGGACGCCTCGGGAGAGCTTGAGATGGACCCGATCCCCGTCGAGGGTGACCCGGAGCGTGGTCGCGAGGTCTTCCGCGTCGCAGGCTGCCTAGCCTGCCACAACATGGCTCCCTACACGGGTGAGCCGCTGACGAACGACCCCGCCTTCCTCGAGACGGGTGAAAACGAGCACGGGCCGAACCTCCGCGGCGTGGCTACAAAGCTCAACGCCGAGTGGCTCTACCACTGGATCAAAGATCCCCAGAAGTACTGGAGTGAGACGCGCATGCCGAATCTGCGCCTCTCCGACCAGGACGCCGCTGACGTCACCAGCTACATGATGGAAGACCCCGACGGGATCTTCACCGAGGTGCCGGAGGGCTGGGAGGCTGCTGACTCTCCCTACAACATGGAGACCCTGCGTGAGCAGGCCCGATGGTTCTTCACCCGAGTCGGACGTGAGAGCCTCGAGGCTCGCTTCAACGGTGAGGACCCGGACTACCGTTGGGACGACGAGAGAGAGCTCTTGAGGGCGGTCGGTGAGCGCTATGTGCGCCACCAAGGCTGCTACTCATGCCACGAGGTCAAGGGTATGGAGAACGACATGCCCATCGGCGTCGAGCTGACAACTTGGAGCTCGAAGACCGTAGACAAGCTCGACTGGGGCTCGATGGCGGACTACTTCGCACAGGCCCACGGCTGGGATCAAAAGGACCGCGACGAGTACAAGTACTACCGCGAGGGTTGGCTGGAACAGAAGCTCCACGAGCCGCGCTCCTTTGACCGCGGCAAGGTCAAGAACCCGACCGAGAAGCTGCGCATGCCTTGGTTCGACTTTGAGCCTGAAGAGATCCGCTCGATCGCGACCTTCGTGTCAGGGCTTGTCGAGGACGAGGTGCAGCTCGCGAAGATGGTCCCGACGGCTGAGCAGACCCAGAAAGAGCTCGGCATGCGCGCGGTGCGCCAGCACAACTGCGCTGCCTGTCACATGGTCGCTCCGGGTACGGTCAGCTTCACCGATGACGCTGGGCACCACTTCACGGTGCCCGGGGAGATCCAGGCGCTCGGTGACAGCGCGATGCCGCCTCACCACGGCACACTGGCGGACTTACAGGCCGACATCGCCTTTGGTGATGACTACGGTGATGAGATCGAGGAGGTCATCGTGAGGCTCTGGGACACAGTCCCTGGGCTCGGCATGTCCTTCTCCAGCGCGATCATGGAGCCTGGCTCGATCACGGATGTCCAAGCCCCCGAGGGCGGGGACTTCGTCCGCACCGTCGTCGACTACTACAAGAACGGGATCGAGATGTTCGACCCCGAGGCGGAGTCCGAAGAGGACGCCTACTACCCCTGGAACCTCGGTGAAGAGGGTGAGGTCGAAGACGTTGACGGTGAGTTGCGCCTCTACATCGAGGAGCCTTACGAGAAGGTTCGCTGGACCTTCGCGCCCCCGGTCCTCGTGAACGAGGGAGGCAAGATTCAGCGCGACTGGTTCTACGAGTTCCTCATGGAGCCCGTCCCGCTTCGTCAGCAGATGCGCGTGAAGATGCCCACCTTCAACTTTGAAGAGGGCCAAGCAGCGGCCATCGCGGACTACTTCGCGATCCGGGCAGCGGACGAGTGGCCCTCTCAGTATGCACGGAACCTTCGCTTCAGCGCGGGTACGGAGCGGAACCCCGAGGGTGTCGCAGGCGGCGAGCTCGAGTGGCCGGCGCTCTCTAACGACATCACTGATGGCAACGGCCTCAGCCTTCAGGAGCTGAGCGACGAGACAGGGATCTCTGTCGCTGACCTCCGCGGGATCGAGGAGGGCAACGCGGCAGCGATCGCTGGCCGCTTTGACAAGCTCCACGCTTGGGGTGAGGAGCAGGGCTTCAAGATGTCCGGTGCTCCCAGCGTCTCCTTCGAGCGCACTGAGCGTCGCTCACCGTCTTACCTCTCCATGCGGGGTGACATCCCCGAGGTCGGC
>Ga0208624_1000130_pt1 | contig 38965 bp, 44 predicted proteins | sample Knorr_S23_td_DCM_FD_185607 | JGI IMG/M metagenome (GOLD analysis project Ga0208624, IMG submission 185607) | Marine microbial communities from Southern Atlantic Ocean transect - Knorr_S23_td_DCM_ad_71m_LV_A (SPAdes) (version 2) | ecosystem: Environmental > Aquatic > Marine > Oceanic | place... | reverse complement strand
AGTAATTGGTATTTTAATAATAATTTTGGCCTTAGTAATTCATTATAATAATAAGGAGAAAAAATAGTTGTATCTTCCTGGCATCCCTTTTGGATGCTTGCTTAATATTATAATAATTATTTTGCTTACCCTTTTATTTTAAATAAAATATTTGTATGGGAATGAGTAAGGATGAATTGGATGAAATAAAATCAAAATATTTAGAAGAAGAAATTTATTTAAAATTCAATAGGAACTTAAAAGTTTTAGAAAAAAATTTAAAAAATACCGAGTCAATCCATTTTGATTACAATATATTTAAATTTACATATACATATTCGAATGAAAATAATGCACTATATGAAAGAATATCCATAAATAATAGTAAAAAAATTTATAATCATGTTCATCAGGCACCTTATGATATAGATCGAATCATATTAGATAAAATCAAATGGATTTTGGAAAGAATCTAAATTCTTTTAATAGCAAAGCTAAGATTTTCAGTTTGATCCGCAGTTAAATATATAATTTGCCAATTATTCTCAATACAAAACTGATGCACTGCTTCAACAACTCCGTACCTTTGAGTTTTTAACCAATTACCCATCATATAATCATGTCCTGCAATAACTCCATCTTGCTTTATTTTGCTGGACCAAGAATTTAATTCTTTGTAAGTCGTTTCGTATGAATGATCAGTATCAATATAGATCCAATCAAAAAATTCATTATCAAAAAGGTCAGTGGCATTTATGGAATCCAATCTATATATTTTAATAATATTTTTTTCTATTTCATTTATAAACTTTGAATTAACAAGTTCAGCTTTTACTTCTCCATACCTATTAGTTCCCCACATATCAATTAAGCAAAGCAATTTAGGTTCAACTTTATTTAAGATCTTAGAGCTAAACTCTCCTTCGTCTACTCCAATCTCAGCAATAATAGAATTTTTTGGTATTTTTGAAAGCAATTCTTCTCGATCTAAAACTATTTCACAATTCCTGATATTGTCCTTTTTTAGTTTAAATTTAGGAATTGCTTTCTCAATTCTCTCTCTACTCTTAAATAGATTTTTTAATTTATTGAATAACATATATAGTTGGTAAAATTACTTTATGGATTGGGATCAGGCAAGGCTATATCTTTCTAGAAAAGATAAAACACTGTCAAAAATTATGAGACAATATAGTGGAAAACTTATATCAAGGAATGACCCTTTCTACTCTTTATGCAAGTCTATTGTGGGTCAACAAGTTTCTGTAGCATCAGCTGATTCAGTATGGTTAAAATTAGAATCAAAATGTCATAAAATTACTCCAGAAAAAATTTTACAATTAAGTAGAAATGATTTAAAAAAATGTGGCTTTTCAAGACAAAAAATAGAGTATATACAAGGGCTTGCTAATAATTTTATAAAGCAAAAATTTGATATTAAAAAACTTAAATATATGAATGATAATGATGCAATCGAATATTTATCAAAAAATAAAGGTATCGGTAGATGGTCTTCGGAAATGTTTTTACTGTTTAATCAAAATAGATTAAATATTTTTCCGGTTCAGGATATCGGTTTTTTAAAAGCTATATCCAAAAATTACAAATTACACTATCCACCCAGCGAAAAATATTTAATTTATTTTAAAAAACTATGGAGTCCATATTGTAGTGTAGCAACTTGGTATATGTGGAGAACTGTTGATCCAGATGTTGTACAATACTAATTTTAATATTATTATTACTATATGAAATATTTTTTATTTCTTTTTCTCCTATTTTCTTCTTTTGAAGTAAAAGCGATGTACTCTTTTGACGATTGTCTTTATCTTTCTGATGAAGTTAATGCTGAAACACCAATGGATTTCAATAATGGCTTTATTTTGGATTATACAACTTGTATGGATTTTCCTTCAGGTCCAAGATTGATTTATCTATATAGGGTTACAAATATTAGCAAGAATGATCTGGGATTACCTTATCAAAATCAAGTTAAAGACGGTCTTTGTACAAATCCACAGACTGCGGAACTGTTAGATAATCTTAGAGATGTTCAATATCAATATTATGATAATAGATCTGGCGGCCTTATGTCTTCTTTTGTCGTTAATTCAGGACAGTGTAGGTAACTCTAGTTAGAAACAATATAATGCTCTTTAAATTTTAAAATTTTTTATAAGTTAATTTTAATATTTAAGAGAGTAAAGATAAGAAATTATAAATATAATTATGAATGAAAGAAGTAATTTAGACATGACTAAATTGAGACAAACATATAGATTTCAAATAAAATTATTGAGCCTAGAATAATTTTTGAAGTCATACACATGATTATTAAACTAACTAGATTCTAAAAATTTAAAAGAACTATTTATCTTGAATGACTTTTATTGTAATAACTTTATTATCAATATTAGAATATTGATAAGCAAGCTGTACATTTAAAAAAATAAGACTAACACCTATAATTGCCAACAAAATTTTGTAAACTTTATCCATTATATAATTATAGCTAGTCAATTCTTTTATCGAACCAAAAATTATCATCAATTTTTTTTACTTTGTCCCCTGTGGCAAACCAATCATCAAAAACGCATATTTCACCTTTGACGTAGAGCTGATTATTTATAATTTTTGTATCAATATAAGTTTTATTACCCATTAATGTGTAATCTTTCAAATATTCAACTTTCATACCTTTCTTAAAAATCTTATTAATTGCAATGGGCCCTACTTCACTCATTCCCCAATTAACAATAAACTTACAATTTTTTTTAATAAAAATTTCAATGACCTCGGATGAAACTTTATCACTACCACAAGTAATAACTTTTTCAGATAAATCTATATCGCTCCAGGTCTTAGTTTTGGTTACTGCTACTGCCATTGCAGGAGTTAGATGAGAATGAGTAAAACTGCTTATCATTTTAACCCACTTGAAAGGATTGAATTTTTCAATTTGTATTTCTGCTCCAACTTCATAAGCTGGAAGAGTTTGGGCAAACAAGCCACCAGCATGATCAAGTGTGCAAACAGTTAAAATCCTGCTCTTGTTTGAAATCATTTGGACTTCTCTAGCAATTTTATTCGCAGCTTTTATTTTATTGACTGGCTGATAAATTGGCTTACTAGGACCTGTTGTTCCACTTGTATTTATAGTAATTCCTTCATTAAGAATCTTTGTTAAGTTCATCTTTAAGTTTTTTCCAATCTGGATGCTGGGGGAGATATTTATGTAATCCAATTGCTTGTTTAATAACCATTTCAAGAAGTTTAAAATTAAACAAAGGAGGAAAAATTGCATGAGTTATGCTAGCAAGTGCCATTAAAATCTGCTTTAAAGCTTCCCTGAAACCAATAAACATATGAATAAAGTACAAAAAAATTATATTTCTTTTTGGTCTATTATTTAATGTATCTGCAACTCTCAAATGATTTAATTCAAACCAGGATTTCATACTATGAATATAACTATGAAATAGATATTTGCTGAAAATTTATTATTGATTATGTTTTATATGTTCTAATATAATGTTTATTTTATAACAATAATGAAGGTATTAGGCCTGCCCCATTTTAAAAAAACTACTCCCACTCAATAGTACTTGGTGGTTTATTAGAGATATCAAAAACAACTTTATTTATACCTTTGACTGAATTAATAATTTCTGAGGATATTAAATCTAAAATATCATATGGAATTCTGGACCAACTAGCCGTCATCCCATCAGTACTGTTAACTGCTCTCACAGCGATAGTATTTTCGTACGTCCTTTCGTCTCCCATTACCCCTACGGTTTTGATAGGAATTAATACACAAAATGCCTGCCAGATTTGATCATATAATTTTTTTTCTTTTAATATTCTAGTATAAATATCATCGGCCTCTTGAAGTATCTTTACTCTTTCCTGTGTTACTTCACCAAGTATTCTGATTGCTAAGCCGGGGCCTGGGAAAGGATGTCTACCAATTAAATCTTTTTCTATTCCTAGACTCTTACCAAGAACTCTTACTTCATCCTTAAATAAATCTCTTAAAGGTTCAACTAAGGACAGTTTCATATTTTTAGGCAACCCTCCTACATTATGATGAGATTTTATAACCGAGGAAGGGCCACTAATACTTACGCTTTCAATTACGTCAGGATATAAAGTTCCTTGAACTAGGAAATCAGCCTTTGTTCTTTTTGCTTCTTTTTCAAATAATTCAATAAAAGTTTTACCAATAATTTTTCTTTTCCTCTCAGGATTAGTTACGCCTTTTAATCTAGAAAAAAAAAGTTTTGATGCATTGATAATTTTTGGATTTACTCCTAACTTTTTCAAATTTGGTAAAATTGACTTTACTTCATCTTTTCTCATTAAACCTGTATCAACTATGAACGAATTGAGCTTTGTCCCTATTGCTCGTGCAACTAAAACAGAGGATACGCTAGAATCCACACCCCCAGATATTGCTGATATTACTCTATGCATACCAACTAGTTCTTTGATTTCTGCAGTCTTTAGTTTTATTAATTTTCCAGGCCTCCAATTATTTTTGCAAGATGAAATTAAAAAAATAAAATTTGATAAAAATCTTTTTCCAAATGGTGTATGAACCACTTCAGGGTGGAATTGCGTTCCATAAATATTTTTATTTTTATGTTTATAAAGTGCTATTGATCCAAATTCTGATTTAGCCAGGACCTGTAGTTTTGATCCAAGTTTAACTATCGTATCACCATGTGACATCCAAGTGACACTTTTATTTTTTATTCCTTGTAAGATTTTATTATTTTTAAATTTGATCAGTTTTGACGGTCCAAATTCTCTTATTTTAGATTTTTTAACATTTGATTTAAAAATCTTAGATATAAGTTGAGCTCCATAACATATTCCAAGAATTGGCAATTCATCATCCAATATTCTTTCGTCAAAAAGTGGAGGTTTTTTATCATAAATACTTGCAGGGCTCCCAGATAAAATTAAACAATCTGGATTCATAGATTTTATTTTTTCTAAACTTGAATTGTAAGGAATTATTTCACAATATACATTTAACTCTCTTATATTCCTAGCGATTAGCTTTGTTACTTGAGAGCCAAAATCTAGTATAAGAACTTTACTTTGCATAATCTAATCTAATGTATAATTTGGTGCTTCTCTACTTATATCTACATCGTGAACATGGCTCTCTTTCAAACCAGCACCGGTCAGCTTTAGAAATTTAGCCTTCTTCAAATCTTTAAGATTTTTTGAACCAGTATATCCCATACCAGCTTTCAATCCACCAACAAGTTGAAAAATTACTTTGCTCGTTGCACCTCTATATGGAACTCTGCCCTCAATACCTTCAGGTACAAGTTTTGAATCAATTATATCATCTTGGTTATATCTATCTCTACTTCCATCTTTCATTGCTTCTACGGAACCCATACCTCTATATGTTTTATATGATCTACCTTGATAAAGTACGAGATCTCCTGGTGATTCATCTGTACCTGCCAGCAAATTTCCAATCATTACGCAATCCGCTCCTGCTGCAAGTGCCTTAGTAATATCTCCAGAGTATTTTATCCCCCCATCAGCAATTACAGGAATATTAGATTTTTTTGCGATGCTCACAACATCCATTATAGCTGTCATTTGAGGAACACCTATGCCAGCAATTATCCTTGTAGTACATATAGATCCTGGACCAATGCCAACTTTTAAAGAATCAACTCCAGCAGATATTAAAGCCTTTGCTGCTTCAGCTGTAGCAATATTTCCAACAACAATCTCAAGTTTTTTATATTTCTTTTTAATTATTTTTACTGAATCTATGACTTTTTTTGAATGGGCATGAGCTGTATCTATAAATACTAAGTCCAATCCATGCTTAATAAGACTATCAAGTCTTTCGAGCATATCATTACCGACTCCAATTGCTGCTGCTGCAATAAGTCTTCCTTGGCTGTCTTTGGATGAATATGGGTGTTGCTTACTTTTTTCAATATCTTTCATTGTTATTAAACCTTGAAGTCTAAAATTTTTATCAACAACCGGGAGTTTCTCAATTTTATATTTATTCAACAGCTGTCTTGCCTCATTGGTTCTAATTCCAACCTCTACTGTTACCAGATCCTTTTTTTGAGTCATTAATTTTTGGATTTTAAAATGGAGATTTTTCTCGTATCTCAAATCCCTCATTGTAATTATTCCTAAAAGCTTCCCCCCATTCTCTGTAACAGGAAGTCCAGTAAAGTTTTTTGTTGTCATAATTTCAAGAGCTTCAATTCCAGTTGCATCTGGTGATATAGTATGAGGCTCGATAATCATACCCCCCTCATACTTTTTGACTTTTTCAACTTCCTCAGATTGACAATCTATAGATAGATTTTTATGTATTACACCCAAACCGCCCTCTTGCGCCATTGCAATAGCAGTCTTTGCTTCTGTTACAGTATCCATAGCTGCACTTATAATAGGAATGTTAAGTTTAATTTTTTTGGTAATTTTTGTCTCAACTTTTACTTCAGAGGGCATAATTGTTGAATAAGCAGGGACTAGTAAAACATCATCGAAAGTTAAAGATTCTTTTATATCTTTTCTGTTAATTATTTCTTCCCCTTTTTAGTTTTTAGTACAGCTTTCTTTTTAACCTTTTTGGTAAGAGTTTTTTTAGTTACGGAACCCTTCTTAGCAGCAGTTTTTTTTGCTGGAGCCTTTTTAGGATCACTTGACTTAGTTTTTTTTGAAGATTTTTTCGACTTAGTATTGACCTTTTTTTTATTTGAAGGATCAGATTTAGACTTCTTCAAAGGTTTTTCCTCTTCTTTAACTGGCTCCTCTTTAACAAATTCCAACAAACTAACCTGATTAACAAATTCTACTACTTTCTTTCTAAAATCTGGTATTGCACCAACTTCAAATTCAATTTCTTGAATTTTGGAGTTAGTAGTAATTTTTATTGGAACAACACCGGCAAAAGTTGAATCATCAATTTTTTCAAAACCCGTAGATTTTAAAATTTGTTTTTGTATTGCTGGTAAAAAAATTTGTCCAAGTAACGTAACCTCTTCTGGCAACAAGCCATCTTGCGTTACACTAATTTTTACTGTTGTTTCTCTCATTTTAGATATATTCACCAATATTTAATTAATTAATAAATGTATTTGATTCTACTTAATAAGATTAAAAAACACAAATTATATAAGAATTATAATAATTTTATTCCAAAAATTATTTTTTATGATATATTTTTTTACTTTTAGAAGGAATTTAATGGCATTAACAAAAAATCAAATAGGTAGATATAGTAGACATTTAATAATGCCAGAAGTGGGTGTTAAAGGTCAGGAAAAATTAGCCGAATCAAAAGTCTTGTGTATTGGTGCGGGAGGTCTTGGCTCACCCTTAGCATTGTATCTTGCATCCGCAGGAATTGGTACTATTGGCATTGTAGATTTTGATGTTGTGGATTTAAGTAATCTTCAGAGACAAATTCTTCATGCAGAAGATAGAGTTGGAGAACTTAAGGTTGAGTCTGCGAAAAAAAGGTTACTAGAATTAAATTCTGATATAAATGTCAATACTTATAATTTAAGATTAACTGCCGATAATGCATTAGATTTATTCAAAGATTATGATGTGATTGTTGATGGGACAGATAATTTTGCTACTAGATATCTCGTCAATGATGCATGTGTGATTCTTGGAAAACCTAATGTTTATGGAAGTATCTTCAGATTCGAGGGTCAAGCGACAGTATTTAATCATAAAGATGGACCTCATTACAGGGATTTATATCCTGAGCCACCGCCACCCGGAATGGTTCCATCATGTGCCGAAGGTGGAGTTTTGGGAATCCTGCCTGGAATTATCGGTGTAATTCAGGCAACAGAAACAGTAAAAATTTTACTTGATGTAGGACAAACTCTTAGCGGAAGGCTATTAATATATGATTCATTAAAAATGTCATTTAGAGAAATAAAATTAAGAAAAAACCCAGATACTCCAAAAGTTGAAAAATTGATAGACTATGAGGAATTTTGTGGATTAAATAAACCTGAAGAAAATGAGACAGAATTAGAAATTTCAATTGACGAATTTAGTAAAATTCAAAACTCAATGGAAAACATTAAGCTATTAGATGTCAGAGAGCCAGGTGAGTATGAGATTTGTAAACTTAACAATTCAAAGCTAATTCCACTTGGTGATTTAACTTCCAGAGTTCACGAACTAGATACTGCAGATGATATTATTGTTTATTGTCACCATGGAATGAGAAGCTTTCAAGCCACAAGAATTTTAAAAGGTATGGGTTACAAAAAAGTAAGAAATTTAGCTGGTGGCATTGATGCATGGGCTGCAAAATACGACGAAAAAATGCCAAGATATTAATGTTCAGGCTCTGGTCCATATCTATTTTCACCATCATCACCTTTTAAAAATCCAGCATTAACAAATATATAAATTCTTGCCGCTAGAACAACTAAAACATAAAATTGAATTATAGAATCTGATATAAATCCAAATTGGTAAGGAACCGATAAAATATATGGGATAACAGCAACTAAGCCATTTATTGATCTATCTTGGAGTCTTTTTGAGTCCAAAAAAACAGCTAGAAAAGAAATTATTAGAACAAAGAATTGAACAAATTTTTCCAATTCAGGGTCTTGCCAATCAAGAGCTTCCAAAACACTTCCTATCGGAATTAGTATCAAAATACCTACAACAATAAGAAAAATTTGAGAATACCACCATGTTCTTCTTTTTATTCTTCCATCTAGTGTAAAAAATAAGAAAACAAGAAATCTTACATCAAGGAATTTTTTAATATCCATAATTTATATAATACATAATTTAATATGGGCGAAAAGGGACTTGAACCCTTACGAATCGAAATTCAATGGCTTTTGAGGCCACCGCGTCTACCAGTTCCGCCACTCGCCCTTATTTTCTTATTATTTTATACCAATAAATTGCATTAATTACTAAAGAGTGAGAAATCTTTTTCTTTATAATTAGATTTTCTAATTGATCTAAGGGATATGTTTTAACCTGAGTATATTCACTACCAGAGTTTTGAGGCTCTGATATTAATTCTACATTTTCTGCCAAATAAGTATGGCATGAATTATTCATAATTGCGGGGTTAGGATGAACCAATCCCAACTTTGTCCAGTTTTTGGATTTATAACCTGTTTCTTCATATAATTCTCTTTTTGCTGAGGACAATACACTTTCGCCAGGGTCAATCATACCGCCAGGGAGTTCTAATGTTATGGAATTAGTTCCGGCTCTATACTGCTGAACAAATACAACTTCATTATTTTTGGTTATTGGAAGAATATTGATCCAATCAGGTGAATTGAAAACATAAAAATCGAAAAATTTTTTTTGTTTTTTATATGGAGATTGTAATTTATATTTAAAGAGATCAAATATTTTAAGATTTTCTAAAAACTTTTTTTCTTTGATTATCCATTTTTTCATTATTCAAAATTTACCTGAATTTGATACAAATAATATTAATAAACTAATTTTCTTAAAAATGTTAATATTAATTTATTGGAGAGTTGGCCGAGTGGCCGAAGGCGCACGCTTGGAAAGCGTGTAGAGGTTCAACCCTCTCGTGGGTTCGAATCCCACACTCTCCGAATAATTTTCGTCGGCTTGTGAACTCCGCCAGGACAGAAATGTAGCAACGGTAGCAAGCCGGCCTGGAAAAGTTATGTCATATGTAGTTTTAGCTAGAAAATATAGACCAAAGAATTTTGATGAAGTTATAGGTCAAGAAACGCCTATTTCTATTTTGGAGAGCTTTATCAAAAATAACTCAATACCTCATGCTTTAATATTTTGTGGTGGAAGGGGCATTGGTAAAACTTCAATGGCTAGAATATTTGCAAAAGCTATTAATTCTGAGGAAATAATTAACAACCCCCAAGTTGGAGAAGATATCGATGGCGGAAAGTCTTTAGATGTTATAGAAATTGATGCCGCCTCAAATAATGGAGTTGATCAGATTCGAGATATTATAGATATATCTCAATATTCTTCACTAAAATGTAGATATAAAGTATTCATTATAGATGAAGCTCATATGTTATCTAAAGCTGCTTTTAATGCATTATTAAAAACTTTAGAAGAGCCTAATGATAATACTATTTTTATATTAGCAACTACAGAAGTTGAGAAAATTCCTATTACAATTTCCTCTAGATGTCAGTTAATAAGTTTCACAAATTTAAATTCAACTAAAATTGAAGATTTAGTAAAAAATGTTTGTGACTCTGAAAACATAAATATAGATGATGAATCTATAAAGCTATTAGCTAATGAAGCTAATGGGTCCGCTAGAGATTCTTTAAGTATTTTAGAATTATTATCAAACTCTTTAAATAAAGATATAAAATATAAAAGCGCTATTTCTAAATTAGGTATAACGCCTAAAGAAACAATATATTTATTATCAATCAATATATTGAATGGCAATATAAAAGAAAGCATAGAAATATTTTCAGAGATTTGCTCAAAGGGATATGATATTAAAAAATTTATTTTATCCCTCATGTTTTTTTTCAGAAGCTTAATCTATGCAAAATTAAAAATAAATAGTGAAGATTCCACAATTGAAAAAATTGAAGAGGATATTTTAACCAGATTTGAAGCATTCTCGGTGCATGAATTTGAGAATATTTTTGATAACTTAATTAATTCATATGATTCAATAATTAAAAGTCCAAATGTTAAGATTTCTACTGAGACTGCTATTATTAAATTATGTTTAATCTCTGACTTCATAAGTTTTGAAACAATTAGTGATGAAGAGCCAAAAAAAAAAGTAAAAATTATAAATAATGATAATATTGATAAAAATAAAGACCTTAAGAAATTTAATATAGATAATAATGAAAAATCTAATGAAGAAAAAAAGAATGGTTCAACCATTGAGACCCATGTTGATACAGATTCCTTCAATTTAAAAGAAAATAAAGATAAACTATTCGAGTCAGAGTCAATTAAAAGTCTTTTCGATACATTTGATTGCAGAATTTTAGAAATTGAAAAGGAGAATCAAGAATGAAAATGCCTGGAAACTTAAATATGAAAAATATGATGAAGCAAGCAGAAAAAATGAAGAAGCAAATGGAGGAGATTCAAGAGAAAGCAGGAAACGAAATTGTGGAAACTACTTCTGGTGGAGGAATGGTAAAAGTTGAAGCCAAAGCAAAAGGAGAAATAACATCTATTCATATTGAAAATGAGGTTTTGGAATCTGGTGATAAAGATATGCTAGAGGATTTAATTCAAGCTGCAGTTAATGAAGCTTTAGATAAAGGGAAAGAAAAAATTAAAGACAAAATGGGAGAAGTTGCATCCTCGATGGGTATTCCACCTGGTCTTTTATAAGTTATATGAAAAATAAAATTTTAGGTAAAGAATTTGATGAATTAATAGAGTCTTTGTCCAAGTTTCCTAGCATAGGTGAAAAAACAGCTTCAAGATTAGCTCTTTTTCTTATGAAAAATCCCCCTAGCCTTACATTAGAAATTGCAAAATCAATGGTTGAAGCGAGAAAGAAAGTTAAAGTTTGTAAAACTTGCAATAATTTTATTTTTAACAATTACTGTATATGTAATGATGATTCTAGGGATTTAAAAATACTTTGCATAGTTGAAAACATGTTTGACATGCTATCAATCGAAAAGAGTGGTGAATATAATGGACAATATCACGTATTACAAGGTCTTTTGTCAGTTGCAAAAGGGATTAAACCTGAAGATTTACAGATTGGAAGACTAATTAATAGAATTAAAAAATCCAAATTCAATGAAATAGTTTTGGCTACGGATCCAACAAATGATGGAGAATTCACTGCGCAATTCATAAAAGAGCAAATTCAAAATTATTGTAAAAATATATCTAGAATTGCAATTGGAATGCCCCTGGGCTCTGAGGTTGACTATATAGATAAAAATACTCTCGCAAAAGCTATAATTGATAGAAGAAAAATCTAAAAAAACTCTTTTATATCTTGACTTTAATCCTCTATTACTTAAAATTTCCTTGGTACTTTTTAAGTCGCCAAGGGGGAAAAAATTGAAAATTCTAGTAATTGTTAGGCAAACTCCTGACACTGAAGCAAAAATTCAAACCAATTCTTCGGGAGATGGGATACAAACCGATGATATTAAATGGATTTTAAATCCTTTTGATGAATTTGCTGTGGAAGAAGCAGTTCAAATAAAAGAAAAAACCGGAGCTGAAGTAGTAGTACTTACTGTAGGGGCTGAACGCTCAGTTGATGCAATAAGAACGTCTTTAGCTATGGGGGGAGATAGTGGAGTTCATATTAAAGATGATTCTTTTGCGGATATGGACTCTTATGCATTGGGTAAAGTTATCGGCTCTAAGATAAAATCATTAGGAGATATAGATTTAATCATTGCAGGCAAAAAATGGATTGATGAAGAATCTAACCAAGTTCCTATTCAAGTAGCAGAGGAGTTGGGAATTCCGCAAGCAACTCTAGCATCAAAAGTAGAGGTAGATGAAAGCTCCAAAACAGCAAAAGTAACTTCTGTTATTGAAGGTGGTGAAGAAATCAGGGAACTCAAACTTCCTGCAATCATAACCGTTGAACAAGGAATTAATGAACCGAGATATGCTTCCTTACCAGGTATTATGAAAGCCAAGAAAAAACCATGTGAAGAAGTTGGACCGGGAGATATTAATTCTGATGAAATTGGCATATCTGCAGACGCTTTAGGTGTGGCAGGATCAAGAGTAAAAACAGATTCAATAGAAATACCAACAATAACTCGTAGTTTAAAAGTTATTGAAGGTAACGATGTTCAACAAGCATCTTCTGAACTAGCTAAATTATTAAGGGAAGAAGCAAAAATTATATAGGAGAAAAAAATGAGTGAAATTTGGGTATTAGTTGATACAGCACAAGATAAAGTACGTAATGTTACTTATGAGGTTTTAGCTGCTGCATCAAAGTTAAAAGAGAAAAATAGTTCAACAATATGTGCAGTTTTTATAGGTGAAAGTTCAGGTGCCATTGAAGCTGATCTTGGTAAATATGGGGCTGAAAAGTTTTATAAAATAGAAAACCCTGCATTAAAAGATTTTAATCCATCTTTATATGCAACTGCACTTTCAGAAATTATTAAAAAGAATAATCCTGATATTGTATTAGGTGGAAACACTTTAAAGAATCAAGATTATTTACCTAGAGTGGCTTCAAGAACAGGCGCTGGTCTGGCAATTGATGCAATTGATATAGATCTTAGTTCTGAATCAACTCTTCAAGTTAAGAGATACAAGTATTCAGGTAAATCTATAGCTACCGTTAGTTTTCATGATGTAAAACCAATGATTGCTACAATTAGGCTTAATGCATTTAAGCCTATTGAGGGATCTGGGAGTCCCGAAGTTATTTCTGAAACAGTTGACCTGCCAGCAGATGATAATTATAAAGTAATAGAAACCAAAATTATTCCAAAAGAAAGACCTGAACTTACAGAGGCAGATAAAATTGTTTCCGGTGGTCGTGGAATGGCAAATGGCGATAATTTTAAAATTGTTTATGATCTTGCTGATTCAATTGGAGCAGGTGCTGGCGCATCAAGGGCAGCGGTTGATTCTGGATGGGTTCCTTACGAGATGCAAGTTGGTCAGACTGGTAAAGTCGTATCACCTAATCTATATGTTGCTGTTGGAATTTCTGGCTCAGTACAACATTATGCTGGAATGGGCTCTTCTAAAGTCATAGTTGCTATCAATAAAGATCCAGACGCACCGATTTTCCAGAAGTGTGATTACGGTATTTGTGGCGATCTGTTTGATGTGCTCCCAGCTTTGACTGATGAAATTAAAAAATTAGGATAACAAATTTGATATCAGGTAAGAATTTCTTACCTGATATCAATTATTTTTATATTAAAATTTACATTATTAAACATACTTCTTAATGCAGTCTTAAAATACTTAGATCCATCTGTAAGATACACTTCTTTTTTAAGATTTTTATTTTTTTTTGTTAAACCCAATTGGATCTTTATGGTCTTAGCTATTTCAACTGAAGAATCAAAAATTTTTACATTTGGACCTAAAAATTTTTTAATTTTTCCTTTTAAGATCGGATAATGTGTACAGCCAAGTATTAAGCCATCAATTTTATTTTTTTTAAAAATATTAAGATTTTCACTAATAATTTGGTCAATATATCCTTTAGACTTAAGACCCTCCTCTACTATAGGAACGAATATTGGACATTGTTTACTAATAATTTTTTTTATGTTTTTCACCTTCTTCAATCTATTGGTGTAAGTTTTACTATCAATAGTTGAGGGAGTCGCGATAACCCCGATATTCTGTACACCAGAATCTTTTACTGCAAAAACACCTGAATCTATAACATTAAAAATTGGAACATTAAATTTTTTTCTTAAAATATCATACGCAAAAGCAGAAGCTGTATTACAAGCAATAACAATTAAATCACATCCTTTATTTATTAAAAACTGCGTATTTTTTATAGAATATTCAACAACTGTTTTTCTAGATTTTATTCCATAAGGTAGTCTCGCGGTATCTCCTAGATAAACATAATCATTATTGGGCAACTTTTTCATCAATTGTCTAAATACTGTTAAACCCCCAATCCCTGAATCAAAAATTCCAATCTTCATTCAACTTCACCAATATGCTGGTTAAGCTCGTTTATATTTTTAATAGAAATTAATTTCATCTGATTTGAAGAATATCTTTGCAGATCTTTAGATTGAGCAAGAGACTGGGAAGATATATAACACTTTTTAAAACCCATTCTTTCGAATTCCTTTATTCTTTTTTCAATTTTTGTGACAGTCTTGACTTCTCCTCCTAATCCAACCTCGCCAATGAAGACATTGTCTGTAGGAATTGTTAGATCCTTAAAACTTGATAAGAGAGCCGCAATAATTGCTAAATCTACAGATGGATCCTTAACTTTTACACCTTTAGAGACATTTATAAAAATATCTTTATCGTTGAAAGTTATTTTTGAAAACTTCTCAAGAATTGCTATTAACATGTTTATTCTGTTAATTTCTATTCCATTAGAATAACGTTTTCCATAAGACTGACTTGGAGCCGATACAAGAGATTGAATCTCTATCAATATAGATCTAGAACCCTCAAATGTTGATGAAATAGCTGTACCTGGATAAGAATTGGAGCTATCAGAAATAAAAATATTTGATGATTCACTTACTTCAACAAGTCCTTTTTCGGTCATTTTAAAAATACCAATCTCATTAGTTGGACCAAACCTATTTTTTGTTGTTCTTAAAATTCTGAGCTCATCAGACTCAATTTGATCAAAATATAATACTGTATCAACTAAATGCTCAAGAGTCTTGGGGCCTGCAATAGTTCCATCTTTAGTGATATGACATATAAGAACTAATATGACTGAATTTTTTTTACAATATTCAGACAGCGTTTGAGATGATGTTTTTAGATGTGAAATTGAACCTAATGGAGAATCTAAATCATTTGAAGTCAATGCATGAATAGAATCAATTATCATAATGTTCGGCTTTGAATCTTCTATTTGAAGTAAAATCTGATCTATACTTGCATCATTCAAAATAAACAAATTATTATATGTAATACCTAGCCGTTTTGATCTTAAATTAATTTGTGATATTGACTCCTCGGCTGATACATATAAAACAGAATTTGAATTGGAGAGATTAGCAGCAAGCTGTAAGGCCAAAGTTGACTTGCCAATCCCTGGTTCGCCACCAAGCAGTATGGTTGAGCCAACTGTAAATCCACCACCTAATACGCGATCCATTTCAATAATCGAAGACTCGATCTGTTCATTTGATACAGTTTTTAAGTCAGATAGTTTATTTGAGACTAATAATTTAAGTTTATTTTTTTTGCTTTCTTTTTTTTCTTCAAAACAGTTCCATTCATTACATTTATGGCATTTTCCCATTTTCACTGGAGAGGTTAAACCACAATTCACGCATTCATAAATCATATAAATATTATAATTGAAAAACTTAGTTTCTTTATTTTTAAATTTAATTGGCAAAAAAAAACTTTTAGTTAGTATAATGTAGAGCTCCTTCAAGGTCGTTTATTTACGGGGTGACGGCATCTTGGTAAAGGAGCTTTTTTTATTGTAAACTTAAAGTATGAGTGATACCCACAATTTAGAAGTTAAAAAACAAATTTTAGAACCAATTTCTGCATACCATAAAGAGTGTCCTCATTGTGGAGCTACATTATTTCCTGTTTCACAAAACGATTATTACGACGATAAGGATGAAAAGCCAGATAAAGAATGTCACTGCTGTGGCAAAAAATTTATTGTGCTTTTCGGGTGCTAAAATGCCATATATTAACGTAAAAGTTGGTGGTAACTTGTCAGATGAACAGAGAAAAAAGATCTGTGAAGAAATAACCAAAACAATGGAAACAGTTGCGGGCAAGCCACCTTCATCAACATATGTTCAAATTGATGAAATACCCAGAAACCAGTGGTCTGTTGGTGGCAAACTGCTATCTGAAAAATAATTGACTATTCATATAGCACGCTGTTTTATCATGTGATCAAATATGAATAATGTAGAACTGATTTTCTGACTTAATATCTCCTAATGTCATTTAAAAAACATCCTCTGAGAGTAATCTAGCGGCATATACAGAGGTAATATTACCAAATTACTATAAACCTCATTCAAGTATTAATATAGACACGATTAACCATTTCTATAGTTTTTTAATTTAGCCCCTAAAGTTGTGGTGGTAATAAGTCTGAGATAAGTGTTATATGTTATTAAAAGTGTCTTAAAAGGCTAAAAGCATGCCCATAAAGGGCATGCTTTTTGGCCTACCAAGGAGATATAGGCTAGGTATTAATTATTTAAAATAAGGATAAGACTCAACACCTACTTCAGATGCATCTGATCCTAATTCTTCTTCTTCTGCTGATGGTCTTAAACCTACTGTTGCTTTAAGTGCCAAAAATACTATTGCAGATAGAACAAATACAAACACAATTACTGATACAGTACCAATTAATTGTGTTACAGCTGAAACATCTGTTGATATTGCGACTGCTACTGTGCCCCAAATACCCGCTAATAAGTGAACAGGTAAAGCACCAACAACATCATCAACTTGAATGCTTTCGAAAAACTTAGTTCCGAATACAGCTATTACTCCACCAACACCACCTATCATCATTGACATTGTGGCACTTGGTGCGAGAGGCTCGGCCGTAATAGATACAAGACCAGCCAGGGCTCCATTAAGAGCAAAGGTAACATCACATTTACCAAACATTGTTTGAGCAACTATTATTGCAACCAATAAACCTGCACAAGCTGCTAAGTTTGTATTAACAAAAATGTCTGAAACAGCTGCTGCGTCATCAAGAGATCCAATAGCAAGTTGAGACCCACCATTAAAACCAAACCAACCAAGCCATAAAATAAATGTACCTAGAGTTGCAAGAGGAATACTAGAAGCAGGGATTGGAATTGCTTTGCCATCTACAAAACGGCCAATTCTCGGTCCAATGATAATTGCACCTGCTAAACCTGCTGCACCACCTGCTGCATGAACAAGTGTTGAACCAGCAAAATCAGAGAATCCCATGGATGATAACCATCCACCACCCCATTGCCAACCCATTTCGATTGGATAAATAACGCCAGCTAAAATCGCTGCGAAAATGAAAAAACTCCATACTTTGATTCTTTCTGCAATAGTCCCTGAAACAATAGAGACAGTTGTTGCACAAAAAACCATCTGGAAGAACCAGTCTGAATGAGAAGCATAGCCTGTAGCTATATCTTCACCAGGGGCAAACATAGTGAATGATCCCATGTAGCCACCTTCAGCGATTCCGTAGGCTAAATTGTAGCCAACTAAATAAAACATTATGCCAGAAATTGCATATAAACCCACATTTTTAAGACAAATTGTGGAAACGTTCTTAGATCTAACCATTCCGGATTCTAACATTGCAAATCCTGCCGCCATCCACATGACTAAAAAACCGCAAATAAGAAATAATAAAGTGTTAAAAATAAATGCAGTTTCATCAGGACTGCTTGATGCTGACGCTGAGCCAGTCAAAAATACAGTTAGAAAACCTAATGATAGAAATACGAAAAAATTTTTATAATTAAATTTACTCATATTTCCCTCCTTTTAAGATTTTTATTTATCTTTGGCAACCATCGTGCCAAAATATGATAAAATTATGTTTTTCATGAAATAAAATTATAAAGTAGTTATAAATATGGTCACAATTCCTAATATTCTAAAACATAATGATCAATCAAATACCGCATTTACCCAGTTAAATAAAGGAAATTTAGAAAAATTCACTTACCTCGAAATAGATAGATACTCAGATAATTTAGCGCATAAATTAACTAAAATTGGTATAAAACCTGAATCAAAAATAGCTATTAAGGCTAAAAATTCAGTTCAATGGGTAGTAAGTTTTTTTTCAATACTTAAATTGGGCTGTATTTGCGTCCCGATAGATATAAAAATGAATGATTTTGCTACTGAAAAAATCATAAAATTATCTGGAGCAGAATTATTAATTAGTGAAAAAGATGCAAAATTTGAAGTAAAAGAATTAAATATTTATGATTTTTTTAATTCCTCAATAAATGAAAATCATAAGAAAATAGATAAATCATCAGAAGATTGCAAAGATAAGATTGCAATAATCTTATATACATCGGGAACTACAGGCGACCCTAAAGGAGCTATGCTTTCAAACAAAAACATTCTTTCAAATATCAATGAAATATCAAAAATGCTTCAAGAAGAGGGAAAATTAAAAAGTTTCTCAGTTCTACCTATGAGTCATGTTTACGAACTTACATGTAATATTTTAGTAAGCTTGAATTTGATGAATACTGTTCACTTTTGTTCTGGGTTAGACATTAAAACACTATCTAAAGAATTAAAACTAATAAGGCCTAATATATTTCCAGTAGTACCACTGCTATTGGAAAAAATTTATAATGGAATTTCAAAAAAGCAGATTAAATCAAATATCTTAAAAAATATTATAAGATTTTTTCCTAAATTATTTGGTTATATTTTTAGAAAAAGTATCGGACTGAATAAGTTAAAATTTTTTTTCTGTGGTGGGGCACCATTGAGCTTTGAAATTGAATCTTTTTTCGACAGAATTGGTCTAAAAGTAATTCAGGGTTATGGATTAACTGAAGCATCACCACTAGTTTCTGTTAACCCTCTAAAAAGTAAGAAAATTGGTTCAGTTGGTAAAGTAATAAATAATTGTGATTTGAAAATTTTAGATAAAGATTCATTTGGTAATGGCGTTATTCATGTTAAAGGTCCAAATATTTTTCAAGGCTATTATAATAATATTGATGCCTCTGAAGAGTCTTTAGTAGATAATTATTTAAATACTGGCGATATTGGAAGAAAAGATGATGAAGGCTATCTTTTTATCAGTGGTAGAAAAAAATTTGTAATAATTGGTCCGAGTGGAGAAAATATTTATCCTGAAGAAATTGAAGAATTATTAAACAATTTTATAGAGATTCAAGAATCCGTTATCTTCAGTTTGGATCAAAAACAAATTTCTGTATTAATAAAATTAAATGATGAGTATAGAGATATTAGCTTTGATAAAATTAAAAAAATAATAAATCATATAAATAATAAAATTGAAAGATATAAAAGAATTTCAAAAATTTATCTATCAGATATAGAATTTGAGAAGACATCAACTCAAAAGATTAAAAGAGAATTTTTAAAGAATATCAATGTTTCAGAATATAAATCCATTATGTAACAAAATAGATTTTTCTGAATTTAAATTCGGATTCAATATATTTTTTTTTAAGTTTTTTTGGTTCCATTAGCAAATCTAATTCAATTTGCTTATATGGTATCTCAAATAAATTTTCTTTTTTGGAAAATAATTCTGAACTAACTTTATAAACGGATTTATCTATTTTTTTAAGTTTATAATCAATCATACTGGTGTTACCTAAAAATAATGGTGGGTTTTTGCCTCCCAATTCTTTTTCTCTACAAATTACTAAGGAAATTAAATCACATACTTGTAGGCAACTTAATTCAAATTTAAATTCATCAGTTTTTCTTATTTCATCTAAATCATATGGAAGTAATTTTTTAATTAATGATTCGCTTTTATTTATAAAATCATTAGTAAATGAATTTTCCCTGGATGAAATGAGTGATAAATATTTAAAATGTTCATAAATCAATAATGATGAATATGGATTTATTGATGAGTTTATACTTTTAAACCATAATTCATTTTGAAGTTCCTGATTTAGATCTTGAAAAGAATATACTTTATTATCATTTGAAATTTTTGGATAATTATCAAACTCTATCCATCCACTATCATGATTTCGAATAGAGTATTTTAAAGCATCTAGATTATTAGTTTTTTGTTTTAAATTTTCATTAAAACAATTGAAAATATCAAGAGATATTCTTGCGTGATCATGTTGTGTTACAAAACAAATAAACTCTTCAAAAAATCTTGTAATCATAATTTAAAAAAACCTATTGAAAATCCTCTTCAAACAAGATACCTTAAAACTGTGGCAAAAGTAGCAATTATAGTTGGTAGTGACTCTGATTTGGAAAAAGCTTCAGATGCTTGCACAGTTCTTGAAGAACTTGGTGTTGAATATGATCTCAGAGTAGCTTCAGCGCATAGAACACCTGAACTTTTGGCAGAATACATGGGTCAAATTGAAGAAAGAGGTGTTGAAGTCATTATTGCCGCAGCTGGTTGGGCTGCTCACTTGCCTGGAGTGGTAGCATCTTATACAACATTGCCTGTTGTTGGAATTCCAATTGATTCATCTTGTCTAAATGGTCTCGACTCTTTGTTATCGATTGTTCAAATGCCTCCAGGGATTCCTGTAGCAACAATGTCAATTGGTAAAGGTGGTGCCAGAAATGCTGGAATATATGCTGCTTCAATTTTATCAATAAAATATCCTGAGGTTAAAGAATCACTTAGTACCTTTAGACAAAACTTAAAGAAAAAAGTTATGAAAGCTGCAGAAAAACATAACAAATAAGTTTTGATAATAAATAAAAATAATATAGATTTTGATAAAATTTCTAACTTGATTATAGAAGGGTCCACATTTTGCTATCCAACTGATACGCTGTATGGACTTGGCTGCAGATATGACAATAAAGCTTCTATAGAAAAAATAATTTCATTAAAGGGTAGAAATAAAAACCATTTCTTTTCTCTTTTATTTAAAGATCTAGATATGCTTGATTACTTTTTTTCAATATCTGAACTTGAAAAGAAGATTATTGATAAATTTTTACCTGGGAAATTATCGATTTTACTTCTACCTAAAAATAAGAATATGTTTTACAATAATTTTATAGGCGTAGATGATAAAATTAGTTGTAGGATATCATCTGATAATTTTAATAAAGAAATTTATAAAAAAATTGATTTTCCAATTGTGTCAACGAGTGCTAATATTTCAGGGAATAAAAATTTGTTCAATATTTCAGATATTATTGATACGTTTGAAGAATCTTTGGATTTTATAGTAGATTATGGAGACATTGGACATTCTAAAGGTTCAACTATTTTAAATGTAAACAAAGATAGTTTGAATTTGATTAGAGATGGAGATATTCAGTTTGAAACAATTATTAAGGAGCTAAATTATGGCAAAAGTTAAGGCTTTCAGGGGCCTAAGGTATAATCAAGAGAAAATTAAAAAGATTTCTGATGTAATAGCGCCTCCATATGATGTAATAAATTCTGAACAGCAAAAGGAATTAATAAATTCAAGTCAATATAATGTCGTACATATTGATTTTAATGACGGTAAAGGTGACGAAAAATATAAAATTTCTATGAATACATTAAATCATTGGATAGAAAATAATATTTTGGCTTTAGACGAAAAGGAATCTCTTTATCCATACCTACAAGAATTTAAATATAAAGGAAAAGACTACAAAAGGATGGGTTTGATTGGACTTGTTAAGATTCACGAATTTAAGGATAAAATAATCTTACCCCATGAAGAAACTTTCAGTGGGCCTAAAGAGGATCGATTAAAATTATTGAGAGCATGTAAAACCAATCTAAGCCCTATATTTGGTGTTTATGATAATAATGATAAAAAAATTGATAACATAATAAATGAATTTTTAAAAAGTAATCAGCCTATAGTTGAGGCAAGATCTTCTGATGGAATTTTGAACAAAATATGGCAAATTTCAGATAGTGAAATTATTAATAAGATAGAAGAGAATTTTAATGATAAAGAAATTTTAATTGCTGACGGTCATCATAGATATGAAACTTCTTTAAACTACATGAATGAAGTTAAAACAAAGGAATCAGAATATGCAATGTTTTATCTTTCGGGAACAAATCAAGATGGTCTTCTAATAAACCCCACGCATAGGATTTTGCAAAATGTGGATGGAATTAAGGATATTATCAAAAGCATAAGTGATAGTTTTATTATCAGTGAATATAGTGATGAAATCATAGAGGATGAATTAAGACCAAATGAATTTTTTATAATTTCAGAATCTGAAAAAATTAAATTGCTTTGCCAAATAAAAGATAGTGATGAAAAAAGATTTTATTCAATGAGCGTATATGCCGTCCAGGATTTAATAATAGATAAATTTAAAAATAATTATGATGAACTAGATTTTTTTAAAAGTTTAGAGGATGCTAAATCTTCTATATCTGAAAACTCTTTGGGAATCATTTTACCAAAATTTGTTCCTGACGATATAATGAAAGTTGTATTAAATGATGATAAAATGCCTCAAAAATCAACATACTTTTATCCAAAAGTGGCAACAGGAGTTCTGTTTAATCGATTATATTAATTTATAATTTAATAAAATTATGAATCAAAAAAATATTAGAAATTTTTGTATTATTGCACATATTGATCACGGAAAATCGACTTTGGCTGATAGGATACTTGAGATAACCAAAACTGTCTCAAAAAGAGAAATGCAAAATCAGTTCCTTGATAATCTAGACATAGAAAGAGAAAGAGGAATTACGATTAAGGCACAATCTGTGAGAATAAATTACACTTCAAAATCTGGAGAGGAATATATATTTAATCTTATTGATACTCCGGGTCATGTAGATTTTTCATATGAAGTATCAAGAAGCTTAATGGCTTGCGAAGGAGTATTATTAGTAGTTGATGCAGCTCAAGGTGTAGAAGCACAAACTTTGGCCCATGCTTTTCTTGCAGCAGATATGGGGTTAGAAATACTGCCTATAATAAACAAAATAGATTTACCATCTGCGGACCCAGAAAGAGTTTGTGAAGAAATTGAAAATGCAGTTGGAATTGATTGTAGCGAAGCATTATATGTAAGCGCTAAAACTGGTCAGGGAATCGAGGATATATTCGATCAAATCATAACTAAAATTCCCCCGCCTCAAAAATCAGAAATAAATGAAACAAGGGCATTAATAATCGATAGCTGGTTTGATTCTTTTCTTGGAGTTGTTCTACTTCTCAGAGTTTTTGACGGCAAAATTAATAGTAAAGATACGATAAAATTAATGTCATCAGATAAAACTTATGAAATTAGAAATTTGGGTGTTTTCAGTCCTGAGGCAAAAAATGTAGCTTTGTTATCAGCTGGAGAGGTAGGTTTTTTAACAGCCTCCATAAAACAAATTAGTGATGCCAAAGTAGGAGATACTTTAACAATCTCAACTACGCCTGCCAAAAAACCTTTAAAAGGATTCAAAGATATTAAACCTATGGTGTTTTGTGGTTTGTATCCTGTTGATTCTAATTTTTATGAAAATCTGAAGGAATCACTGGAAAAAATAAGTCTAAATGATTCTTCAATAGATTATGAACCAGAAAATTCTGCTGCTCTTGGCTTTGGGTTTAGATGTGGATTTTTGGGATTACTTCATATGGAAATAGTAAAGGAGAGGCTTGAAAGAGAGTTTAATTTATCACTAATAATAACCTCACCTACAGTTGTTTATGAAATAAAAAAAACAAACTCAGAGATAGTAAGAGTTGATAATCCAAAATTATTGCCAGATAGAAGCCAAATTGATACTATAAGCGAGCCATTTGTAAATATAAGTCTTTATACTCCTAAAAAATACTTGGGAGGACTTTTAGATATTTGTGAAAAAAGAAGAGGTATACAAAAAAATATTAATTTCATATCTGAAGATAGAGCGGTCTTAGAGTATGAACTTCCAATGTCAGAAATGATCTATGACTTTTATAACAAAGTTAAATCAATAACAAAAGGTTACTGTTCAATGGATTATGAGCAGAGTGAGCTAAAGACAAGTAATCTTGTTAAACTTGATATATTAATTAATGGAGAAATAGTTGATGCATTATCTTTAATAACCCATAAGGATAATTCTTATTATAGAGGCAAAGAGCTCGTTGAAAAATTAAAAAAACTTATTCCTAGACAACAATTTGAAATTGCTATCCAAGCTGCAATAGGAGCAAAAATAATTTCAAGAGAGACTGTTAAAGCTTTTAGAAAAGATGTTACAGCCAAACTTTATGGTGGAGATGTCACCAGAAAAAATAAACTTCTTGATAAACAAAAAAAAGGAAAGAAGAGGATGAAAAATGTCGGTAACGTAGAAATTCCTCAAGAGGCATTCATGGCAGTTTTGTCAGGAAAAGAATAATTTATTCCTTTGGAGTCATCATAGCAGTTATTGCATGAGTTGCAGCACTTGTAGCGTCAGGATTAGTAAGAACATTGATTAGAGATGGTAGACCTGATTTGATTGATCTTTCAATTGCGGGTATTAAATCCTTAGGATCTTCAACTAATTCGCCATATCCACCCATAGATTTAACTATTTCATGAAATTTTATAAAAGGCATTTCGTGTCCAGCTGGAGTGTTTTCTTTTCCATAATTTAACCAGTGTTGATGTTTAGTCATTCCCCATGATTTATCATTACAAACAATACATAAAAAAGGTATATTGTGCCTAACTGCTGATTCAAATTCCATTAAGTTCATTCCTACTGCACCATCACCACTAATCAAAACAACCTGTCTATCTGGATAAGCAACCTTAGAACCTATTGCAAACGGCACCCCTACTCCCATACAACCTAAAGGGCCCCCTTTTACATAATTACCAGGCTTTTTTATTACATAAGATGAGTCGGTCCAGGCTTGTGTGTCACCACCATCAATACACAACATACAGTTTCCATCAAGTACTTCTTCGACTGCTTTAACAACTCTTAAAACATGCATTGGAGTCGAATTATCTGATTTTAATTTATCAACTTCTTTCCATTCTAAGTCTTTCCATTCTCTAGTAATATTCATCCAGTTTTCAAATTTCTTTAAAGATGAAATATTTGAATTTAATTTAATTAGGAATTTATTTACATCAGAAATCACAGGAATATCTACAATCCTATTCCTTCCAATCTCTTCAGTTTCTATATCAACCTGAACGACTTTTGCATCTGGATTAAAAGTTCTACCCCAACCTATATATAAACTTAATCTTACACCTAACAGAATTATTAAATCTGACTCGGACGAAACTTTTTTAAAAGCATTCATTGCGGATGGGCTTGCCTGTCCCAAACAATTTTTATGAAGATCGGAGACAATTCCTCTACCAAAATTTAATGTATATAATGGAATATCATGTGATTCGATTAGCTGTTCCAATTCTTTTGTTGCACCTGAATACCATGCTCCGCTTCCTGCAACTATAATTGGCCTAGATGATGAAGATAAAGCATTGAGAATTTTCTCAATGTCTTCATCCGATACTTCAGGATTTGTGGGAAATTTAATTTGTGGTTTATCAAAATCTTCAAAGTCAGATTTCTCATATAAAACTTCATGGGGTAAACCAAGATAAACAGGTCCTGGTCTACCAGAAACAGCCATCTTATATGCATTTGCTGTATATTCAGGAATTCTTTTCGTATCATAAATAGTTTTTGCCCATTTGGTTACAGGCTTTACCATAGCCTCCTGATCAACCTCCTGGAGCGGGAGTCTATCGTTTTCTTCTATCCCTGATTTTCCTGATATAAATATACAAGGAGAATTTGATAAAAATGCCCCGGACATACCAGTCATAACGTTAGTTAATCCTGGGCCAGCAGTTACGAGACAAATACCTGGTTTTTTTGTTACTCTTCCATAAGCATCTGCTGCCATAGAAGCTCCTTGCTCATGGTGTGTATCTATTAATCTAATGCCAAGCTCTCTACAAGCATTATAAATAGGATTAATATGGCCACCTGCAAGGGTAAAAACATCTGATATTCCCAAGTCTTTCAAGGTTTTTACTAGGGCAAAGCCCCCTTCAACTCTATTACTCATATCCTTTACTTCAAATAACAGTATAATATATTGTTATAAAAAAATAAGGGGTTTAAAATGTCTGAAGAAAAAGATAATACACAACAACCTAGCCCAGAAGAACAACTGGCTAACACTATTAGGATGCAAATTGCGCAAGCTTTTAATACGGGGCTACAGTCTCAGCCTAAAGAACCTGTTTATCACTTATCAGATGTAGTAAAAGAGTTAGAAACTTTTTTTACTGATGAGTTTAAAAAAAATGCAGGAGAGAATGTTCCAGATGAAGCCGTTAAAGCCAATGTCTTATTTCTTGTACAACTTGCGACTTTAGGTCATATTTTACCAAGAGTATGTGTTCCTGACAAAGATTTCCAAGTTAATCTTTTTAAATTAATAGAGGAAAGAGCACTTTCTTTAATTAAAGCGTCTCAAGAACAGGCTCAACAACAAGGTAAGATTATTCACGAAGAAAAAAAGATTATAGTTCCTTAGGAGAATCTTTTGAAATGTTTTGTGACTGGTGCAACAGGATATGTTGGTAATTTTTTAATAGATAAATTAAAAAACTACTCATTCGATGTTCATATTTTAGTCAGAAATCAATCTGATTATGATAAGTATAGCTCGAAGGGATACAAATGTTTTTTAGGCGATTTACGTTTTCCAGATACATTTAAAGGTTATTTTAATGATATAGATTATGTTTTTCATCTTGGGAATATAGCATCATGGTGGTTAAATAGAAGTCAGGATTACTATGATATCAATGTAACTGGAACTTATAATTTACTAAACGAGCTAGAAAAGACAGATGTAAAAAAAATTATTCACATGAGTTCAGTTGCAGCTATAAGGCAACCAAGAGGAATAATAGCGGATGAAAATTCAAAACATAATGAAGATTTTGAGAGCCAGTATAGTAGATCAAAATATTTAACAGAAAAACAAATCGAAATTTTTCTAAAGAAGGGGCTTCCAATTGTAACATTAAATCCAGGGGTGATAACAGGTCCAGAAGATTTCAAAACTTTTGGTAAAACCGTGATAGGTATCGCAAACAGAAAAATTAAATCAAAGTTTTGTCCTGACTCATATATTCCATTGGTATATATAGATGATGTTATTAACATAACTATTAAAGCCTTGGATATGCCTATTGGAAATAAATATGTAGTAGTTGGTGAAAACGTAAAAATATCAGATGTATTTGATATTGTATGTAGTATTAAAAATTTGCCAAAAATTAAAAATATTACACCTATCTGGAATTTATATTTAATATCATATCTTTCACATTTTATTTCTTTTTTCACCAAGTCAAGACCTAAGCTACCAATTGAAGGTTTAAAAGCAATAATTCTCGGAGCACAAGCAAATTCAAAAAAAACCTGTGATGATTTCAAATTCACGTTCATGTCGGCAGAAGAGATTTTAAAAAAATGTATAGGCTGGTACGAAAAAAATAATTATATCAATAATTACTGATACTTAGATATCTTTTTTTAGTTAACCAATTTGACATAATTATCATCTTTATTTAAATTTGCGTTTCTATGGAAAATGAAAAATTTTTAATAGTTGCTGAGAAGCCGAGCGTTGCAAATTTAATTGCATCCGCACTATCCGTAAAAAAAATCAAAACAAAAAACATTGATTATTTTGAAGGGGACAGATTTTTAATTACTTCAGCCCAAGGACATTTAATTGAGTATGATAAGCCGAAAAAAAAATGGGATTTGGATTCCCTACCTCTAAACGGTCCTGATGGTTTAAGTCCAATACCAAGAACTAAACAAAGATTAGATTTAATAAAAAAATTAGCAAAAAGAGACGATGTAACATCAATAGTTAATGCATGTGATGCTGCTAGAGAAGGTGAGTTAATATTCAATCAAATTATGACATTCTTAAAAATTAACAAACCCTTTTATCGTGCTTGGCTACAATCAATGACAAAAGAAGAAATTCAAAAAGAGTTTAATAATTTAAAAAGCTCTGATGATTATAAAGGTTTAGCTAATGCAGCGTTAGCAAGATCTATCGCGGATTGGAAAATCGGCATGAATGGGACAAGAGCTGTAACCGCCTGGTCTACAAAAACATATAATCTTCCTTTTAATAAGCAAGTAATTGGAAGGGTTAAAACTCCTACGTTAGCGATTATTGTTAAAAGAGATAAAGAAATAGAAGAATTTAAATCTTCCCCTTTTTATCAATTGAAGGCTAGATTTAAAATTGCCTCAGGCGAATATGAAGGAGTATATTTAGATAAAAATTTTAATAATTCAAAAATGTCTGATGAAGAAAAAAGAATCCAAAAGGCTGATAGAATTTTTGATAAAAGTTTAGCAGAAAGTATTATCAATGAATGCCAAAATCAAACAGCTAGTATTAAGGATGAAAGTAAAGAAAGAAAAGAATTCTCAGAACCCTTATTTGATCTTACTACTCTGCAAAGAGAATCTAATAGTAGGTTTGGGTTCACAGCAAGTACAACATTAAAAATTACTCAATCTCTATATCAGCCTATATCAGGCGAAGGGTTTATTACTTATCCTAGGACTGATTCAAGAAGACTGCCGGATAACTACGATTCAGAAGTTATAAAATTATTAAACAATATGAATAATATCAAATATTCTAAATTTGCCGAAAATATTTTAAAAAATAATTTGGTAAATGCTGGTGATAAAAAAGTATTTGATTCAACTAAAGTTAGTGATCATTTTGCGATTATTCCAACAAATAATTTTCCTGCTGCGGGAAAACTTAATGATCAGCAACAAAAAATATACGATCTTATTACTAAAAGATTTCTTGCTGTTTTTTATCCACCCACAATTACAAAAGAAACAACAAGGGATTCAATAATTGGTGAACATGTTTTTAGAACCAAGGGTAAAATTCTAATTAATAAAGGATGGAAAGAGGTTTTAGATAGTACTACAAAAGAAACAATTCTTAATGAAATAAATAATGATGAAAATGCCTTATGTGAGAATATTGAAACTATTCAATTAAATACGTCTCCCAAAGCAAAATATACTGACTCTACCTTATTAAGAGCCATGGAGACCGCTGGTAGTGATATTGAAGATGATGAATTAGTACTTTTAATGAAGAATAAAGGATTAGGAACCCCTGCTACTAGGGCCCAAACAATAGAAGATTTGATCAGAGAAAACTATATTATGAGAACTGAAGATGATAACAATAGAAAGTGCCTAATATCAACCATAAGAGGAAGTAAATTGATTGATGATTTAGGTGTTTTAGAAATTGACAAACTAACCTCTCCAAATTTAACTGGTGAGTGGGAATTAAAACTTAGAGAAATGGAAAAAAATGACTATTCATATGATAAATTTATTCAAGAAATTGAGGGTTTCAGAGACGAAATAATACAAAGAGCTAAAAGTACAAAAGTTGATACAGATGAATTTATCAAACCTCTAGGAGTTGATTGTCCTATGACTGGACTACCAATAATGGAAACTTTTAATAGATTTACTACCGATAAGCCTGATGAATCATTTAATATAAGCAAAGTAATTTCAGGTAGACCCATTACAACATCCGAAGTAATAGAACTTGTAAATTCTTTTAATGGAACTGAAGGAAGAATAGGTAAATTAACAGGTTTTGTTAATAGAAGATTTGGATCATTTTATGATGCATATCTTGTTTTCAATAAATCAGGGAAATGTGAACTTGATTGGGGTCAAAATAATAAAGAAGATTTCGATCTCAAAAGTTTAGAATCTTTAGGAAATTATGATTTTATAAATTCTGAGGTTCATCATGATGAAAAATTCTATTATTTTGGAAAAAAAGGTGAGAATAAAATTTCAAAATATATGTTATCTCCTTATTTAAATTCGGATGATGAGAACGAACAGAAAAAAGAATCCTTACCAATTGATGAGGCCAAAAAAATATTTAATGGTGAAAAAACTTCGATTTTACAATTTAAATCCAAGAAAAAAAATGCAAGGCGCCCATATTTCAAAGCTCGAGTGTATTTAGATCCTAAATTTAGGCCGAAGTTCGAGATTGAAAAAATTAATCCAAATGAAGATAAAGATAAAGCTTCAAAGTAAGTAATATAAAATGATATAATTAAGTATGTTCAATAAAATAACAGACAAGATTAATTCCTCTTTTAAAAAACTACGTGGAAATTCTGTTATATCCTCCTCGAATGTTGAAGAAACATTGAAAGATATAAGACTTAGTCTTTTAGAGGCTGATGTTAATTATAAAGTTGTTAAAGAATTAATAGATAAAATTAAAGCCAAATCATTAGGAAAAGATGTACTCAATAGCATATCTCCTGCAGAACAATTTATAAAAATATTTAATGATGAGCTTACTCTTTTATTAGGTGATAAAAGTTCTGACTTAAACATTAAAGTTAAACCGCCTGCAGTGATAATGATCATTGGCCTACAAGGCTCGGGGAAAACTACAACTTCTGCTAAACTTGCGAAATATTTAAAAGATAAATTAAAAAGAAATCCATCTTTAGTGTCTGTCGATATTTATAGGCCGGCTGCAGTTGAGCAACTAAAAATTTTATCCAAGCAAGGTAAAATTGCTTTTGTTGATAATGAAAAAGAATCTGATGTAATAAAAATAGCAAAAAATGCTTATGAGCAGAGTTATAATATAGGTTCAGATACTTTAATTATTGATACCGCTGGTAGATTACAAATTGATGATCAAATGATCGAAGAATTAAAAAATATAAAATCCTCTATAAATATACACGAGACGCTGTTGGTAATTGATTCAATGATAGGGCAAGAAGCTCTAAATGTTGCTAATACTTTCAATAAAGAAATTGGTATTGATGGATTAGTTCTTACAAAACTTGATGGTGATGCAAGAGGCGGTGCTGCACTTTCAGCAAAATACATAACGGATAAGCCCATTAAATTTTATGGTTCTGGAGAGGGCCTTGATATGATAGAAGTCTTTCATCCCGAAAGAATGGCTTCTCGTATTTTAGGTATGGGAGATGTTGTAAGCCTAGTTGAAAAAGCTTCAGAGACAGTATCAACCGAGGATGCAAAAAAACTATCCAAAAAATTAAAAAATAATAATTTTACTCTTAATGATTTTAAAAGCGCGATTAGTTCAATGAATAAGATTGGATCTTTAAAAAATACGATTTCAATGATTCCTGGAATGGGAAAGCTTTCCCAAGATGAAAATGCAATGAACAAAGCAAATGATGAATTAAAAAAAACTGTTGCAATAATCAATTCAATGACTCCACTTGAAAGAGAGAACCATACAATTTTAGATGGGAGTCGAAGAAGACGAATTGCTTCAGGAAGCGGAACAGCTGTTCAAGACATAAATTCTTTAATAAAGAAATTTTTACAAATGAAAAAAATGAGCAAAAATATGGGGGGTTTTAAAAAAAATCCTAAAAATATATTGAATTTTTCATAAATTTAATCATTATTAAGTGACGAGGTATTTATGGTAAAAATTAGATTAACAAGATTGGGAAGAAAAAAAAGACCATTTTATAGAGTTGTTGCTATTAATTCACGATCCGCAAGAGATGGAAAATTCTTAGATATTCTTGGAACATATGATCCTCTACAGGAACCAAGTGTTGTAAATCTTGATAAAGAAAAAATAGATGAGTGGATAAGTAAAGGAGCTCAGCTTAGTAATAGAGTTTTAAAACTTTATGACCCTGAAAAATATGGTCAGATTGTAAGTACAAAACCAAAAAGAAAACCAAAGAAACAAATTGATGAGCCACCACAAGCGGCCGCTCCTGCTGAAGAGGCTGCTCCTGCTGAAGAAGCTGCTCCTGCTGAAGAAGCTGCTCCTGCTGAAGAAGCTGCTCCTGCTGAAGAAGCTGCTCCTGCTGGGGACGAATCTAAAGAAAAATAAGTATTTAGATAATTTTTAGCAATTTGATGTATAATCTGAGTAAAGGCTTATTTATGGAAAATATATCTGACTTAATTAAATTAATTGTTAGTTCACTTGTTGATAACCCAGACGAGATTCATATCACAGAAGTCAAAGGAGATTCTACTACTGTTTATGAGTTAAAAGTTGCAAAAGATGATTTAGGAAAGATAATAGGCAAACAAGGAAAAACAGCAAAAGCTATCAGGACTTTGCTCGGTGCTGCTGCAGCTAAAGATAAAAGAAGGGCTGTATTAGAAATTATCGAATAACTTTTAATGAATTTTAAAAAAATCGGGTTAATTAAAAAAAATAATAATTCTGATAATTTATTTATTTTTATTTCCTCATCTTATAATTACGAAACAATTCAAAGAATTAGTAATTTTTATATAAGTTTAAATAATAAGTATGAAAATGTTGAGTTTAAAATTATAAAAAAAGAAACAAATAATATTTTAATTAAAATTGTTGATATGATTTCAATTAACAATGAAAAAAATATTGATGTATTTATAAAAGATGTTGATCTCCCAAAGCTACCAAATGGCGAATTTTATAATGATGATCTTTTGGGATGTGAAGTAATTGATGAAAAGGGAGATAAATTTGGTTCAATAAAAAGAGTTTTAAACTCTTCAAACGGAGTTTTACTAGAAATTTATTTTAATCAAAAAACATTTGTTGTCCCATTTATTGAATCTTTTATAATAGAAGTTAGATTGAGCAAAAAAATTATAATTATTAAAAATCTAAAGGAAATATCAGAATTATGAAAATTAATACTTTATCAGTTTTTCCAGAAATTATAAAAAATAATTGTAAATATGGTGTTTTATCAAAAGCTGTGGGGAAAAAATTAATTACTATAAATAATTACTCTTTCTTTACAGAGGCTGATAACAATAGAGGTATTGATGATGAGCAATATGGTCATAATCCTGGAATGGTAATTTCTTTTCAAAAAACATATAAAATATTCAAAAAAATTAAAAAAAATGAGCCTAGAACAAAATTTATATTTTTGACTCCAAAAGGCCAGACATTTAATAATCAAATCGCAAAAAATCTCTCTAATGAAAAAAATATAACAATTGTGAGTGGAAGATATGAAGGTTTTGATGAAAGAATATTAGAGGAATTTTGTGATTTTGAAATATCAATAGGAGATTATATTCTAACAGGTGGAGAACTAGCAGCATGTATTCTTATTGATTCAATTTCGAGAATGATAAAAGGTGTTGTTGGTAAAAAGGATTCTGTTACTAATGATAGTTTTATGGATTCTACTATCAAAGGTCCAGTCTACACAAAACCAAAGATTTTTAAAAATAAATCTGTGCCAAAAATATTATTATCTGGTAATCACAAAAATATAGATAATTTTAATAGAAATAATTCATTAGAATATACTTTGAACAAGAGAGAAGATCTTCTAGAAAATGCAGCCCTTAGACCAAATGAAAGAGAAAACCTAAGGAAAATAAAAAAATCTATATTGAACAATAATGTTTTCATTGCACTAGTTCATCATCCTATTAAAAATATTAAAAATGAGATAATAACTACATCTCTAACAAATCTTGATATTCAAGACATAGCCCGATCCGCAAGAACCTACGGAATTAATAAATACTATATAACTCATCCTATATTAGAACAAAGAAAATTAGCTGAAAAAGTTCTTAGTTTTTGGGATAATGAAAAAAAGAGAAAGAATGAAAATTCTAAACATGTTGCAATGAATAATATAATTATTAAAAAATCATTGAAAGAAGCAATTTCAAATATTAAAAAAGAATATAAGCAAAAACCAATATTAATTGGAACTGATGCTAATCAAATGAAGAATATGGTTGACTATTCATTTATAAAGCATAAAATACAAGAGGAAAAAAGGCCATATTTAATAGTTTTTGGCACAGGATGGGGCTTATCGCAGGAAATAATTGAATCTTGTGACTATATCTTAAAACCCGTCGGGGGTTATGATAAATATAATCATTTGTCAGTTAGGAGTGCAGTAGCTATAATATTGGATAAATTATTTGGTTGTAATTTTTAGGTGTAAAAGAAAATGAATATTGTAGATAGTATAGAAAAAGAAAGTTTAAAAGAAATACCTTCATTTAAAGCTGGTGATACAGTTAGTGTTTATTACAAGATTAAAGAGGGTGAAAAAGAAAGGATTCAAATATTCGAAGGTATAGTCATTTCAAGAAAAGGCTCTAGTATTAGAGAAACTTTTACTGTAAGAAAAATATCTTATGGTATAGGTACTGAAAGAATTTTCCCAATACATTCCAAACAAATTGATAAAATTGAAGTTATTAGAAAAGGTAGAGTTCGTAGAGCAAAGCTTTACTATATCAGAGGACTTTCAAAAAAGGCCTCAAGAATTAAAGAAAGTAACAAATAATTATTTTTTAATTGCATATAAAATCCTTTGAATAGTTGTAGAGAACGAGAATAGAGTTATCAGTATAATAGTAAGTTTAAAAACTAGATCCTCCTGAGAATAAATTATTATTGAAAAATATTCTAATATTCCATTTATAATCCCACCAATGCCTAAATAAACTACTCTATCAGCTCTTTGCATCAAACCAACATTAGATTTTAAACCAAGATTATCTGCTGCTGATTTTACATAACTAACGGTAAGGCTAAAAATCGCTGCAAACATTAAAATTATAGAAAAAGGATTTGGATAATAAAAAAGGAAAATTCCAATCATAACCACAGATTCACATAATCTATCTAAAACGCTATCAAGAAAAGAGCCAATATCAGATTGATTATTTGTCATTCTGGCAATTCTCCCATCTAACATATCAAAAGTTGAGCCTGCTAGTAAGAAAATTGATGCCAAAAATATTAATCCATAAAAATATAGTACAGCAGTCAAAATTGAAAAGAATAAAGATAAGACTGTTAAGAAATTAGGCGATACTTTATTGGCAATTAATTTTTTTTCTAAAGGTGCAATTAAAAAACACCACCAATCCTTGTATAGATTTGATAACATTGTTTTATCCTTATATCCTAAGGGGTTCTTAGTTGCACTTTTTGCATTCTGAAAAATTATATTATCCTGGTTTTTGAATTTAAAAATATTAGCAATTATGAAATACAAAACTAAGACAAGTGATACAGAAATATATAGAATATGTAAATTTTCAGTTAATAAAGATATTAAATTCAAAGTTACTACATTTCCTCCGGTGAAGATACTCCAAGCAAGCTAAGGCCGTTAGAAAGAACTGATTTAATGGTTGTTATAAGTATTAGTCTTGTCATTAATTTGTCGTTATTTAGAATTTTAGTAGATTTATAATATGAATGAAATTCTTTAGCTAAATTCTGTAAATAAAAAGTTAATTTATGAGGAGCAAGGTTTTCAGCCGAGTCTTTAATTACGTCTTCAAAATCAATCACTGCTTTAATTAATCCAACCTCTTTTATTGAGTCAATTATATCCAGATTTTGGGTTGATAGGTCTTTAATACCAGATTTTTTAATAATACTATTAATTCTGGCATTAGCATATTGTATATAAAAAACGGGATTTTCGTCTGAGTCCTTAAGGCACTGGTCAAGATCAAAATCGAAATGAGTATCTGAACTTCTTGTAACCATCATGAATCTGACAACATCATTGTCTACAAGTGAAAGCAAGTCTTTTATTGTCGTATACTGCCCAGATCTTTTGGACATTGAGATATCTTTTCCATCTTTAAGAAGTCTAACAAACTGTATCATAACAAAATATAAATTTTTTTCTTTATTATTTAAAGAATTCATCGAAGCTTTTAGACGAGAGACATGGCTATGATGATCGGATCCCCATACATTTATAACTTTGTCATATCCTCTATTAAATTTATCATAATGGTAGGCTATATCACTTAAGAAATATGTTGAACTTTTATCACTCTTTATTAATACCCAGTCATTAGAATCTCCATATTCAGATGTTTTGATCCACTTAGCATCATCTTTATCATATAGAACATTCAAGTCACTTAATTTATCTAAAATTTCATCTAATAAGCCTGAATTATGAATTGATTTGCTCTCAGAATACCAATTATCAAACTTAATATTGAGACTTGCTAAATCATTCTTAATTTCTTGCAATAAATAATCTTTTGCATAATTCTCTAACTTATCAGAATCAAGTGAATCTTGAGAAAATTCTGAGCTATATTTTTTTGCAATATCAACTAGATAGTCACCCAAATATGCGTCTTCAGGCATTTCAATGTTTTCACCATGTAAATTCCTCACTCTTATACCCAATGATTTGCCTAAAAGCTTAATTTGATTACCAAAATCGTTTATATAATATTCGCTATCAACATCATGGCCATAGAATCTTAATATTCTACAAATAGAATCTCCAACTGCCGCATTCCTTAAATGGCCAAGATGTAAAAAACCTGTTGGATTCGCGGATACATACTCTAAAAGTATTTTGCCTTTTTTTGTATCTCCTGATCCGTAACTATCAATCGTTCTATATATATTTAATAAAGTATCATTAAAAATTGAAGCTTTTACTTTGAAATTTATAAAGCCTGGCTTTATGAAATCAACATTATCAAAAAAATCATCGTTTTTTTTTATTTCAGCGACTATTAATTCTGCCAGATCAATCGGTTTCTGATTTAAAGTTTTTGAAAATTTCATACAAAAGTTAGTCGCATAATCTCCGTGTTCTATTTTTTTAGATTCGACAATATCTATATCAGAGGTATTAATTTGTAAATCTCTATATAGCGTATTTACAGTTTGATAAATTTTTTCTTTGATAATTTTTTTAATCATTTTATTAAGTGCTCTGTATTGTTCAATTCCAAAACTTTAATTTTTTTATCCTCATATATTAACGTACTAATTGAAGCAGAATCAATCTTAAAAGTCGTAAAATCTCTCAAATCTTTTTTTAAATAGTAGCAAATTAATGATGATATGGCTAAATTATGTGAGACAATTACTATATTTTTCAGTTTATGAAAATTATTAACAACATCTTCTATAAAATTTATCATTCTGGATTGAACCTCGCCCAAAGTCTCGCCATTCGGGATTCTAAAATCCTTAGGATTTTCTCTCCAACTTTTTAAATCATCACCATGATTTTCTCTTAAAAAAGAAAAAGTTAACCCTTCAAAGTCCCCTTGATTCATCTCTCTCAATTTTTTACTTTTTTCTATTTTGCGGGTTGGGGAATTATTTATCGCCTCTGATGTTTGCATGGCTCTTTGCAAATCACTGGAAAATATAAGATCAATATTTAAATTACTAAAACATTCTTTTAATAAGTTTGATTGATTAATACCATTGGCATTCAAACAAATATCACTAACACCTTGGCATTTTTCTAATCTATTCCATTCAGTTTCACAGTGACGAACAAGTTTTATTTCCATCTACAAATCATAGAATAACATAATTCATACTATAAATTTTCTCAGTATTGATTATTATGAACTTGGGGAGTATTTATGTCACAGTACAGAAAAGGATATATATTTGAAAAAAAATCAAACTCCTATATTCAAGAGATATTAGAAACATTTAAAAATTTAAAGTTTTACTCTATTGAAAGCAGAGGTAGTAAGGGAACTGCGGATATAGTTTTTGGTATTTACGATATTAAGAAAAAAAATAGAACATGGTTTGGCGTTCAATGTAAAAGGGGATACATATCAGGCCCCGAAAAAAAACGAGAAATTGAAAAAGCTTCAAAAATAAGTGGGATGAAATTATTTTTCAGTTCACCAAAAAAAGAAAAGAAAACAGAAATACTAATCGAACCCGATTTAAAAGATTGGATACAAAAATGGCTGAAAGATTAAGTTAAAGCCTCTATTACTTCATCATCAATATCAAAATTAGAGTAGACATTTTGAACATCATCGCAATCCTCTAGTGCTTCCATCATTTTAAGCATATGCTCTGCAGGTTTCCCCTCGATTTTGATAGAATTTTTTGGAATCATTGAAATTTCAGCAGCTGAAATATTATGACCCAAAGATTCAATACTAACTCTTAGATTTTCAAAATCATCAATGCTAGTAATAACCTCAATATTTCCATCTGAATTATTAATATCTTCAGCGCCAAGTTCAATAGCTTTCTCAAAAAAATCATCCTCGTTAACGCCTTCACTTGAAAAACTGATTCTGCCTTTTCGATCAAAATTCCAAGATACACATCCCGATTCTCCTAAATTTCCCCCAAATTTTGAAAAAGCTCTTCTAATCTCTGACACAGTTCTATTTTTATTATCAGTCATAACCTCAACGATTACAGCAGTACCACCTGGGCCATAACCTTCATAAGTTGACTCAATAAGAGAATCACCACCTAATTCACCAGTTCCTTTTTTTATAGCCCTTTCTGATGTGTCTTTCGGCATGTTTGCACTCCTTGCATTTAACAAGGCAAGCCTTAATCTTGGATTTGTATCTGGGTCTCCCCCACCATCTCTTGCCGCAACAGTTATTTCCCTTATCAACTTAGTAAAGATTTTTCCTCTTTTGGCATCTAAAGCTCCTTTTTTATGCTTAATAGAGCTCCACTTTGAATGTCCTGACATAAAAACTCCTTATTTAATTAAATTAATTATATCGTTTTTATTA
>Ga0208624_1000127_pt1 | contig 39473 bp, 49 predicted proteins | sample Knorr_S23_td_DCM_FD_185607 | JGI IMG/M metagenome (GOLD analysis project Ga0208624, IMG submission 185607) | Marine microbial communities from Southern Atlantic Ocean transect - Knorr_S23_td_DCM_ad_71m_LV_A (SPAdes) (version 2) | ecosystem: Environmental > Aquatic > Marine > Oceanic | place... | reverse complement strand
TGTCTGCAGTCTTTGTATCAAATCTGATAGGCCTTAGCCTATCTTTTGATGAATATTTACTAATTTTAGTAACAGCAACTATCGGGAGTATTGGTGCTGCAGGTGTACCATCAGTTGCCTTAGTTATGATGACGGTAGTGTTTACTTCAGTTGGTATACCCGTAGAGGCAATTTCATTAATTGTAGGTGTTGATAGGTTACTCGATATGTTCCGAACTGCATTAAATGTTGCTGGAGATTTGGTAATTACAAAAATTGTAGATAGGTTTTCCTAGCTTGTGATAAATGTTTAATTAGTTAATATTAATAAGTGTTTAATCTTATCAAGAAAATTATTGATTTTTTGAATAATCTAGACAAAAGAGGCCCTAATGGTGGAACTGATCCTGTTACAATAGATCAAGATTCAAAGGATAGTTTTAAAAAGCTATTTGTTGTTCTACCTGTTCTTTTGGGAATTTTTGCAATTTATAGTAGTTTTTACACAATAGACCCTGGAGAGATTGGAGTCATACAAAGGTTTGGTAAATTATCAAGCTACTCTGATCCTGGATTACATTTAAAAATTCCTGTAGTAGATAAGTTGACTGTAGTTGATGTAGAAAAAGTTAGAAGAATCGAAATTGGTTTTAGATCAGATAGATCTAGAATTAGTATTGTACAAGAATCTTTAATGATTACTAAAGATGAAAATATTGTTGATGCTCAAGCAATTATACAGTGGAAGATTAAGGATCCAGGAAATTATCTCTTCAAAGTTTGGAACGTAGAATCCACAATTAAAAGCACCGCAGAGGTGGCTTTAAGAAGCTCTATGGGTGTAACAAATATAGATGATGCCTTAACTACTGGAAGAGATCTTATACAATCTAATACCAGAGCTTTCCTTCAAAAACTCTTAGATTCTTACTCCTCAGGTGTTGCAATAACTGATGTAAAGCTTCAAATAGTTGATCCTCCAGAAGAAGTTAAAGATGCTTTCAATGAGGTTGTTAGAGCTAAAGAAGACAAAGAAAAATTAATCAATAATGCAAAAGGATATTTTGAAGATGTAATCCCTAAAGCCAGGGGTGAAGCTGAAAAAATGATTAGACAATCTGAAGCTTATCGAGAGCAAAGAATTTCTAAAGCTGAAGGTGATGTTGCAAGGTTTAATCAAATATATTCTGAGTACAGAAAGGATAAAGAAACAACAAAAACTAGGATATATCTAGAAAAAATGGAATCAATTCTCCAAAGGCCTAAGAAGGTTATTGGTACAGACTCTGCAAGTGGTTCATTGAACTTGCTTCCATTAAATGAGGTTTTTAAAGATTAATATGAAAAAATTTCTACCTATATTACTTTTGGTTTTTGTACTTTCTCCAACTTTTTTATTTGTTGTTGATGAGACACAACAAGCAATTATTACGGAACTTGGTGAATACAAAAGGACGGTTAGCAAGCCAGGATTGAGCTTTAAAAAGCCTTTTATTGAGAAAGTTACAAAGTTTGATAATAGAATTCTTTCAACTGATGCACCTCCTGGTGAATATTTAACATTAGATAAAAAAAGATTAGTTGTAGATTTCATAGCTAGATGGAAAATTGTTGATCCCTTAGTTTTTTTCAAATCAGTAAATAATCTTTTTAGTGCAAATTCTAGAATCGAGGATATTGTATTTTCTGAAATGAGGGAGGAATTAGCTACTCACAATATTAATGAAGTTATAGCCGAAAATCGTGAGTTAATTATGGATGAGGTTAAAATTGGAAGTACTGAGAGACTTAAAGATTTTGGTATGGAACTAATTGATGTAAGAATTAAAAGAGCTGATTTACCTAGCGAGGTTCAAAGAAGTGTTTTTGATAGGATGATTGCTGAGAGATCAAGAATATCTAAAAGATATAGATCTGAGGGTGAAGAGGAGTCGGCAAAAATTCGCGCTCAAACTGATAAGGAGCGTGAAATAATTTTGGCAGAAGCTTACGCTACAAGCGAAGAAATCAAAGGTGAAGGCGATAAAATTGCAACAAAAATTTATTCAGATTCATATTCTAAAGATCCTAGCTTTTATGAGTTTTTTAGAAAATTAGACGCTTATGATAAAATTATTGATGGTAAGTCCATAATTTTCTTACCTATAGATTCTGATTTACTAAATTTGCTTAAAGATAAGGATTAATTTTTTGGACACTTTCAGTCATGCCCTTTGGGGTAAAGCTTTATTCGGTTATAAGAAATACCTCTACCTTCCTTTATTTTTTGGTGCTGCTCCTGACTTGCTCCCTTTTATTCCAAATCTATTTTACAAGTTAATGAACGGTAATTTTTCTTATGGCAAACCCTCGATATCTTCTATTCCAGACTGGGTATTTTTAATTTATGATTTTTCTCACAGTCTAATAACAGGATTTCTTTTAGTTTTAATATTATTTTTTTTTAAAAAGAAATATTTATCATTTGCTGCCTTAGCTTGGCCATTTCATTCAATTTTAGATTCCGTATCTCATTCGAAAGATTTTTTTGGAACTAAAATTTTCTGGCCTTTATCTGATTATAGATTTGATGGCGTTTCCTGGGGTCAACCAGAGGTATGGTTTACTAATATTATTTTTTTAATAATTATTTTTTATATTAGGAGACCAGTTCCATTGATTATTGCTTGGACACCGCTTTTAACTAAGTTATTAAAAAAAAATAAAAAATTATAATTTCGAACTTATTAGCTTCCATAAAATACTCGTTACTTTTACATCTTGAATACAATATTTTAGCATTTCATCTGAAAAAACATCCCATCCCTTATCATAGCTACCTTTATTTTCTCCCAATCTATATCCCCATGCATCTAGAGAATGTCTGCCTTTCAAATTTTCAGGAACATTAGGGTTATTTAAGTCATCTATTTTAATATCAGGCCATAATTTTCTTACATAAATTAAAGTATCAAGCACTTTTCCTTTTGGATTAAACTCATATAGTTTGCTTATAGCAGGTATGTCAAATCCAACTATATTATGACCAATTATTGCATTGGCAGATTCTAATTTTTTAATACCTTCTATTAATTGGTCTCCATAATAAGACGAGACATCATTGTTGGATAAGTCTTGGGTTACTATACAATGAATAGCTGTCATATCCTTAACAAAGCCATTCGTTTCTATATCAAAAACTAAATCCATTTAACCAAAAATTGAGATTAACACACCCGCAGCAACTGCTGAGCCAATAACACCAGCAACATTTGGACCCATTGCATGCATTAGTAGTACATTTGATGGATTTGAGTCCATACCAACTCTATTTGATACACGCGCAGCCATTGGAACTGCCGATACACCAGCAGATCCAATTAAAGGATTTATCGGATCTTTTGATAATTTATTCATTAATTTTGCCATTAAAAGGCCGGCAATTGTTCCAACAGAAAAAGCAGCTAGTCCTAAAAAGATTATTCCAAGGGTCTCAGGCACTAAAAACTTATCAGCTGCAAGTTTAGAGCCAACTGCTAAGCCAAGGAATATTGTTACAATATTTATCAAAGCATTTTGTAAAGTTTCGGATAGCCTTTCAACAACACCTGATTCTTTTACAAAATTACCAAAACATAGTGCCCCAACAAGTGGTGTTGCATCAGGAAGTGCCAATATACATAAAAACAATACAGTAAGAGGAAAAATTATTTTTTCCACTTTTTTTACATTTCTCAATTGAACCATTTTTATTTGCCTTTCTTTTTCTGTTGTTAAGGCTTTCATTATTGGAGGCTGAATTATTGGAACTAAAGCCATATATGAATACGCTGCTACTGCTATAGCTCCTAGTAGGTCAGGAGCTAATCTTGAAGCTATGAATATTGCTGTGGGACCATCTGCACCACCTATAATACTAATCGCAGCAGAATCTTGGAGAGAAAAATTGATAATATTGGTATTTTGCGTAAGAAATACAGCACCTACTAGTGTCCCAAAAATTCCAAATTGTGCTGCAGCTCCTAATAATGCAGTTTTAGGATTTGCTATTAGTGGCCCAAAATCCGTCATAGCTCCAACACCCATAAAAATTAATATTGGAAAAAGACCTGTTTCAACTCCCATTGTATACAGAATTCCAACAAAACCATTTGGTCCAGCAATTTCAGCAATTGGGATATTTGCCAATAAACCTCCAAAGCCAATTGGTATTAAAAGAAGTGGTTCAAAATTTTTAGCAATAGCCAGGTAGAAAAGACAAAAAGCAATTATTATCATAATTGCTCGACCCCATGTCTGATTAAAAATGGACATCGAGCTCTTCCTGTCTGCATCGAGTTTACCTTCTACAGGATTAAAAAACTCATGAACTCCAGTTGATTTATATAGGTTATTAACTAGTTCGGCAAGATTCTTTTTTTCAAATTCTTCTGGACCTTTTTTTTCAATTTCAGATGAGTATGAAGTTAAGTTCATAAATGAAAAAAAAGTAAAAATTAAAAAACTAAAAAGTATAAATTTTTTCATACATTTATTTTAAGCTAAATATTGCTTGACCTTCCTCTACATTCTGGCCTTTTGTAACATCTATTGAAGCAACTAATCCATCACTTCCCGCCTTTACTTCAATTTCCATCTTCATAGATTCTAAGACTAATACAGTTTGGTCAGCTGAAACTTTATCTCCAATATTAGAAATAATTTTTACAACTACTCCATTGACAGGAGCTTTAACCCCTTGTCCTGATGCTTCAGAAGCATTATTTTTTATTGATTCTGTATCTTGCACTTTTTGGACATTATTCGCAGGAGTTATATCTATATTTTCTCCTTCAGCTACTTGGACATTATATTTTTCACCATCCAAAATAACTGTATAAACAGATGCAGAATTATTAACTTTTGTATCACTTTTTTGTTGCTGACCAACAGATATCTGATCAATTTTTCTGACATTAGCGGTGATCTCACCTTTTAAAAATTCAATCCCCTTATCTGCACAGGCGGCTGCAATAAAGATATTTTCTTCGGTTGTATCTAACCCTTCATCTGTTAAAACTTGTGTCCAATATTTTATACTTTTCTTTTCATCTCTATCTGCAATATCTAATGGGTTTTCTGTTGTTGGCTCAAGCTTCAACTGTTCAGATGCAAGCTTAACAATTTCATCATTAGGTTTGGTAGGCGTCTTTCCAAAATATCCTAGGACCATTTTTCCATATCCATCAGCTATTTTTTTCCAATTTCCAAACATTACATTTGAAAAAGCCTGTTGCCAATAAAATTGAGAAACTGGTGTAACTGATGTTCCATATCCACCTTTTTCAACTACTTCACCCATTGCATCTATTACTTGTGGAAATTTATCTAATATATTATTATCTCTCATCATTTGGGTGTTAGCTGTCAACGCCCCTCCAGGCATAGGAGAAAAAGGAATTAATGGTGATACTTTTTGTGCTTCACCTGGAAAATAATAATCCTTTAATCTTTCTATTAGGACTTCTCTATATTTAAGTATTTTATTTGATTCTAGATCTCCAAGATTAAATTCAGAATTTTTAGTTGCATGAAGCATAGTTAATAGATCAGGTTGGCTAGTTCCTCCAGATAATGGATCCACTGCAGTATCAATACCGTCCGCACCAGCTTCAAGTGCTGCAAGATAACAAGCTACACTTACCCCGGCGGTTTCATGTGTATGGAACCTAACATGCATTTTATCATCTAGTAGTCTTCTCGCCATTTTTATTGTTTCATAAACCTTTTTTGGATGTGAAGTTCCGCTTGCATCTTTAAAGCATAATGAAGTAAATTTCATTCCCGCATCTAATATTTGTTTTAATATATTTTCGTAGAAATCTACAGTGTGAGCGCCAACACAACCAGGTGGTAGATCCATCATTGTTATAACAGCCTCATGTTTAAGGCCATGCTTATTTACACATTCGGCACTATATTGAAGATTGGAAACATCATTTAATGCATCAAAATTTCTAATTGTTGTTGTTCCATGTTTTTTAAACATTTTTGCATGTAAATCAACTATTTCCCTACTACCTGTGTCTAAGGCTACTGTATTAATTCCTCTCGATAAAGTCTGCAAGTTAGCATCTGGTCCTACCACTTCACGAAATTTATCCATCATGTCAAAAGCATTTTCATTAAGATAGAAGAATAAGCTTTGAAATCTGGCACCACCACCAAATTCAAAATGAGTTATTCCTGCATTTGCAGCTTCCTCTACGGCTGGCATAAAATCTTCCATTAAAACCCTACCACCAAAAACCGACTGAAACCCATCTCTGAATGTTGTATCCATTATGTCTATGTATTTTTTACTCATATCTTTATTTTCTATAGAATCCTATTTGCTTTCTTTATGTTTTTTTATGGCAGCTGATATTACAGCAACCTTTTTATTATCATTTATAATTCTTTCCGGGTTAGAGCTTAAGTTATCTTCTGTTACCAATCTACCAATTATGAAAGCTTGTATTTTTAGGATTAATATCATGATTAATAAAAAAGAGAATACTGTCGCCATCCCTAAAATCATGAAATTTATAGATTCACCTATCAATGTGAAAACTCCTTCTTTAATTTTTTTTAAATCATAGTTATTTTAGTAAAAAAAACAACGAATGACAAACAAAAAAAAGGCTTATATCTAAAATCAGGAGGAGACGATCTTATAGGATATAAGCCTATATAAACTTTATAGTCGATACTTTTATAAATGTCAAAGATTTTAGTTAAAAATTATAGAGAAAATTAGACAAATATATATATTGTAAAAATTATTTAAAAAATTAAAAAAAATATAATAAATTTTTAATTTATATTCTTGACAAAAATAAATTATTACTGAATAATTGCTGACCATGAGCAATAAAGAAAAAAAGAATCAAGCTTATAATCTTTTAGCAAATGAGATTAGACGTCTAGATTATTTTAAGGTTTTTTCAGATACTAATATGCTTAAAATTGCATATAGAATTGTTAATGAAAAAATTGAAGAGCAATTAAGTATTGCTGAAGATCCATCTGTAAGTCTTTCAATTCAATCCATGATAGCTAAGCATTAATTAATAGCCTTTGAAACAATAAATACTGCTAGTAGTTCAACAAGAACAAACATCATTGCGGATTCTAAGTTTATACCCACACCTGTATCAGTAAAAATTCTAGAGATAGTCACAGCTGGATTGGCAAAACAAGTTGAGGTTGTAAAAAAAGTAGCAGCAAAAATATATGAAGCAACAACAGTTGGCACTCTTTCGGGAAAAAACTTTTCTGAGTGAATAATAGCCACAAGTAGTCCAGCAGTTGCTAAAAATTCTGATAGCAATATCCCATTTGTACTTCTTGAAACAAAAGAAATGGAAGTTTGTCCAAAGTCAAAGGTTAAATGTGCAAATACAACTGCGGAGACAGCACCTAATATTTGTAAGAGCGAGTATGAAATAAATTCTTGAAAAGATATATTTTTTCTTAAATACATCATTAAACTGACTGCGGGATTAAAGTGAGCGCCAGAGACTTTTGAAAAAATTGTAATATTAGAAAGTAGTACAAGTGAAACGGCCAATGCTACCGTTAACAAAGTGACATAGGATGGTGCTCCTAGAGATTGAGTCATTATAAAGGTTCCTACAATTGCTAATACTAGTAAAAAAGTTCCATATAATTCTGCTATATATTTATTCATTGAGATATTCTAACAAAAAGTTATGTAATATAATAGAATTAAATGAATAAATTTAAAATTGCTATTATCTCAGATTCACATTTAATTAAAAACTCCCCATTTCTAGGCATTGATACATTCAAATCTTTTAAAGCAATTATTGATAATTTAGTAAACAATCTTGATAATTATGAATTGGTCCTTTTTTTGGGAGATATGGTACAAGATCAAAAAATGGAGTCGTTTGAGTTTTTAAATGAACAATTAGCTAGAATTAATATTAAAAAATTTTTAATACGTGGTAATCATGATATTAAAGGAATATTGCCCATAAATGATTTTGTAGAGCATAATCACCCATTCAATTTTCAAAATTGGATTTTAACACCAATAGAATCTTATAAAAAGGGTGAGATATATGGTGAAATTTCAATTGACAAAATAGATAAAATTAAAAAAATTTTAAATCAGAAACCACAATCATTTGGAATTATATATTTACACCATAATTTATTTGAAACTTTTTCTCCCTGGCTGGATATTCATATAACAAAAAATTTTATTCAAATTAGAGAAGAACTATCGAAAATTCAAAATTTGAAGTTAGTTGTTTGTGGGCATATTCATCAATATACAAAAAATATTATTGGTGACAAAGTATTTTTATCTACTCCTTCAACAAGCGCTCAATTTAAGCATTCCACAGAAAAATTTACACTTGATACAATAGGTCCAGGTTATTTAGATCTGGAACTCAATGAAGACGGTACTCATAAAGTTAATGTGATTAGAATTTCAGGCAATTTTGGTGAGCCAGAAAAAAATCCAAAAACATATTAATTATTTGTAGCTTGAGCAAGATGCTAAAATAGTAATTATAAATAAAAATAATGGAAAATATCTCATAAGATAATTTTATAATAAAATATACGAGAGGACAAATAATATGCTTTTAAAATCAACAATAATTATATTAGCTTTATATCTTCTTGTTTGCATTCTTATGTACATAAATCAAAGAAATTTTATATATTTTCCCAGTGTCAATAACTATATAAAATATGAAAAAATTAATAAAAATAACGAAGTTATATATTTAAAAAATAAAAACATAAGATTAAAATCTTGGTTTTCAAATATAAGAGCGAATAAACCAATTATTTTATTTTTTCATGGAAATGCAGGAGATCTCGAGAATCGAACATACAAAGCAAATGCTTTTAAAGATAGTGGATATAATTACCTTTTTATATCATATAGGGGCTTTAATGGTAATGATGGCTCTCCGACAGAAGATAACATATATTCTGATGCTCAATTTGCATATAATTGGCTTTTAAAAAATGGATTTGATGAGAATGAAATTATAATATACGGTGAATCTTTAGGAACAGGTGTTGGAGTTGAGATCGCAAAGAATAATAATCCAAAAGGATTAATATTAGAATCTCCATTCACATCAATAGTTGATATGGGAAAAAGAAAATTTCCTTTTTTGCCAGTTCAGTTAATTCTCAAAGATAAATATGATAACTTAGAAAAAATATCATTTATTAAGTGCCCTGTGCTTTATTTACATGGAAAATCAGATAATTTAGTTCCAAAATACATGAGTGATATTTTAATTGAAAGAACACAAACAAGAGCCGAATCTTATTTTCCGGAGAATGATAAACACATGATGAATTTTGACAAAAAACTTATGGATAATATTGATAAATTTATAAAAAATCTTTAAGTATGCTTTAAGCACTTTACTGTATAAACATATCCTGTTTGGACAGATATAATAGTTGAAATCCATAGGCCTAATATACCAATCATAGTCCCATAGCCTAGCAAGAATAAATTTCCAGGTTCCCCGGATAGCAGTACTGATATTGAAAACATTTGAATAAAAGTTTTGACTTTCGAAAGTTGCGTTACAGGAAGGGATACTTGGAGTTTTGCTAAATATTCTCTCAACCCAGAAACGAGAACTTCTCTGGCAATAATGATTACCGCGGCATAAAAATGAAAACCATCAATTTTTCCATCATGAATCATAAGCAGTAATGCTACCGTAACGATTATTTTATCTGCTACTGGATCTAATAACATTCCCAATTTGGATTCTTGATTCATTGATCTAGCTAATTTTCCATCTAAATAATCTGTAAATGCAGCAATCACAAAAATAAAACAAGATATCCATTCTCCTTTAGGTGTTGGAAGGAAATAAGTAAAAATAAAAAAAGGAATTATTATTATTCTGAAGTAAGTAAGAGATATTGGAATCTTTGAATTCATATTTTCATATTAACATTGTATTAATTTTTTATTAATTTTTTTTTTAAACTTGTATTATAGATGCACGATGTCTATAATAAATTCTTGTGAAAAGATTATTAGTGTTACTTTTTATTCTTTTATTTTCATATCAAGATTCTTTGTCACAAGAAGAGGTCAATATTTATACGTCTCGACACTATGATTCAGATATTAAAATATATGAAGAATTTGAAAAAAGAACCGGTATAAAGGTTAATTATATTACTGGTAAGGGTAATGCCTTATTTGAAAGAATTAAGTCAGAAGGAAAAAATTGTCCTGCAGATATTTTTATTACTGTTGATGCTGGAAACCTATGGAAAGTTGAAAAAGAAGGATATTTTCAAAAAATAAAATCAGACAAAATCTCAAATGTATTAGATAAAAGGTTTATTGGCTCAAATGGCAAGTGGATTGGAATAGCTAAAAGATTTAGAGTTATAGTTTATAACCCTGATAAATTTGATAAGAATAAAATGCAAAATATAAGTTATGAGGATTTAGCCTCAAATGATTTCAAAAATAAAATTGCTATTAGGAGCTCTTCAAATATCTACAACCAATCTCTAATTGCATCTTTGATATATCACAATGGGGAATCAAAAACTAAAAAATGGTTAAAAGGTTTTGTATCAAACTTTTCCAGGAAGCCTCAAGGAAATGATAGAGCACAAGTTATGGCAGTTGCTTACGGCGAGGCTGAATTAGCCATTGTTAATCATTATTATCTTGGGATAATGCTTTCAGGTAAGTCAGGTGAAAAGCAGAAGAGTGCTGCTGAAAAAGTATCAGTAGCTTTTCCTAATACAAACAATAGAGGCGTTCATGTTAATATTAGCGGTGCAGGTATTCTAAAAAATTCTAAAAATTATAATAATGCTGTTAAATATCTTGAATTTTTATTAGAAAAAGATATTCAAAAACATATAGTTTTAAATACTTATGAATACCCAATTATTGATACAGTTGAGCCAAGTCCAGTTATTAAAAGTTTAGGTTCAAATTACAAAGAGGATAAATTAAAAGTAAAAGAATTAGGTATTAATAATCCAAAAGCTGTTAGAATAATGGATAGGGCTGGTTGGAAGTAGTTTAAAATTCAATCTTCTTAATAAATATTTTTTAAACAAAATGAGAAAATTTTTTTCCTTATCTCCAATTTTTATAGTTGCTATAATCTTTTCTTTACCTGCAATATTTATTTTTCTTAGTCTTGCACAAGATTTTTCATCTAACTGGATTCATTTAGTTGATACAGTTCTACCAGAATATTTATTGAATTCATTAAAACTATTTATTGGTGTTTCTATTGGCGTGTTTATTCTTGGTGTATCGACCGCTTGGATTATATCAACATGTGAGTTTAGAGGAAAAAAATTTTTTTCATGGGCTCTTATTCTTCCTTTTGCAATCCCACCGTATATTATGTCATATGCATTTACTGGTTTATTTGATAGCTATGGAAGTGCTAATGATTTGGTAAGATTTATATTTCAATTAGATCCCGAGACAGTACCGTTTCCATCTGTCAGGAATATAACGGGAGCGATAATTATTTTTTCTTTTACATTATATCCCTATGTATTTTTAATATCTCAAACATCTTTTTTAAATCAATCTAGGGATATTTTTGATGTATCACGTACTCTTGGCTTATCAAGATTTAAGACTTTTTTTAAAGTTGCATTGCCAATTGCAAGACCTTCAATAGTTGCAGCTCTTATGTTAGTTGGCATGGAGGTTCTATCAGACTTTGGTGCTGTTGAACACTTTGCTATCCCGACTTTTACATCTGGTATTTTTAGAACTTGGTTTGGACTAAATGATTTAACAACTGCCAAGCAGCTAGCGAGCATATTATTCATGATTTTTCTATTTTTAATATTAATTGAAAAATATTCGCGTAGAAAAATTTTATATACTTCAAACTCCACTAGTAATAGAGAATTGGTTCCAACACCATTGAAAGGTTATAAAGAACTTTTTGCAATTATAATTTGTTCTCTTCCAATATTTGTAGGCTTTATTATTCCTTTTGTTCAACTTCTTTATTGGACTATATTCTTTGATACATCCTTTTTTACTTCGGATTTTCTCAGTCTTATAAAAAATTCACTATCACTTGCAGTTATAAGCTCAATTTTATGTTTATTTATAGCAACTATTATTAATTATATAATTCGTATAGAAAAAAATAATTTTCTTAGTTTTATTAATAAAGTAATTACATCAGGATATGGAATACCTGGAATAGTGCTTGCTTTGGGAGTGCTTAATTTATTTTTTATGTTGGACAATATTTCAAATATTATTTTGACGGGGTCTCTTGTCGGATTAATATTTGCTTATTGCATAAAATTTTATGCTGTAACAAATTCATCAATTAGCTCAGGTTTTAAAAAAATATCTATAAATTTAGATAATGTTGCATCGAGTCTTGGGAGCTCGAAAAGAAGAATTCTAAAATCTATACACTTACCATTACTTAAATCAAGTTTTATAATTGGAATGTTGGTATTCATGATAGAAGTTATAAAAGAATTGCCTGCCACGCTAATTCTCAGGCCTTTTAATTTTAATACACTATCAGTTTCTGCTTATAATTATGCTTCTGACGAAAGAATGATTGAAGCAGCAGCACCTTCAATAGGTATTGTAATAGCATGTTTAATACCTATAATCATATTAATAAAATTAATAGGGAAAGAGGAAATTGAATAAATTAATTTTAAATAATATTGAACATTCATATGGAAATTACCTCATATTAGACAAGTTATGTCTAGAGTTGATAAGCAGCGAGATTACATGTCTTATAGGAGAGTCTGGTGCTGGAAAGACAACTTTATTAAGAATAATAGCAGGATTAGAAAAGCAGTCTGGCGGCCAGATTATGCTTGGAGACAAAGTTATTTCTGATGATGAATCTTTTGTGGATACGAATAATAGAGAAATAGGGTTAGTTGTTCAAGAAAGAGCATTATTTCCACATTTAAAAGTAATAGACAATATTTGTTTTGGATTAAAAGGTAATAAGAGCGAGAAAATTAAAAGAGCAGAATATTTGATGAATATATTTAAAATTATAAATTATAGAGATTCATATCCTCATGAAATATCAAGTGGCGAACAGCAAAGGGTTTCGCTTGCAAGAGCACTTGCTCCATCTCCCAAAATATTACTGATGGATGAACCTTTTAGTTCAATTGATAGGGCTTTGAAATTTTCATTACGTAAAGATACCAAAGAGATTTTAAAAAATGAAAAGATTACATCCTTGATTGTTTCACATGATTTTAATGATGCTCTGGAAGTAGCGGATAAACTTGCAATTCTCGATAAAGGTAAAATTGCTCAAATTGGTGATCCACGTTCAGTTGTTTTGAACCCAATTAATAATCAAATAAAAAAACAGTTTCTTTGTGAAACTGGAGATATGCTTTATTGGAAGTCTAAAATCGACGAAAATAATAATTATTGAAATTTAGATATTTATTCCTAGAAAACTAAAGATATTCTCATAGTAAAGTGCCAAAAAAATTGTAAAAAAAATAAAAAAGAGCATAATCCAAATTACTTTCATAGTATTACCTTTGTTATATTTATTATATCAGTTTAAATTATTAAATGAGCTTAAATCTAAAAAAAAATATTACTGATTATTTATGCTGTTCAAAATGCCAGACAGAATATGAATCGGGAATGACTGATTCAGAGTCTTTGCAAGAATATTCAAAATTAGATGTAGGATTTACTAATATAGGTTTACAGGTTTGGTGTAGAAGACATGAAATTAATGTTTGCCACATAGACTTTGAGGGGAATGAGCTTGAGAGCGATTTTAGATGTTTGTTAGAATACTCTAATAATTAATTAAAAACCAAATTACCTTTCATAATTCCATAATGTCCAGGAAAACTACACCAATAGACATATTCTTGACTTAAGTCTAATTTATTTAAGTCTATTACTAAGTCATAAGTTTCATTTGGCCCTAGCAATGGCGTTTTTCCAACTACTTGAGGCGACGGTGGTAAATAACCTTGATTAATACCATTAGCAGGATCTATTAAAGTAATTAGGTTATCAAAATCTGAAGATTTCGAGACTACTACGTTATGACCAGCAAGATCTATTGGAAGATCACTAGTATTTTTAAATTTGATGGTAAAACTTGAGCATGATTTATCAACATTAATTGTAGTTGAAGAAAATTGCATCATTTTATTCCCTTCTAAATCAAATGAACAATTTGATCCAAAAACTTGAATGCTCAACAAAAAGAATAGAGAAGTTACGAAAAAACTAAAAAACTTCATTTGAATCTCCTTTAGTAATAATTAACTAGCTTTCTTGTCTGTCGCTAGACTTTTCACTACAAGATGAAGCTTTTTCCCCATATGAATTCTCTGAGCATGAATCTGATTTTTCATCATGACCACCACTACAGTGCCCAGCTAAAGCTATATCTGTTAATGATAAAGTTAAAAGCATTGTAAACATTATTAAATATCTCATATTTATAATTTAACTGATAAAACAAATTTTTGCTAAAAAATGTTTATGTCCAAGAAAATAATAAAAAAATATAATAAAACCTTGACATAAAAAAATATGTATTTATATTGAGTAAATAAGGATAGGAGGTCAATCATGGCAAAAGATACATTTATTTCAAGAAGTTCTTACGCTAGACGCAAAAAACAGAAAAGTAAATCTGAATATCTTCGTATGTACGATCAACATATGATGCCAAAAGCACCTTTGGTAAGAGCTTTGAGTTATTATTTCTTGGTTTTATTTGCAACTGTTTTTATGACGATAGCAGCTATGACTTAGAAATTCGTTTATAATATTGTCTGTGTCCCACATAACTCATGATATAAACGATTCCTGTGTGACGATATGTCTTAACAGAAGCCCCGTTAATGCCTTAAACTTTGAAGTTTTAAATGAACTAAATAATTTAGTTATCAAACTTGAGAATGATTCTGACATAAAATTAATTATTCTTACAGGTGGTAATAATAAATTTTTCTCTTTTGGTCTGGACATTCCTGAACTCTTGGTTTTGGAAAGAAATACTCTAAAAAAAACTTTACTTATGTTGCTGGATACTTGTAAAAAAATATATCTATCATCTAAAATTACTATTTCAAAGATCAATGGTCATGCAACTGGAGGCGGGTGCATGTTAGCATTGAGTACAGATTTTAGGTATATGATTAACAACAGATCGAAAATAGCATTAAATGAAATCAATATTGGCTTATCTCTTTTTAGCTCAACTATTGAGATATTAAAAACTATAGTTGGTGTAAAAAATTCTAAAGAAATCCTGCTTGGAGGTAATATGCTCAATACAGCCAAAGCTTTAGAGTATGGACTCATTAATGGAACTTATGAGGAAAATGATGATAGTTACTTTACCTCTATTATTAAAGAGTATAGTTCTAAAAGTAGCATAGCTATCAAAGACCTAAAAGATTCTTTAATGCTTTCTGATTTATCATTACTTAACGATGATGACTCAAAACTCGAGCTTTTTTTAGATATTTTTTATTCTGAAGAAACTCAAGAAAAATTAAAAAAAATTATTATTAAAAAGTGATTAGCTGAAGATGAACTGAGTACATCTCATAATTGCAATTTTTCTTTTATTTGATTCATTAATAATTTCTGCATCCCATACTTGAGTTGTGCGTCCTTTATGAATTAAAATTGCCTCGCACAGCATATTGTCCCCAATATTTGCCGCACTTATAAAATTCGTTTTTAACTCAATGGTTGTAAAATTTTGGCCCTTTTCAATATTCAAAAAGGTTGCTATCCCACATGCTGTATCGGCTAGAGAGGTAATAGCTCCACCATGGATATATCCATTAGGCGCCTTTAGCTTATCATCAGCTTTCATTTTTAGCTTAATTTTATTATGATCATAATTAACAAGCTCAATGCCCAGTTCTTCAATAAAATTATCCTTGAGCATTTTTTTTATCCAATCTGACATTTCTAAACCTTGTAAAAAATCAAACCTATTATTAGTATAGCTATTAAAATTGTCCAAAATATTGTAAATATAGCCAATCCACTTTTTGCTTCTTCCCTTTCAATATAAGTTCGACCTCTAAAACCTTGATAAAGAAAAGCTAAACTTCCACTAATTTGAACGCAAACAGTATTTATTAATAATAATATCAACGCACCAGCAGCTAATTCAATTTTTTCATTAGCTAATAAAATTGCAAAACTTGCAGCAGGAGGGAGTAGGGCAACTGAAACCATAACCCCAACTAATGAAGCAGAAATTCCTGTTGTCATTGATAAAGCTGCAGCTGCACCTGAGGCAAGTGCTAAGACGATATCCCCTATACCAACTTTTGTTCTTAGAAGAATTTCATTGCTCAAAAAATTTATATCAGCAAAAAAAGATATTGAAAAAGTGACACAAAGAGTCAATAAGATTCCCATTAAAAGTGATTTTAATGAAGAAATAATTAATTTTTTTGAACCAATTGTTGCAGCAAATGACAGTGCTAGATTTGGACCAAGTAGGGGGGCAATAACCATAGCGCCTACTATAACAGCGATATTATCCTCTGATAAACCTATAGTCGCTACTATAGATGATAAAATAACCATAAAAACGTAATTGAGATTGAAGCTAACCCCTTTAGTAACTTGTTCAAATAATTCTTCTCTTGTGGTTTTTGATGAAATTTCTGACCCGCTTTCTTTTGATTCCTGGAGTCTTGGTATGGATGCATCAACTGGTAAAATCAGTATTTTTGCCTTTTTGTCCTCTTCAAATAGGACTTGTAAGCTATCAATCAGTGATTGCCTTGTATCGTCAGTTACAACCATTGTAAAAATTTGTCTTCCATCTTCAAGATCAGATGACCACCAGTAATCTATAGCACCTTGTTTTTCTGCAATAGTTATTAAAATACGTTTATATTTTTTGTCGGCAATTACTTCGCAAATCCTCATATGTTATTAAATAATATACATTTTATTAATTAATTTTAAATTTTTATAAATTTGAAAGCCAGACTGTTTGATAGGGCTTTAAGTGTAAATAATTATCATCAAATTCTAAACTATCCTCAGAGATAAGATCTTTCCATTGACCGCTGATTTTTATATTTAAGTCAATTAATGATAAAGAATGGTATTTATTTGATACATTACTAAGACAAAAAATTGTTTGTTCTCTATCGGTTGATTGTCTATAAAATCCAAATACTTTTTTATTAAGCTGCAAAGTGAATTGGCTAGCATTTGGATGAAATGCCTTTTGGTTCTTTCTAATAGAAATAAGTCTTTTTAAAGCATTAAACTTTATATAATTATGGGAATTTTTATCATCCATAATTGATGATAATTCATCTTTTTTCCACTTGAATCTGTTAATGGATCTATTCATTTTAGTTTTTTCTAGACCTATATAGTCATTTTTAGTTCCCACAAGCGCATTAAAATATATTGCTGGAACTCCTTCTAAAGAAAGCATAATGGCATGGGCGCACATAAATCTTTCGAGTGAGAATTCGTCAAAACCATCCTTATCTCCTGATAGAGCATCAACAACAGTTATATTCATTTCGTATGCGGCTAACTTGCCCTGTGGCGTTTTCCTTGAAGAAATCTTGCCCCCCAGTTTAACAATTGAACTCACTAAAAGATCAAGTTCTTTTTGATTTAAAATTCCTTCAGCTGGTCTAAGACCAATTCCGTCATGTGAAGAAATAAAGTTTAAATATGCTGTACCATTTTGTGAAGGTGGCATTGTCATTGACCATTGGACAAGCCTTGTACAATCACCGGTTATCATTGTATATATCAATATAGGAGGCAGAGAAAAATTATAAATCCAATGGGCTTCATTCGAATTTCCAAAATATGTTAAATTTTCCCTTTTTAGGATATTAGTCTCAGTTAAAATTACGATGTCGTCATAGCAATGATCAATTAGGGTCCTAAATAATCTAATAATTTCATGGGTTTGATTTAAATTGATACATCTTGTACCTTTTTGTTTCCAAATGAATGCAATTGCATCGAGTCTAAAAAGTTTAACACCATTATCTAAATAAAATTTAATAATTGATACAAATTCTTTTAGTACCTCCGGATTAGAAAAATCAAAATCTATCTGATCATGACCAAATGTACACCAAACACTTTTATCTACACCATTTATTTTTACAGGTTTTTTAATATCATTAGCGCGAGGCCTAAACACTTTGTTTAAATCAATTTTTTTGTCAACAATAAGAAAATAGTCTTTACCCTTACCTTTATCCTTTAAAAAATTTTTGAACCACTCGCTTTGACTGGAAATATGATTTATAACAAGGTCGCTCATTAGTTTAAAATCTGTTGATATTTTTTTTATATCTTTCCAATCACCAAGCTTCTTATCAACTTCATAATAGTCCATAACAGCAAAGCCATCATCGGAACTAAAAGGAAAGAATGGCAAAATATGAACTATGGTAAATAAATCTTTATAGTGTTTACTAGCAAAATTTCCTAATGTTTTAAGAGGTTCCTGTCCTGGAGAGTTGATTGAATTTCCATAAGCTATCAACATAATATCATCTTCTGACCACAGGTTTTTTCCTATTTCAGGTTGTTTAAACTTCTTGTTTTTTCCAATTATGTTTATGAGCTCTTTGGCAAATACATCAATTTTTTTATTTATATTAATCCCTTTATAAATTCTTTTTAAATGTAGCGTCACCTCCGCTTCAAAATCTTTATCCATTAATTATAATATTCCACAGCTTTTTTTAATTTTTTTAGAAAATCGGGTTTTGCACTCTCAACTCTATTCCATGTAGGGATGAAAGGAGTATCTAACGGTAAGCCTAAATATATCTCACCAGCTTTCATTATATTCTCGGAGAATACATCTACGGCTTTTTCTTCAGTATGCTCATCGTAAAGAATATTATTCATGATTGCATCTTTTTTATAGATTTCGACATAATCTAGGGCTGTTCTTAAATATGTAGCTTTTAGGGTTCTGAATGTCTCTAGTGAAAAAATATGTCCTTGGGTTGCTAGTTTTCTAATAAAAGTTTTTGATATATCAATTGACATTTTTGACAATCCTTTGTTTATATCATTATCTGATAGATCTTGGTGTTTGTGTTCATATTTATCAGCTATATCGATTTGACAAATTTTACTATTTCTATAATTTCTATGCATTTCAGAGAGGATGCCTATTTCAAGACCCCAGTCGCTAGGTATTTTTAAATCTCTTAAAATTCTTTTTCTAAACGAACATTCTCCAGCTAATGGATATCTAAATGAATCCATAAAATCTAAATACTCATTTTCACCTATAATCTTTTTAAGAGATTTAATCAGTGGAGTTACTAACAGTCTAGAAGCTCTTCCACTCATTTTATTTCCATAGACTCTAGGGTAATATCCTTTACAAAACTCAAAATTCAAATTGGGATTAACTATAGGGTAAATAAGCTTTGATAAAATATCCGATGTGTACGTGACGATATCACAATCATGAATTGCTATTGCTTCAGCCTTATCTGTTGATATAGAATATCCAAGACAATACCAAACATTCCTTCCCTTGCCAAACTCTTTAGGTGCGAGATTTATATTTTCAAGTTCAGAATTTAATTTTAGTAGCTTTGGCCCATCATTCCATAATATAGTATGAGGAATCTTAAGGCTTTTAAAAAATTTTTTAGAATATTTAAATTCATTTTCATTTGCCTGATCAAGACCAATTATTACTTCACTGATATAGTTCACTTTATTAAGTTCCGAAATTATTTTTTTAAGAGCAGGTCTTTTTAATTCCGAAAACAAAGAAGGAAGAATTAAATGAATAGGCCTTTTTTTAGAAAACTTCTTCAATTCCTCTTCTATAGTTTTTTTAGATAAATTGTTAAAATTATGTAGTGTTGTTATTATTCCATTTTGATGAAAATCCGACATTATTCATACACATAATCAGCAAACTCTCCTATAGACATTAGAGCTTCCTTCCAGCCTAATGGTGCTTCTTTTTTTGATCGAAATACTGATTCTCCATTAAAATTTATATAATTCTTATTTGGTAGTTTAATAATACAAGAAAAATCTGTTCTATTTAACATAGGTATATCATTTTTGCTATCACCCAAAGAAATTGTCTTATTTATATTAATATTAGATGATTTCATAAATTTTAATAATTTATTTATTGCGATACCTTTATCTCCTTTCCCCTTTAGATGCAAAAATCGTGCCCCTTCAAGTAGTGATAAATCTTTTTTATTTAAAAGCATTTTGAATTTATTAAGATTTTTTTTTGATGAGTCCCAAACAATTAATTCACTAAAATCTCTTTTTTTAATATCTTTTAGATTTTTTATACTCAAACCAGATAAATCTGCTAAGTCTGTATTTTTTATTTTACTGGTTGTTCTATATAGATTTTTATAATTTTGAAAATCTTTTGAATTAAGCACCTTATTAATACTTTTTTTATTTTTCGAAGAATATATTAATTCGAAATCGTTTATTTTTATTTTGCCAGAATAGTCAAATTTTTTTGGAAAATATATTGCACTACCACTTTCAACTATAAATGGAGTAAGATATTTAATTTCATTTAAAAACTTTAAGACTTCATCTTTAGTTTTACTAGTATTGGGAATAATTAAAATTTTCTTTGTTATTATTTTTTTTATAAATGAGACAATTGGTTTATATGAGAAAGTTTCATAATTAAGAAGAGTTCCATCTAAATCAGTAATTATCAAATATCTTAAATCAGTCATAGATTAGATTTTCCAAGATTTCCTCAATAGTTTGATTTTTCTGCTTTCTTGTTTTTTTCTTTGTAATTGTTTTTTTGGAGGTTAAATTTTTATTATAGTAACTTTCAGCCAAAGACTCAATTATACTCTCAATAGTTTTATTTGTTGGCTTTGATCTTTTAGATATTATTTTGTTTGGATCATCACTTAAATAATTTCTGGTTAGTAGATACTCTGCTATAGCTTCTCGTATTACATCAGAGATATTTCTACCTTCCTTTTTAGAAATTTTATTAAGTTTAGCATATATATTTTTGTTAATTCTTAAGTGAAATTGGCTATCTCTAGGCATAATATTACTATACCACAAAGGTATCTATACCAAAATGGTATGTATTATTTTTTTAATTTTAATTAAAATAATTGAAAATTTTTAAAAAATATTTATTATGAAATTATAAGATTCGAGCAAGATTTCACCCCCTTGAGTGCGACTTTTAGAAGTCTTGCTCGATAAACTTACCTATATACTAAATCTAAAAATTTTATCATTTTCTTCTCATCTATCCTTCCTGTATTTACATTTCGTGGACTTGGATGATAGCAACCATAAAGTATTTTATTGTCTGGCATTTTAAAGTATTGTGAATGTTTAAAATTATATTTTAGCTCTACTCCAGGATATTTATTTTTATAATATTTAATACATGCATCAAATGCTATTTTACCTAGGGCTATTATTTTCTTTGAGTTTTTTAATGTATCTAGCTCAGTATCAAAATAGTTAAAACAGTTAAATAATTCTTTTGTTGTTGGCTTGTCTCCAGGAGGGACACATTTTAACGCCGTAGTGATATATGTATTTTTTAACTTTAATCCATCATTAATATTCAGAGAATTTGATAAATTACTAACACCTTTTTTATGCAGACATCTATATAGAAATTCTGCTGATCTATCCCCAGTAAAAACTCTTCCTGTTCTATTACCACCATGAGCAGCTGGTGCTAATCCAACAATCACTATGTTTGCTTTTATATCTCCAAAACCCGTAACAGGTTTTCCCCAATAAATCTCATCCATATATTGTTTTCTTTTTTCTTTTGCAATTTTTTCGCGGAACTGAACTAGTCTTGGGCAGATTCTACATTTTATAATTTCTTTATGAATTTTCATAAATTATAAAAATATATTAATAGAAAAGTTAGATATTATAAATAAGCTATTTATGCCCGGATTTAACCGGGCATAAATTATTTGACTTGAATTTCAATTATCTTTGGTTTTTCTTCTTCAAGTTTAGGTAAATTTACGCTCAAAATACCATTTTCGAGCTTACTTGAAATTTTACTTATATTAACAATTGAGGGAAGTTTAAAAGTGTTTTCATATCTTTTATTCAGTCTTCCATGGGTTTGATCAGAATCACTATCAACTGTATTGTCAGCTTTTACGTTGAGGTGATTTTCATGAACTTTCAACGAAATATGCTCTTTTCTTATCCCAGGTAACTCAATGTGAATATCAAAGCAACCCTCATTTTCAACTACTTCATAATGAGAAGTTGATCTTTCATAAGTACCAAAGTTGTTGAAAAAACTATCAAAAAAATGATTTCTTAAAATCATGTTCATAATTTTTACCTCCATATCTATAAGATAGTAATTTTTTTATGCATTTCAAGGATATGATTTCTTATAAAATATTTAATAATTTCAGTTGCTTACGATTATTTAATATTTCTTGTTGACTTTAGTTTCTAACTCAAGTATATTATGAGGGTAGGTTGAGTTAGATTCAATATTGTTTGGATCACGTAGAAAGCTAAGAGATTAGCACTAAAACTCAATCTTTTTTTTTGCCTTTTTTCTTTTATATTTATTATTAACCTTGAAATTCTCTAGATCATTTTTTGTGCTATGCACTTTTTGTATTTTATTAGGATGTTCAGGCGGCAGTGGAACTTCAACCACAAATAACAACTCAAGTACTTGTTCGTATCAAGGTGATACATATTCTGGATGTTATCCAGCTCGTCAAACTCCTAGTAGCTATGAAACAGATGAATATCAATATAGTTATGGAGTAGGGAGCTTAAACTCTTCAGTAGCATATTCAAGAGAATTATCTGGTGATGGAGTAAAAATTGGTATCTTTGATACAGGAGTAAATCCAAATCATTCTGAGTTTTCAGGTAAAACATTTAGCGGTTATAACTATCAAGATTCCAATACAGTAATACAAGATCAGAACGGTCATGGAACTCATGTTGCAGGTACAATTGTTGCTAATAAAGATAATACTGGCATGCAAGGGATAGCCTATGGTGTAACATCAATTGTTTCTTATCAAATTTTTAGAGATAATGGAGTTTTTACAGGACAAAGTTCTGTTTCAGATGCCTCTACAAGATCAATTAGTGCCAATACAAAGGTGGTTAACCATAGTTGGGGCACTTCAACTACAAATAACACATTTAGCAAATCCTATTTAGATATTTTTCATTCAACTGAAATAGCTGGCTACCAAAATATGGTAAATAACGACATTATTCAAGTTTGGGCAACTGGTAATGATGGGTATGCTACTCCCAATCTTCAGGCACAACTACCTTATCACTATAGCAACTTAAAGGAATTATGGATAGCGGTTACAGGTATTGATTCAAACGGAACAGAATATTCAGCAGCTAATAGGTGTGGAATTGCAGCTGACTGGTGTATAGCTGCGCCAGCTGTGAATGTTATTAGTACTGATGAAGATCATACTTCCGAATATCAGAATTATAGTGGCACATCGATGGCAGCACCTCATGTAACAGGAGCAATTGCAATATTAATTGAGGCATTTCCAACATTAAGTGCTGAGCAAATTGTTGATAGGCTTTTTGCAACTGCTTCAACGTCCGGGCTTACTGATAGAGATGGAAATAGTTATTCTTCTTCAGTATTCGGGCACGGAAAAATTGATTTAGATGCAGCAACTAAGCCAATTGAGGTTTTAGCTCTTTCTTCGCCAAGTAATAATTTAAATAACTCAAGTAATAATTCCAACAATTCAACTTTTCATGATGTAAATAATTCTAAAATAATATTTTCCAGTGCTTTTGGTAATAAAATTTCTAAAAATAATATGTTGATGAAAAATGTCAATTTAGCAGAAAAATTTTCTGAAACCGTTGTTGTTTTTGATACTTTTGATAATGCAGCTTTTTTTGTTAATTTAAATTCTTTCATTGATATAAGTGAATATAGAGATATTAATTTAGAAAATTTACTTTTATTAAATGATATATCTGAAAAAAGAATTTTTTTATCGCAAAATATTTATGTTGATTTTGTTGAGAATCATAATAACTATAACGATAATATAGTTTCTGATTTGAATGATAATTATTTCAATAATCTAACATTAAATTACACGAATGAACGTTTTAAATTATCTTATAATTACAGTTATGATAAAGAATATTATTTTTTATTTTCTGAAAAAATAGCAAATAATATGTACAAAAATAATGCTTTTATAAATCCGTTTATCGCAATGAACGGCGAATCCCACAGCTTAGACTATAAACATAAAATTTTTGATAATGTTTCTTATAGTTTATTTGTTGAAAAACAAATACCCTACGAATATTATACAGATAATTTTAATCAAAAAATGTCATATTTGGTGTCAACAAAAATTAAATTTACCAATAATAAAAATATATTTGAGACTGAGTATGGATTCTTTAATGAGCCAACATCTTTTATTGGAACAGTCTCTTCTGGGGCATTTGATATTGAAAAATCAAAAACAAATTTTTTAGGTCTATCGTACACTTATAAATCTAAAACTAATCGAATTTTACTCAATTATTTTTATGCTGATACAAAAGTTAAAATTGATAATAAGTCTATGTTCTCAAATTTTAATAATATTAAATCAACCTCTTGGTCCATTGGACTAGAAAAATTCTTAAATAATAATTATGATGAAATGATTTCTTTTTTACTTTATCAACCTCTTAGAGTTGAAAGTGGTTCTTTTTCTTTGTATATTCCAAAATATTCAGATTCTTTAGGAAATATATTTTATTCAGAATCACAGTATGAATTAGAAGCTGATAAAAAAGAATTAAATTATGAGATTTCATATAGTTTAAATAAAGAAAATTTTGAATATAAACTCGGAACTCTTTTTATTTATAATGGGGGGCACATTAAAAATAATAATAACAAGATTTTTATATTAGAGGTTAAAAGCTATTTATAAAATAATTTTTTTAAGTTTGTTTTTAATTCTTTCTTGTAACAAAAATGTGGTGTTAGAAGAATATTCCTCTGAAAATAATTGTTCAGTAGAATATAGTGATAGAAATATAGTCACGGAGGATAATAGGGTAATAATTTTTGATGGAATTAGGCCAAACTCAAAGTACTTGTTTAAATTTATTTCTTATGAATTTAAAAAAAATATTCTATATATATATTTAAAAGAAGAAAAAAAAGAGGGAACATTTTTACAAGTAGAATCATATCCTTGCATAATTTTTAAAATTAATTCTATTCCTGATAAAATTATGGTTGATATAAATTATTTAAACAAAAAAGATAAATAATCCACCAAGTATTAATACAAAAGACCAAATATAATCAAAGTTTATCCAACTTGTTCTTAAAATTCTAAGACCAATTAATTTATAAACTAAAAAAGCTATGATAATTGATGTTATAAGCATTGCTAAGGTATGGATTCCTAATGCAAAAAAACCAAAATGTTCTAAATGATGAATCATGTGATCTCCTTCATAATTAAAACCTGGTATTAACATTAGTCCTGCACCATGAGAAGAAGCCATTAAAAATGACCATATAAACAAATCAAAATTATTAACATTCATTTTTACCCAATTAAAATGGCTTCGATCAATCAATTTATAAATACCAAAGCCAATTAACAATAATGCAAAAAACAATTTACTTGTTTCGGGTGTTATAAAGTCTTGAATAACGTAATATACTAAGATTGTAACAACGAGAGATAGTAGATGTCCTATTGCTATAGGTATATGACTTATAAAAATAGTTTTTGTTGATTCTCTTTGCATTGACAGGGCAACACTAAAGAGCCAACCCATTCCTGGGTTGACTCCATGATAAAAACCTAAAATTATAAAGAAGCTATAGTGTATGTGATCCATTTGAAGAAATTAGTTTTCTTCATTAGGGAAACAAAATGAATCAGATGAAGAATCTCCGCCTTGTAATCTAACTTGGTGAGTTCTTTGGTCACCAAAATCCATAAAGAAATCTTTATCTATTTCAAATCCACCATTGAGATCGATATCAGCTTTTACAAACCAACCCTTGATATCATCATAGAATTGGTCATCCCAGCTACTGTATAGAGAGTTTGTAAAATACAGTCTTTTCCCATCTCTACTAAGTTCAACCATTTGTGGTCCGCCAGATGCAGGAGCACCAGATGGATGTGCTTTTTTCTTAGCGACTCCACCAATTTCAATCAATCCAGTTTGTTTAGGATTGAAAGGATCTGAAACATCATACTGGATAATCTCACCGGTACCCCAACATGAAACATATAAGAATTTATCATCTAAAGATAAATTAATATCTGTTATTAGTGGAGGAGCTGCACCAAATTGTTTTAGTGGAGCAGGAAGTTCTTCAGCCGCAGCTGGTTGCGCAGGTATTGTGATAGTTTTTTGAATTTTCCATTCTCCTTTATCAAGATACCAGGTCCAAATAGATGCTGATAGATCTTGAGTATTGACAACTACTCCAACAAATCCATAGGTATTTTTTGGATTTTTTGATGGTCTTAATTCTAAAACCATTTGATTTTCTTTTCCTAGATCAAGCTCTTGAAGGTGATTGTGTGTTTTAAGATCCCAAACATGAAGTTTATGACCATATCTACCACCAACTGCAGCTTCTAAGTTTAATCCATTTTCAAATAAGTCTGGTGTTGCCCATTCTGAAGTAACAACCCTGTCATGTCCTAAGTGCCACCAAAAATCATATGCATAATATTGAGGTCCACGATCATTTTCCCATTGTCCTTTTATATCAAGTGTTAAATGATCAATTAAGAAAATTCCGCCAGGTCCTTCACCACTTTCACTTCCACCACCAAGAGCACTAACATAAATTCCTTCAGGTCCGCAATGTATTGTATGTGGTCTGCTATAACCAGTTTTTTCCATTATTTCCTCTGGTTCAATTGTTTTAATAATTTTTGGCTCTTTAGGATTATCTTTAGTATCAACTATATATAATCTTGAAGAACGTAATCCAGGAATTAATAAATATCTCCTTTCTACATCCGGGTGGGGTGCATAAGGGCATAAGTGTGCACTACACGCATTCCATCCAAAATGATGAAGTTCGTCACCAACATTAGGTAAGACTAATTCACTTACAGTTTTTTGATAATCTGGCGAATTTGGATTTACATCAACCGTACATAATGAATCAGGTTTTCCATGAACATTTAATGTTGCAACGTATGCTAATTCTTCTGCTGGCGCTTCCATAGCCATTTTTGCAGTAGGATAAAAAGTTTTATCTGCTGTTAATCCCATAATTTCATCTCCTCTGATAAAAAAATATCTTTACAATAATAGCAGTAATATCAATAAAAGATAGTAGTATAAATAAAGTAACATACTTACTAAAAAGATACCGTTACTTTATGGAGTATAGGGAAGGGACGAATGATGTAGGTTGATGAGAATTCTATTGTCATCACTTTTGATGTACCCAAATGTATATTCAACTTTTGTAATTTTTGATTCCGCATTTGTAAAAAAATAATTACCCATAGCTAAAGCTGTTTTTTCAAATATGATAATATTTGAATTTTCAAACCTTACGTTTAACCATGGTTCAATTGCAAATCCTGTATCTTCTTCACACACCTTGTTAGTTGCTACAAAATAAGAAAGTGCCTCATCAAAAGTTGATCTAAATTGTACTTTTGATACTTTTGTAGGTTTAAATAAAACCTCTGAAAATTCATATGCATATAAATCTTTAATGTGTTTAATTGCCCTAGATTCATAATCTAAATTCTTTGAATATTGATCACCAATTTCAACAATACCTTTTCCCCAATTTTCTTGAGCAACTAATATCTCATTTTCATTTATATTCATCATTTTCTATAAAAATATTAAATCTAAAATTTAGCGATTTCAAAAACAATTGCAAACATGAACATGTACTGATGTTTAGATCCCTGATCTTTTACAAGTGGACTATCAGCAGCATTTCCTCTCAGTCTTTCATATTCTATATTAACAAAAAAAGACATAGATTCTCCTGCTGGAATCACTGACATATTGCTAATTGATGTTGAATAAAAACCACTTTTTGCAGTATATTTAGAAAATTTTGAAGTTGAAGGTGTTGAGAACCATTCTTCCATCCATTCAGAATTTCCATAATTCATTGAAATTGATGCTTCATTGATGAGTGGCTGTGAAAAATTAACCCATATAAGTTTATTATGAGTTAATGAAAAACTCACTGTATTTTCAGTTCCTGGATCAGAAACTCCAGTTTGATATTCAAGGTCAAGAGATAAGTTAAAAGGAATTTTATACGCAAAATCAAATCCCATATTAAAATGAGGGTCAATATCTTCAAGAGTCTCTAGAGAATTATCATCACCACTTTGCCTACCAAAATCATACTCTCCTATCAAATTGAAACTTAATATATTTGAATCGTATACAGATAGTGAAGCAAAAGGACCAAACAAATCAAAAGAGTTAAAATACTCTTTTTCGGGGTCGTTATATTGGTAGGTGACAGTGGGAAACCAAACAGTCCTTATGCTACTTGAACCTACATATGTTGGTTTATAAATAAATCCGCCACCAATTCCTATTTTATGTTTTTCTTTAGGCTTCAAATACTCTAAATCGTCTTTAATATCTGTGTTTGCATTAATGTTATATGCACTCATAAAAATTAAAATTATTAATATTTTATAAGATTTAAAAAAACTCATTTCAATTTCGGCTCCCAATTATTTTCAATTTAGCTACTAAAAAAATAACATAAAATACTAATAACTATACTGTAGTCCAATAATAGTTAAATAATCGGGTTCAAGTTGAACTGCATTTACGTTATTATATAAAGGTTTTTTTAATTCAAAAGCTAGTCTTAAATTATTTAAATCATCAAATATATGATTTATTCCTATACTTAAATCTATTCTTTTATAGCCTGTGGATTCTTTATCTTGTGCAAAACTCATAATTGAAGATATATCCTTATGTGACCCATCAATTTTTTCTTGAAATTTAAATTCTGAACCTATAGAAATGGATGTACATCTATTATTTAAAGGCTTTGCAATCCACAGATTTGATTGATAGATATCACCTAGAGTATATTCTTTTGAATTTTCTCCTATTCTTTTCACACCTGATATTTGAAGACCGTAGGAATAATTATCTTTCATTTTATTGTAGGTTAATCCATGTAATAAATCATAGGTGCCAGATCCTAATTGCATTCCATAGCCCAGAGTTGCTCTAGAGCCCGAAAACATAGTATCTTTTTTTGATATAGAACCAGTTGGAAGACTCAAACCAACATTAAAATGAATTTTAGTATCATTTTCAGCAAACAGTTTTTTTATTAAATTAAATTTTAAATCTCCCCATCCACTAGACTTCATTTTTTTCTTCACTCCATTTGAGTGTTTTTTCATTTCCATCTCATTATCAAAATAAGATCCCATCAGCATTAGAGTTATATCATCTGAAATTGCATACATACCACCTAACATATGCATAATCATTGTCATTTCTAACGGTACCACCATATAGTTAGATCCATTAGGTTTAGTTCTTGCATCGCTATAATTAGCATCTGATGAACCTTTTGAATATCCATCCATATTCATGTTCATGAATCTGTAAGAAAGCATAACTTCATTTTTTTTATGATAATGATCGCACATAACATCTATAGGGGCATGAGAATCACCTCTTAGTTTTTTTTCATCTTTAAACTCATCTGCAAATGAGTTCATACTAATAGTAAAAATTAATAAAATAATATTCCTTAATAATTTCATAGTATATCTCCTAAATCTTTATTGATGAGATGATATACTATGCCTTTGAGATTTATAGTAGTATATTTAGAGTAACTAATATACTTTTAGTAACCTCGATAATTAGTTAATATTTTTATAATGTATCAATATATTCTAAAAGTTTTAATATCTGCTTCAATAATAGTTCTTGCAACAGAAATATCTAAAAGATCTTCTATACTTGCAGCTTTTATTATTGCTTTACCACTTGTTTCATTATTAACTTTTTGTTGGATTTATTATGAATCAAAAGATACTTTGAAAATTGCAAATCTTAGCTATGAAATTTTATATTTTGGACTTGCAACTGTTCCATTATTCCTTTTATTGCCATATATGTTAAAAAATGGTTTTTCTTTTTTAATCTCTATGATTGTCTCTTGCTCATCAACTGCTTTAGTTATGCTTTTAGTGAAAATTTTATTTTTAAAAAATTAAAATATATTATTTAATAAGATGATTATTAATCTTTTTGATTTAGAGAAAGAGTTTCCAAATAAGCTGCCAGATGCCATTGAAGGATATTATTCTTCTGGAGCTAGAGATGAAGTTACTTTAAAAAGAAATAGATCTATATTTGATGAATACGAATTATTGCCTAAATTTTTAAAAGATGTTTCAAATATTAATACAAAAACTAAAATATTAAATTTAGAAATTGATAGCCCTATATTATTGGCTCCAGTTGCAATGCAACAAATGGCCCATGCTGATGGTGAATTGGGAACCGCAAAAGCTGCAAATAAATTCAATACAATTATGACGCATAGCACAATCGCAAATTTTGGTATTGATGATTTGTCACCTGTTCATGATAAATTATTTTTTCAACTATATTTCTCTAAGGATAGAGATTTTACAAAAAATATTTTAATAAAATGCAAGAAAAAAAATTATAAAGCTATTGTTTTTACTGTTGATGCCCCAAGATTAGGAACAAGAGAAAGGGACGAAAGAAGCTCATTTAAAATGCCTGATAATTTAAAACTGGGAAATTTTATAGGGACAAAATTTGAAAATTTTAATAATATTGAAAATTTAGAGGGCTCATCAATGTCTATACATTCAGACCATTTATTTGATCCTACATTGACCTTTGAAATAATTGAATGGATTAAAGAAGTATCAGAGCTTCCAGTTTTAGTAAAAGGAATTCTAAGACCAGATGACGCCCAAAACGCACTAAATCACGGAGCCGATGGAATTATTATATCTAATCATGGTGGCAGACAGCTTGATACTGCTGTGCCCACATTAAAACAAATAGAGCCAATCAGAAAACAAATAGGAAATGAACCTTTACTGATTGTTGATGGAGGAATAAGGAGAGGAACTGATATACTAAAATGCATTGCTCTTGGTGCAAATGCAGTTCAAATAGGTAGACCTTTGTTGTGGGGCCTGAATCATTCAGGTCAAAGTGGAGTTGAGCTTGTATTAGATATAATTAATAAAGAATTAATAGAAAGTATGACCTTATCAGGTTGTAGGGATATAGGTGAAATAGATAGAGATTTAGTTTTAATTAACAGATAAAATTTTTATTCTTCTAACTCGTAATAGCTTGGTAAAACAAAATCCATTTGGTTTAATTCGGTTTCGTTATAATAGGGGCCACAAATTTCAATAATTTTTTCTCTTTGAGTATTTGCTGTAGCTGAAGATGCTTCAAAAAATTTTGTTCCCCACACTTCTTCCCAAGCAACCTCAAGCTCGCCAACTCCTAATTCCCCATAATATTTTTTAAGTATGGATAATTGTTCTTCTACTACTTCATTTTTCATCTGAACAGCTTCTTCTTCCATACTAAAGTTTAAATCTGATATTCTTGCAGTTGTATCATTTAATAATTCTATAAAATCTCTGCATGTTTGCTCATGAGTAGCGGATGCAATAGACTTGGTTGTCCCAATTATATTAAATGAAAATGAAAGTAAAAATAAATAAATTAAATATTTCATATTTGATTTTACCATGACAAATTTCTATTTAAAAATATCAAAAAAATTAATTTTTAATATTTGAAATTATTTTATTAATAAATTCTTTAGTTTTTAATTTTCCTCCCATATCTTTCATTCTATTCTCTGGAAAAGATAGAGTATAAAGAACTGCCTTATTTAGTTTTACTGCTCCCTCTTTCATACCAATATGGTTTAACATCATTATTGAAGATAATATCGTAGCTAAAGGATTTGCTATGCCTTTACCTGCAATATCTGGTGCGGTGCCATGAACAGGCTCAAAAACAGCATAGTTTGAACCAAGGTTTGCCCCTGATGCAGCACCTAAGCCCCCAACAAGTCCTGCACAAAGATCTGAAACAATATCGCCAAATAGATTTCCTGTCAAAATTATATCAAATCTATTGGGATTCATTACTAGCTGCATACAAGCATTGTCAATTATCAACTCTTCATATTCTATGTCCATATAGGCTTTTCTTCGGGATATTCTTCTGACTCTATCTAAAAATAAACCATCAGTTAATTTCATAATGTTTGCCTTGTGTAGAACAGTAACTTTCTTTCTTTTATTTTCTAAAGCATATTGAAAAGCAAACTTAGCAACTCTATCAGAAGCGGCAGTTGTCACTATTTTCATAGATTGAGTTACGCCTTTAGCTATTTCAAGTTCTTTGCCTGCATATAAATCTTCTGTATTTTCTCTAATAATTATCATATCAAGATCTTTATAATTAGTTTTAAAGCCTTGGAGTGTTTTAATAGGTCTCACATTTGCAAATAGTTCAAATCTTTTTCTTATTTCAACATTGATACTTCTAAATCCTTCTCCAACTGGTGTTGTCAGTGGTCCTTTTAATCCTACTTTTGTAATTGACAATGATTTTTCAAGCTCTTCAGATATTCTCTTGGTTTTATCATCCATAGGGGTTGTTACTATATCCCATTGTATATTTAATCCAAGACTATCTATTATCTGTTTAGTACCAAGAACTACTTCTTGGCCTATGCCATCACCAGGTATTAAAGTTATTTTTTGCAATATTAATTCTCATGGCAATATTTGAACCATTTTAGTAAATTAATTAAAAAACCCTGAATATTTGATATAATTTTTGAAATATTCAGGGTTTATAGAGTATTTAACATTTATTAATGATCGTGATGGTCATGACCTGCATGTCCACCTGTTGGCCAATCAAAAACATATTTAAGAGTTATTCCAGCTATTTTAGAAACTTCATTAGAAGCCTTTTTTCTTTTATATCCCAAGTCCACTTTGAATTGATCAGTTACAAAATAGCCTATAGAAAACTGTCGAACACTATCATTTACATTTTCATCGGCTTCTTCAGCATCATTGTCTTTCAGAGTGATTGTTCCGCCCAGCGTAAATTTATCATATTCAAAATTTGCACCGTAGGTTGTGTAGGTTCTATCATGACCTTTTTCACCACCAAGCTTTTCGATATCCATGTATTCAAAAATTAGCATCATAGTCACATCCTCAGATAAGTATGATTTATGAGAAAATCCAACCGAATATCTTTTTTCATCAGCTTCTCCGCCTGAACCCTTAGCTTGTTTTGCATGTCCAATTTGATACATGAAACCATCTAAGAAATTATTATCAAGAGAAAAGAAATCTTTCCCTTGTAATGATATTGCATAAGATGACAGATCTTCTGTATTTGAAATACCACCATCTGCCTTACGAAGTTTACCGCTATTATTTATTCTAGAATGGCTTAAAGATGATGTATCTTGATAAAAGCTTGATATATTGAATTTATGGGTACCAGCATCCTCTAGATCAGCAGTGTATTGCCCTCCTAGTCCAACTTTTTGGAGTAGGGCATAACCCTCAACTTCTTGATAGCCGTAAGCCCCAGGAAATTTATGAAAATCTATACCCACAACAGGTGAAAATTTACCAATATAAAAATTAAAATCTTCAGCATTTATATTTAAATAAAGTTTATTTACTATTGTTTTATGTTCTTCAAAAAACTTATCTTTTGGAGTTTCTGATTCTGATTCCCCATGAGAATGTCCATGATCACCACCTTCTATTTTAATATCCGAAATAATAGAAAACATTTCATTGAAGTTATATCCAATTTCAAAATGTGAATGAGTAGATGCTTCATCAACTTGTTCTTTTTCTTCTTCTGCATCAAGAGTCTTATCTAGATGAATTCTTATACCCGAATGAATATAAAAGCCCATTTCTCCTCCGTGATCAGAATGATCATCGTGACTTTCATGACCCTTTGAAAATGAATCAAGTGGTAATAAAATTAATGAAAATAGTACAAATGATAAGAATAAATTCCTCATTTAGTCACCGCCTTAAAAAAATTTTAAATATGTTATAACATAACATTTATTAACATCAAGTTAATTTTTTTTAAACAGAGACAAAACAAGAATAAATATTACTGTTAGCACTAATATTATTGAAGGACCGGTCGGTATATCTACTATTACTGATAAATATACTCCAAATAAGATAGATATTATGCCGAGCATTCCAGAAACAATTGCCATTTTGCCGGGAGATCTTGTAATTTGTCTTGAGGTAGCTGCAGGAATTATTAACATTGAGGTTATTAATAAAATCCCAACAATTTTTACACACGTCGCAACAAATATTACTAAAAGAATTAAAAAAATAGATTGAATAATTTTTGTATTTATATTATCAGCTTTTGCAATATTCTCATTAATTGTCATCAAAACAAGTTTTTCCCAAATGAAAAATAAAGTACCAAAAACTAATATTGCTGCAAAAATAAAAAATTTTATTTCCTGATCGGTAACTGTCAATATGTCTCCAAATAGGTATGCATCTAAATTTACATATTGATTTGATAGGCTAATTGCTATTATTCCAATTGATAAAGATGCATGAGCAAGAATCCCTAAGAGAGTATCATTTGAAAAAATGTTTTTATTTTGTAAATATGTTAAAAAACCTGCAAAAACCAAACAGGTTATAAATGTCCCAATAGTTGAATTAAATCCTAATACGATTCCTAATGCTATTCCAAATAAGCTGCTATGGGATAAAGAGTCACCAAAGTAAGCCATTTTTTTCCATACAATAAAACACCCAAGCCCTCCTGCAATTATTGATACACATATTCCAGCTATTAATGCATTAACTATAAAGCCATCAATCATTTGATTCCTCAATATGATTATGATTGATATCGTGTTTATATAAGGACATCATATTTGCAAAATCATGGCCAAATAAATTAGCGAACTCTGGATCTTTAGTAATTGTTGATGGCTCTCCTGAACAGCATATATGATTTGATAAACAAATAACTTTTTTTGTGGACGACATAACCATATGTAAATCATGGGAAACCATTAATATACTTATATTTCTATCCTTATATATTTGATTTAAAAATTTATAGAAGTTCAATTGACCAGACACATCCAAATTCTGAGTTGGTTCATCTAGAATTAATAAATTTGGATTATCAACTAGAGATCTAACAATTAATATTTTTTGTAATTCCCCACCAGATAATGTCGATAATTGTTGTTTGAGAATTTTTTCAATTTTAAATTCTTGAGAAATTTCGGTTATTTTCTTATTTTCAATCTTTTTATTTAAAGTTATAAAATCTAAAGCTGTAATTGGAATAGATTTATCAATTGTGAAATCTTGAGGTGTATAAGAAATTTTTAATTTTGGTGATTTTGTAATTAATCCATTATCTGGCTTATAAAATCCTAATAGACACTTAAGAAGCATTGACTTTCCAGCACCATTGGGACCTAAAATTGTTATAAAATCTTTTTGATTAATAACAATATTAATATTTTTAAGTATCTCTTTTTTATTTCGAGTAACTGATATATTTTCAGCTTTAATTAACATGTACTTTATTTTCTGTTATCTAGGCAGTTATTACAAGTTCCATTAATTTCAATAGCGATATTTTTATGACTAAATTTATTTTTGTTCATTACAGATTCAATTGCATTTGTTATTCCTTTATCACTACATTCTTCTATTTCGTCACATGAAGAGCAAATGATAAAGTAACATTGTTCATTTTGAAGTGGGTTAGGGCATCCAATATAAGAATTTAAACTATTAATTTTATGAATAAATCCATTTTCAAGTAAAAAATCTAAAGCTCTATAAACTGTGGGGGGTTTTGCAGAAAAATTCATTCCAGATATTTGATCTAATATGTCATATGCCTTTGTTGCTTTGTGGCTTTGCCATATTATTTTTAAAATTGTTTTTCTTATCTCAGTAAGTCTGATATTTTTTTGCTGACATATTTTTTCTGCCTCTGAAAGTGCAGAATCAATACATATTTTATGGTTTGAGCAGTTTGACATTAAATCTCCAATTGTTATATTATAACACTATGAAATATTTATACACTTTTATCTTAACTATTATCATATTAAATTTTACCCTTATTGCAAACAGTAAAGAAAAAAAAATCGTTACGACTATAAAGCCTATTCATTCAATTTTATTAAACATAGTAGATTCTGATGTTGAACTTCTATTAAATAATAATTCATCTCCTCATGATTTTAAACTTAAGCCTTCTGACATGAAAAAAATAACAGATGCAGATGTTTTAATTTACATAGATGAATCCATTGAATCTTTTATTGAAAGACCCCTTAATGCATTAGATGAGAATATAAAAACTATAAAAATTTTAGGTAATGCAAATTTATCATTACTACCTATAAGGGAGGGTGGTGTTTGGGAAGAGGAGGCCCATGGTGATCATCATGAACACAATCATGGATCTTTTGATGCACATATTTGGCTTGGTAGTAAAAATGTAATTAAGTTAACAAAGTTTTTTGTAAAAGAGCTATCAAAAATATCACCTGATAAAAAAAATATTTATAAAGCTAATGCAAAAGAATTCATAAAAAAAGTATCAAATAAGAATAAAGAATTAGCTAAGGAGTTAATAAATATCAATAGTGAGCCATACATAGTATTCCATGATGCCTATCAATATTTTGAAGCAGATTATAATCTTAATTCAGTTGGATCAATATCATTAAATCCTGAAATTTCTCCCACTCCAAAAAGAATTAAAGAAATTAAAGCAAAAATTGAAAAGGACAGTGTAGTATGTTTGTTCAGAGAGCCTCAATTTCCGTCAAGAATTGTTCAAACTGTAATACAAGAAACTAATGCCAAAGAGGGTGAACTCGATCCTTTAGGCTTTGATTTAAACCCTGGAAAAAATCTTTATTTTGAATTAGTCACTAATCTTTCAAAAAATTTGCGTGAATGTTTATCTAATGGAGGTTAATAATCATGAAAATAGCTTACGTTTTTGCCAATGATATGGCAGCGACTTATAAATTATCTTCAATGATATTACCGCAGCTTGAGGCTGATAGTCATGTTGTTCAAGTAGTTGGAATGTTCTTTTTTGACGATAATGTATTTTCTCTTCGAAAGGGCGATCCAGTAGGGGAGCGTCTTGCTAAAATTGCTGAAGAAAAAAATATTCTTTTAATGGCATGTGACCAGTGTGCTTTAAGACGTAATCTTGCTGAAGGAGAATTCAGTCAGTGTGGAACCGGCGAAGTCAAACCTAAAGATGTTGTAAACGGAGTGCACGTTGGTTGTTTCCCACAGCTATATACAGCACTTTCTGGTAATCCACCAGATCAAGTAATTACTTTATAATTTAAAATAACTTTATAATCTAAAATGAGCTTTAAAATTTAAAAGCTCATTTTAGATTAAATATTTAGCAAAAAATGCAAAGAATAATCCAACTAAATATATAAATAAACTTGAATAGAGTATTTTTTTATTAATTTTTTTGAGATTATTACATGACATTGACAGTGTGTCATCAAGCTCACAAGAATCTATTTCATCTTTTCTCTGAGTCCAAAATGCAGTAATTATTAATAAGCCTGATATGATAAAAACGATTTCTTTATTCTCACTAATAGTTATTAAAAAAGGGATATTTGAAAAAAGGCTTATTAATGCACCTGTTGCACCAATTGCTACTAGAAGTGCAGGTATAGCACAACATACTAAAGTACTACTGCTCGCAAAAAGAACAAGAATTTGTGTTAATAATGATTTTTTTTCTTTATCCATCAAATTCTTTCTATTGATGAAACAATATATCCAGAATCTTTAATCTTTTCTCTTATAATATCATCATCAATATTCATACCTTTTTTTGTAAAAATTTTAATTTCTTTTTCTTCAAGATTTACAGTCAGGCCTGCAACTGACTTCTCTTTCATAAAAACCTTTTCAATTGCTCTAGCACAAAAATCACAAACCAGCCCTTTAACATTAACCCTTATAATTTCTCCGTTAGGATCGATTGTTCCAACAGAAGCTTTATAATCTAATTTTAACCTATGCTCCGATGAATGATTCTCACCGACATGTGAAAATGAATTGAATGTTAATACTGATAAAATTGTTAGAATTATTATTATATTTTTTTTCATTTTTAAAACCTCTAATATCTAATTATTAAATTTAGTATCAAATCTTTTCTATTATTAATACCAACCTCTATTAAATTTGTATTTTTGAAAAATCTAAGTTTAGGCCCATGGGTAAATTTATTTTTATTTTTATCCTCATTATATTGAAAACCATAGAGAGCCCAAGTATGTAAGTCCCCATAATTACCTACATAAGGAGCAAATCCTAGGGCTCCAGAATGAAGAATAAAGTCCTCAATATTCTCTATATCAGAATATCTAACTTCATAATTCGAATATAGTTTTTGTGTTTCCCAATCTGCCGACCCTGCAATAAAATATGATTTATTGTAATCTTTATCACCTTCCAGATAAGTAGATGTACCAATTCCTGTTTTTAAATAAATATTTGCTTGAGAGTCTATATTATTAAATCTTTCAACGAGGTAATTACCTTGCAAAAAATGATTTACATAATCTTTGTCTTTCCAATATTCAAATTTATATCCTAGGGAATAAAAATATTTAGGAGAATAATGTACGTGTGATGATATTCTATCACCATTATTCATTGCCATAAAAGTCGTCCCACCAGTGTATGAAACTGGTCTTGAAAAAACATTTATAGATATGAAGAAAACTATAAGAAATAGCAATCTATGCAAAATTATTAACCTCCAATTATTTAAATCTAAAAAAATTTAAACAATTGGGGGTCGAAAAACTTTAGATAACTTAAGACTTAATATTTTTGATTTATTAAAAAAAGTTTTTAATGAAGTATTCTTTGTAAACTTAAAATTATTTAATGGTTTAAATACAAAAAGAGTACAGCATTCGTGTTCGTTGCACGATTCAGTGGTATTACTATTGCATGGAATATCTTCCGAGTGGCTATGATGAGAATGAGTGACTTCATTATGATCGAAATGATTATTAATAGTTGAATTGGGAATAAAAGATAAATTCAAAATTAATAATGAAAAAACTAAAATTATCCTCATAAAATTAATATACTTAAAATTTTTAATCTTGCTCAAAAATTTCTTTTTGATCAACTTCAGGGAGTTTCTTGAAATTTTCTGGTGAATCTTTAATAGTGCCAACTTCTCGTAATTCTTTAGAAGATTTTATTCCCATTTTTTCAAGTTTTTTAACCGA